>Ga0265295_1008301_pt1 | contig 11581 bp, 10 predicted proteins | sample Munlansysbiofilm_FD_192503 | JGI IMG/M metagenome (GOLD analysis project Ga0265295, IMG submission 192503) | Leachate microbial communities from a municipal landfill in Southern Ontario, Canada - Methane capture system biofilm | ecosystem: Engineered > Solid waste > Landfill > Unclassified ... | reverse complement strand
CCGAGGGTCACAGGTTCGATCCCTGTTTCGCCCACCATATTTGCGGGGCTGTAGTAGAGTCGGTTACAACGCCGGCCTGTCACGCCGGAGGTCGCGGGTTCAAGTCCCGTCAGCCCCGCCATTTTATGTCAGTGCCGATTTAATGTGCAGTGCTGTCATACTAATTTATATGCCCAAACAAAAATAGGAACGCCATATGGCGTTCCTATTTTTGTTTGGTTCGAATTGTGTTTAGTGGCGTTCGTTGCATGGTTTTTGACGATAGTGTCTATGGGGGGACACAGTGATAGCCAAGCCATTCACTGCGTATGTGTCGATATTGGCTCCATATAGCCATTGAACCATGCGCGTTGTGCAAAAGGCTTCTTTTCCTTGCGCGGCCCCTCTGTAGAGGGTTTACCCACGGGTAGCAAAATCTGAATCTTTTTGGTGGGGGGGAGATTTATGAGTTGGGCAATCGCATCTGACCTACCATCACTGCGTAACCACCCGTCGATCCATACCGAGGCATAACCCAATGCAGTTATGGCCAGCAATATGTTCTGTACCGCAGCAGCGCAGTCCTCAAGTTGAAAGTCGTAGTTGGCGTAAATTTTTTCTGGGACTTTATCAACGATACAGGCGATCATCGCAGGTGCTTGCTGCATCGCCTTGTTAGCTGGGTGTAGTTTGTGCAGTTCCAGTAAAATGCCGTCGTCGTCAATTATAACAAATTCAGTTGTTTGGGCATTCTTGCCCGATGGTGCTTTTAGCCCACATTCAACGATTTGCTTGAGTGTCGTTCGGGGTATACGTGTTTGTTCCATCTCGCCGCGGTAGCTGTAGCGTTCCGCTATAGCGGTAAATAGGTCCATATCTTATTCTCCTCTGCTTAAGTAAACAATCTCAGGTTACGCTGTTTCTCCCTGATTGTTTAGCGCAATAGAGGGCTTCGTCTGCTTTTTTCAACATACTTTCTACATCGTCGCTGTTCCGGTCGATGGTTGCCACTCCGACACTGATGGTGACAGAAAATGTCACTCCCGCGAAGGTTATGGGACGGTCACAGATGGATCGGCGTACAATTTCAGCTACTCTGTATGCATCTTTCCCAGGGGTCTCCGGCATGATTATGCAGAATTCATCGCCGCCATATCGAATGAGCGAGTCGCTTTTGCGAATATTGGCCATGAACCGTTCACATATCGTTTTCAGCGCATAATCGCCGCAGGGGTGTCCGTAGTTGTCATTGATGGTCTTGAACAGATCCACGTCAATCATCAGCAGTGACATTGTGTGGTCATAACGCCGACAACGGTCGATCTCCCTGACTAGGTGAGACTCCATGTAGTTTCGGTTATACACGCCAGTTAACTGATCTGTGTTGGTCATGGCGATCAGTTTTTTTTGGTAGGAAACCACTTCAGTAACATCTTGTACCGAAATGTAGAGCAGTTCTATCTCATTGTTCTGATTGCGCAGAGGCCCTATAGAACAGCTTTGCTGCATATAATCGAAGCAATCCGCTAGTGAACCTTGTGCCGGCATAGGGAAAATATGTTTATGCAGGCGCTGGGAGAAGTAGCAGAAATTCCCAAATTGAAAGACGGATTTACAATTACGGCGGAAATTGGGGCGATCCAGTGCCGGGAAATGACTGAAAAGCGAGGTGCCGACAATTTTATCCGAACTAATACCACTGTGCACGGCCATCCACCTGTTCCAGTATTTGACGGTCATATCACGGTCGATTACAAGAAGGCCATTATTGATGGTGTCAAAAATCTGAGCGAAAATCACATGAACGACTCCAAAAATGTCTGCAATGCCTTTTTGAGCCACTGTACAGAGCGCTGTCTGGTAATTAAGAATAGGTAGCCTTCAACATTTTGCTGCTCAAAACGAAAGACGGTACGGATGGAGATGGCAAAACTGTCCTTATCAATAGGAAATTGAGATGGAGTTGACTGAGATAGATCCTGCTGAAGCAGACGCGGTGGATCATAGGTAACAAAATCTTTAAGTAACTCGGTGATTTTGCCTATGCATGCTCCAATAAGTATGTTGCCTACTTCAATCAGGGTTTCGCGCTCCAAGGTGTCTATATCCACACCGTAGGTTTCTGCTTCATTTTCCTGATTAAAGAGTTTGATCAGCTCTTTTTCAGCTCCGGAAGGGAAAATAAGTAATGCCTGTCCGCTGAATTTGCCAATAAAGTTCTGTTCTATAAGGTTAACAACGGGGGAACCGTCCATCTCCTTAAGAAGGTATCCAGGCAGGTCAGATCCTTTAATCACTCTTATATATGGAACACTTAAAATGACAAAAATATCTATGACTTCAGCCAGCTCAGCGGTGGCCTGCCCGAAGGCTATATTCATCACTTCCTGCAGAATATCTTTTTCATCACAGGAGAATGTCTGCTCGGTGAGCTTAGTCATTTTTGCCCCTGTTTGAGTGCTTCGGCTCCGCGGTGCAATGCTTCTTCCAAGGCTTTTTTAGATGGGGGTTTTTTCATGGTGTATAGGGCGCCAAGGTTCTGTACCCGCTGAATTACTTTTTCTTGAATATCTGCTGTTGATACTATGATCACAGCATTTGGATCAGCGGAGCGAATGGTTTCGAGAGCTTCAAAACCATCCATTTCCGGCATGGTAAGGTCCATCAAGGTAAGATCGGGGTTATGCTCATGATATTTCTCAACCCCTTCTTTCCCATTGCCTGCTTCGTATATCTGTAATCCGTGATCAAGCGGCAAGCACTTTTTTATAATCATGCGTGCTACTGGAGAATCATCAACAATCAGTAAGCTTTTGAGCATATCTCGTGTTCCCCGGTCTTCATTTGAGAGCTAAAGCATCGGTTCAGGTAATAAAAACTTGAAAGGTAATAGTAGCACATAAGTGCCAGTATAATAAACAGCTAACAGCCAAACCACCCCTCCTCATGCACGCTAGAAGAGGGCAAATTTCATATGTGTGCTGATCCCACTTTAAATGGTACATGAAAAAATTCAAGCGGAATATGCTTTGCCAATGGATGAAAATTAAATAATGATGTGCCTGTGTTTGGGCAGAACAGCAAACCTTATACTTGACCTGTCAGATCGCCACATGCACATGGACTGGGTTAAGAAGGGTGCACAGTTCTTTGGGTGCAATTTTAACCAATAAACCACGTCTGCCTGCGTTGATATATATTTCGGTCAGAGTCAGAATGCTCTCTTCGATATATAAGGGTAATATTTTTCGTGTCGCAAATGGAGACGTCCCCCCAGTCCTGTAGCCTGTATGACGCTGGGCCACCTCTGGTTTGCACGGGCTGATGTTTTTGCACCCAACGCTGCGCGCCAGCTCCTTTGTTGAAACGCTACGATCTCCGTGCATGAGCACAATGCAAGGAGTGGTGTTTTCATCCTCCATCACGAGGGTTTTAATGACCTGATGTTCGTCTACACCCAATTCACGCGCAGAACAAGCAGTTCCCCCTCTAGGTTCATATTTGTACGGATGCACACTGAAATTGACCCCTTGTTGACGTAGAATCCTGGTTGCAGGTGTTGAGGGTACCTTCTTCTTAGTCATAGCATTGGATAGCTTTCTATTGCAGTGCTTAAAACCACGAAGCCACTAACATTACAAGACTTAGCAAAATGATTGCTCCACTGATGATAAACAGTATATTGATCAGCGGTGCCAGAGTACGTCTTTTTTGTATAGAAACGGGGAAGATAGTTCCCAGCACAGCTCCACTTAATGCTCCACCGAGATGGGCTGCGTTGTCAGCGCCAAGCAGCAGTCCAAAGATAAAGGCAAACACCGCCCATTTCAGCATGAAATCGCGTTGGGCGTGGGCAAATCTACCGCCCACACGATGAAAGTAGCTAACAGAGAAACCTATCAAACCAAACAGGGCACCGGATGCGCCAACCACAATTACACCAGGATGCCAGAATAGCCCTAAGACTGTTGCTGCGAGTGCGGTAATTAAGTATAGAAAGGTAAATCCTCCGGTGCCGATCTCCTGCTCCAGTTGAGGACCAACCTGATACAATACCATCATGTTAAAGGCTAAGTGTATCAAGCCCCCATGGGTGAAGGCGTAGGTTACGCAGCGCCACCACTGTCCCTGATCTATCACCAGTGGCCACCACTGGGCTCCAAATTCGAGCAGGGTTCTGCTATCTGGAGTTAAGATACTGCCTAAGCCGTGACCGCTAGCCGCCCCGCGTATAACCAAGGCTGAAAACAAAAATAGATTCACCCATAGCAGAATTTTGCTTGTTGAGATGTTAAATGGATTGTTGCCACGCCGGAGTTGTCCGGCTTGGTGTTGCCAGCGAATAATGCGCCACTGCCATTTGGTTCCGTTCAAGCCTATAGAGTCGAATGTTTTCTTCCAGTCCAAACGTTTTCTCCCCTTCGTTGATGTAATGATTGGTTGTACAGCAGTCGAACTATTACAGAAAAGAGGCAGGGGGGCAAGAGATATGGAACTGTAGGATTGAATAGGTAATTAATCCAGCCTCGATCTTGCTAAAATTTCATGTATGATGCAGAATTAGTGCAAGTAAGTATTGGTTTAAGTATTACAGAGCGGGATATAAGTAAGGCAAATACTGAATCCTACAAGATAGAAAATTAATGCTTCGGAGGGAAGAGAATGGCAATTGAATCATTGAATCCGACAACCGGGGAAGTGATGGAAATCTACACCGAGTGGTCTGATGGAGAAGTTGCGCAGACCATTGAAGCCGTGCATCAGACCTATTTGCAGTGGCGCAATACCGATCTTTCTTGGCGCAAAGAGCTGATGCTTAAAGCTGCCTCCATTTTGCTTCAGCGTAAGGATGAGTTTGCCTTACTGATGGCACGAGAAATGGGTAAGCCTGTTACGGAAGGAGTCGGTGAGATCAGAAAGTGCGCTCTAGTATGTGAATATTACGCCGAAAATGCCCAACAGATGCTGGCGAATGAACCTCTGGAGAGCGATGCAGGAAAATCCTATGTCGCGTATCGTCCTCAAGGTATCGTACTGGCGGTAATGCCCTGGAATTTTCCCTTCTGGCAGGTATTTCGCTTTGCAGCTCCGACGCTGATGGCGGGGAATGCCGGCGTGCTCAAGCACGCATCGAACGTACCGGGCTGTGCTCTTGCCATTGAGGAGGTTTTTGCCGAGGCTGGTTTTCCGCAAGATCTTTTCCGCACCTTGATGATTGGATCGGGCAAAGTGGACAAGGTGATAGAAAACCCGCGGGTCATAGCCACGACCCTGACTGGCAGTGAGATTGCTGGGAGCAAAGTCGCGCAAAAGTCTGGGGAGATGCTGAAAAAATCGGTCATGGAACTGGGTGGCAGTGATCCTTTTGTGGTTCTCGAAGATGCCGATCTGGACGAAGCTGCACTTGTTGGGGTGAAAGCTCGGTGTCTTAATTCAGGACAGAGTTGCATTGCGGCAAAGCGTTTTATTGTTGTGGATGCGGTTTACGATATGTTTCTGAATAAATTCAAGGCTGGGATGCAGGCTTTGAAGATAGGCGATCCTGTCGATGCGGCAACGCAGATCGGGCCTCAAGCTCGCGAGGATCTGATGCTGGAGTTGCACGAACAGGTGTTGGCCAGTGTGAAACGTGGGGCCAAGCTTGAACTTGGGGGAAAACCCTATAGGGAAGGGACGTTCGATAAAGGGGCGTTTTATCCACCCACCATCCTAGCGGAGGTCGACAAGGGGATGCCAGCCTACAGTGAGGAGTTTTTTGGCCCAGTGGCTATTTTTATCCGAGTCAAGGATGAGACTGAGGCTCTACACGTGGCTAATGATACACCATTTGGTCTGGGAGGGAGCGTGTGGACTGCTGATGTTGCCAGAGGTGAGGCATTGGCGGCACAGATTCGTGCCGGAGCGGTGTTTGTCAATGGTATGGTGAAGAGTGACCCGCGTCTGCCTTTTGGAGGAGTAGGGATCTCGGGATTTGGGCGCGAACTGTCATATTATGGCATTAGAGAGTTTGTCAATATCCAGACGGTGTGGATCAAGTAAACATTTTTGAGTGCGTCAACAGGTTGTAAAAAAGCTGTCCGAGGCATTGAGCTCAGGCAGCTTTTTTACGGTTTTGTGTGAATTAAGGTTCGGGGTTTAAGATAAACAGGTTTGGTACATCAAGTAGTGTTTGTCTTATCGTTTCAACTTCATCGGCCAAATATGGATGTTGCGTGCCTCGACTCTGTTCGCTTGGTGCCCAGCCCCACACTGTATCGGGCCAACAAGGATCATCGTGATAACGCGCGATGATGTGGATGTGTAATTGGCTGACCACGTTGCCAATGGTCGCAGTGTTTATTTTATCCGGCTGGTATTCGGTACGTATGAACCGGGTGAGGGCGGCTATCTGATGCATAACTATTTTAAGTTGTTCCGGCTCTAGGTCTATTAGTTCATGCACATGGGTGTGCGGTACAAGAATGAGCCAAGGTCGGAACAGGCGTTTATTCATGAGCAGAATATCGCTATGGGGCGTGCTCCACAGTTTATGACAATCTGCAGCCAACTTCGAATCGAGGCTAAAGTCGCCAGCTGTTACATGCAGAGAACTTTCTTTACTCACGCTTAAGTAGCCCCTTGAGTTTGTTTGACGCTCCATCAGTCTGCTGCTGGAGCAGTCCGCTGTCTTCTTGTGGTAGCTTTACATCCTTCAATAGTTTTTGTTTAACGTTATCAATTTCTACATCAGCTTTTTGCTGTATCTGGCCGGAGAGGTTCCGCTTCAGGCTGTCTAGGTCGATACTCTTCCCATCCAGTAAACCTGAGAGGGAGGAGGAAAGGGTGCCTGAGTTTTTAACAGAAGCATTCAGGATTGCTGAAACCAACTCGCGGATAACTTCCTGCATCGGTAGACCATCGGCGGATTTTCCGATATTGGTCAACTTGATGGAAGGGATGGTCACGCTTGTGTCCGTAATAACATTGTTCAGGGCACTGATTTTAGCGTTTACGCGGATCTTGTTTAAAACTACACGCTCAATAATAAATTGTTTGGATGCGGGTTCGCTGTTTTTCTGTGGGGTAGTTTTCGTGCTCGGGGGTGTTTTAGCGCCTGTTGCAGAATTTATGTGCTGCATTAGGATGCCAACGTTGGAGTTACGATCTTTTTGCTCTATGTTTAGAGTCAGGTCGGAAAAACTTATCTCCGAAATAATCACTACATCTTCCGTGAGTGACTGTATATTTACCGCTACAGTGCCACTGCCGAGCCGCATCAGGGTGTCCGAGTCAAACCCTTCCACATTGGCGATATTCAGGTTTTTAAGCGACGTGCTGCCATCCATCAGGGCGATGTCAATTCCTTCAAGGGAAGTTGTTAGTCCCAGCGCTTCGGTACCACCATATTCGATAGCTTTTTTGGCTATACTGTCAAGATAGTACACCCCCACTCCAAGACTGATAATGGCCAGGATAATAATAGCAAGAAGCATTTTAAATATGAATTTCATAGAAGTCTCCGTGGGTACAAGATGAACACAGGCAATGCTCAGGCATGAGTGGGAAGTAAATAATGAGTGAATATTCGCTCCCATAATAACGTTAGCAGGACAATATGCAAGCCAAAAGGAGCAAGGTTTTTTTAGGGATCCTGCTGGAAGGTTGATCGCGGTACGAGGAGGTGTTATTGCATTTTCTTGCCATTGTAAGGTATATTCCTCTCTTTAATTTGCACGCGCGTAGGCGCGCGTGAGATATTGCCCGGCTTTAGGTGTCGAGTACATAGATTAAGTGCCGCATGGATGGTGGCACATATTTAATTCATCTGGCTTAGCCAGAATAATTTGCAGTATTAAAGCTAAGGAGTGTTTTTGCATGATAACCGCTATCAGCCCAATTGATGGGCGTTATGCCAGTAAGGTAACTGACCTGCAAGAGTGTTTTTCCGAATATGCGCTTATGCGTAACCGAGTCAAGGTGGAAGTTGCTTGGTTGCTGCGCATCAGTACCGAACGGCAAATCTCTGAGTGTCGCCCTCTTGGTGCGCAGGAAGTTGATGCTTTAAAAGCGATTGTGGGTAATTTTTCTCCACAAGAAGCACAGCGGATTAAGGATATAGAATCGATCACCAACCATGACGTAAAGGCGGTTGAGTACTACATCAAGGAGAAGATTAAAGGGACGTCCATTGCGTGTATAGCGGAGTTTATCCATTTTGCGTGTACCTCTGAGGATATAAACAACCTCTCCCATGCGCTGATGCTTAAAGATGGTCTGGGGGTGATCGGAGCTAAGCAAGAGGAGATTATTGAGGTGCTCTGGCGTCAGGCGGAGGAATTTAAAGATATCCCCATGCTGGCCCGCACCCACGGCCAAACCGCATCACCCACCACCGTTGGCAAAGAGCTTGCAGTTTTTGTAGCACGTCTGCGCCAGCAGAAACGCAAGATAGACGAAGTGGAGTTGCTGGGTAAACTCAACGGCGCAGTGGGAAATTTCAATGCCCATATGGCGGCATATCCAGATATTGACTGGCTTGAGCTGTCCCGCAAACTCATTGAGGATGACCTGAGGCTGACGCAGAATCTATTTACGACCCAGATCGAGCCGCATGACTATATGGCTGAGTTGTTTGATGCCATATCCCGATGGAATACCGTGCTTATTGATTTGAATCGGGATTTATGGAGTTATGTTTCAATGGGTTATTTTGGGCAAAAAACTGTAAAAGGTGAAATTGGCTCATCTACCATGCCACATAAGGTGAATCCCATTGATTTCGAAAATTCCGAAGGTAACTGTGGGCTGGCGAATGCAGTGTTCCAGCATTTGTCAGCGAAACTCCCTGTGTCGCGCCTGCAACGTGATTTGACTGATTCTACCGTGCTACGAAACATGGGAGTTGGTTTCGGTTATAGTTTGATAGCTTATCAGTCAATCCTGAAGGGGTTGAGTAAGCTGAAGCTCAACAAGGATGTGCTGGAGCGCGATTTGAACAATGCTTGGGAGGTTTTGGCAGAGCCGATTCAGACTGTGATGCGCAAGGCCGGTATAGAAAACCCATACGAAAAACTTAAAGATCTCACCCGTGGGCAACAGATTACCCCGGAGGTTATAGCTGCGTTCGTAGCTGATCTCGACCTGCCGGAAGAAGATAAAGACTACTTGCAAAATTTAACTCCGGCCACTTATGTCGGTATTGCAAGTATCCTTGTCGACAAGCTTAAAACCATGTGATTCTACAACTTTATAAGTACTTTGTTCACTGCGCTGGTTTCGTTAAAGACGGCTTTTCCCTTGACAGTTAGGGGGACACTGTATACTGTATACAGTGCTGAAATTGTGCGGCTATGTCAGGATTGATTACGGTCCGATTTTCAGTGAATTTGTCGAACAATAAAAAGATGTAACTATTGATGTTTCGGATATGAAAGAGAAGAAATGTTGGTAGTTTTGTTGCTGGATCATCTATCTGTTCAGGTGTGCCTGCATAAACTCCTGCATATCCTTTATGGATAAGGTCCATTGGTAATGTTAGTTTAACACAACTAAGGAGAGAACATGTCGAAGATTGTCTGGTCAGAAATTGACGAAGCACCTGCGTTGGCAACGTACTCGTTGTTGCCCATTGTACGAGGATTCACCAATGATGCTGGTATTGAAATAGAGACTAGTGATATTTCACTTGCTGGCCGCGTTCTTGCCAATTTTCCCGAGAAATTGACCGAAGATCAGAAGGTTGCAGATAATCTAGCCCAATTGGGTGCGTGGACTCAGAATCCTGAAGCCAACATTATCAAGCTGCCAAACATCAGTGCCTCCGTACCACAACTGCAAGCTTGCATCAAAGAGCTGCAGGAAAAGGGTTATGACATACCCGATTACCCTGAAGAGCCTAAAAATGAAGCAGAGAAAATTCTGCAAGGGCGTTATGCCAAGTGTCTCGGTTCCGCGGTAAACCCGGTTTTGCGTGAAGGTAACTCCGACCGCCGTGCGGCATTGTCAGTCAAGAAAAATGCGCAGAAAAATCCGCACAGAATGATGAAGGCATGGCCAGAGAAATCTCAGTGTCGCGTTGCTCACATGGAGACTGGTGATTTCTACGCAACTGAGAAGTCCGTGACTCTGGATAAGGCAGACACTGTCAAATATGAATTTGTCGACGCTAGTGGAAAAGTCACTGTGCTTAAAGAAGGCTTAAAGCTGCTTGCAGGTGAAGTTTTAGACACATCTACTATGCAGGTAGCTGAGTTACGTAAGTTTTACACCCAAATCAACAAAGAGGCCAAAGAGAAGGGGGTACTTCTTTCACTCCACCTCAAGGCGACCATGATGAAGGTCTCTGACCCCGTCATGTTTGGGCACGCGGTTTCTATTTATTTTGCTGATGCATTGGATAAATACAAAGCTGAGCTCAAGGAAATTGGCGCCAATATTAATTACGGACTCGGTGATGTTCTTTCCAAGCTTGACCGTCTCCCTGCAGCTAAAAAGGCGCAGATCGAAGCAGATATCAACGCCTGCTATGAGAAGAACGCCGCTCTGGCAATGGTTGATTCCAGTCGTGGAATCACCAACCTGCATGCACCCAACGATATTATCGTCGATGCATCTATGCCTAACGTAGTACGCGACGGTGGCAAAATGTGGAATAGGGATGATGCGCTGCAGGATACCATTGCCATGATTCCCGACCGCTGCTATGCCACTATGTATCGTGAGATCATCGAAGACTGTCAGCGTAACGGTCAGTTCGATCCCGCGACCATGGGCAGTGTATCCAACGTTGGACTTATGGCACAGAAGGCTGAAGAGTACGGTTCCCATGATAAAACCTTTATCGCATCTGGTGCCGGAAGTATCCGTGTGGTAAATTCCGCCGGTGAAACCCTGATGGAACAAAAGGTGGCTGAAGGGGACATTTATCGCTCATGTCAGTCCAAAGATATCCCCATCAAGGACTGGATCAAGCTGGCGGTAAACCGCGCCAAGGATTCCGGTGAGCCCGCCGTATTCTGGTTGGATGAAAACCGCGCGCACGATGCGGAGATCATCAAAAAAGTTAACAAATATCTGCCGGAATTTGATACCGCCGGACTGGATATCCGCATTCTCGAGCCAGTCGCAGCTATGAAGTTTTCCACCGAGCGGGTTCGTCGCGGTGAGAATACCATCTCAGTTACTGGTAACGCACTGCGTGACTACCTCACCGACCTGTTCCCAATTCTGGAGCTCGGCACTAGTGCCAAAATGCTCTCGATCGTTCCCCTTATCCAGGGTGGTGGAATGTTTGAAACAGGTGCTGGCGGTTCTGCACCTAAACACGTGCAGCAGTTCTTGAAAGAAGGACACCTGCGCTGGGATTCACTAGGTGAGTTTTGCGCCCTTGTACCTTCTTTGCAGCAGATTGCAAAGGTGTTCAAGAACGAGAAAGCAGCGATTCTTGCGGAAACTTTGGATCAGGCTGTAGAGAAATTTCTCGATAACGAAAAGAGTCCTTCACGTAAAGTTAATGAAATTGACAACCGGGGCAGCCATTTCTACCTGGCGATGTATTGGGCGGAAGCTCTGGCAGCTCAGAGCAAGGACTCTGGCCTGAAAGAGAAGTTCACCAAAGTGGCCA
>Ga0265295_1008300_pt1 | contig 11582 bp, 8 predicted proteins | sample Munlansysbiofilm_FD_192503 | JGI IMG/M metagenome (GOLD analysis project Ga0265295, IMG submission 192503) | Leachate microbial communities from a municipal landfill in Southern Ontario, Canada - Methane capture system biofilm | ecosystem: Engineered > Solid waste > Landfill > Unclassified ... | reverse complement strand
ATCAGACGGTGGCAAAGAAGTGGCGAGTCTTAGTGACGACTTTGACCAAACGCATGGCCGAAGATCTGACAGTGTATCTTACTGAAGCGGGGGTGCGGGTGCGCTATCTCCATTCGGATATAGATACAGTGGAGCGGGTTGAAATTATCCGGGGTCTACGTATGGGCGATTTCGATGTCTTGGTGGGGATCAACCTACTGCGCGAGGGTTTGGATATTCCTGAAGTGGCGCTGGTGACAATTTTGGATGCGGATAAGGAAGGCTTTCTGCGCAGTGAGCGCTCCTTGATCCAAACCTGCGGGCGTGCCGCGCGCAATATCGACGGGCGCGTAATCATGTATGCAGATAGGGTCACGAAATCGATGCAGGCATGTATCGATGAGACTCAGCGCCGGCGAGAGCAGCAACTGGAATACAATCGCGAACACAACATCACCCCCAGAGGCATTATTAAGTCGATGCGCTCCATCTTGGAGGATATCCACTCTGGAGGGGAAGAGCTGCTCAAGGTTGCCGAAGAGGCACCCCAGTGGCATAGCCCTCAGCAATTGCGCCGCGAAATCAAAAAAACGCGTACCGCTATGCTCAAAGAAGCTGCGGACCTTAACTTTGAAGCCGCAGCCATGCTGCGAGATAAACTGCAGGGGTTGGAAAAAGAAGAGCTGGGCTTGTAGCTTGTATGGGCCCAAGCGGGTTTGTACGAGTGCGCTACAGGTGCAACATTGCGACTAAATGCATAAAAGGAGATCCAATGGCACATTATGGCTTTATCGGCGCAGGTCTGATGGGTTTGCCCATGGCAACCAATCTGCTCAAAGCGGGGCACCAACTCACCGTGTGGAACCGCAGCAAGGAGAAGTGCGCTCCATTGTTAGAGGCTGGGGCTACATTTGTTGATACCCCTCTTGAGGTAGTTATTGCAGCGGAGGTGACGTTCTCCATGCTTGCTGATCCGCAGGCAGCGCTGGCGGTATGTTTTTCCCCTTCTGGGGTGATTCAGGCGGTGGCCCCGGGTAAGGCTTACGTGGAAATGTCTACCATCGATCCAGAGACCTCCAGCAAAATCGGCATATCCATCCAGGCGCGCGGGGCTATGTTTCTCGAAGCGCCGGTGTCAGGTTCTGTGCCACAGGCCGAAGCTGGAGAGCTGGTGATCATGTGTGCCGGGGATCATGAGCTCTATGTAGCCCTAGAAGCCGCGCTGAATGTGCTGGGGAAGAAACATCTGTATTTAGGTGAAGTTGGTGCTGCCGCAAGTATGAAGCTTGGGGTGAATCAACTTATGGGGAGTATGATGGCTTCATTCTGTGAAGCACTCAGCTTGATTGAAGGGTCGGGGTTGGATGCGCATGACTTTCTGGACATTATTGGTGCCGGGGCTCTGGCCGCACCCATGTTTGCCGCCAAGGGGAAGAAAATTCTGGCGCAAGATCGCACACCCCAGTTCCCCCTCAAGCACCAACAAAAAGACCTGCGTCTGGCCCTTCAGCTTGGAGATGTGCACCATCTCCCCATGCCGGTAGCCGCTGCCGCCAACGAGCTATATAAGCGTGCGTATCAGTACGGACTTGAAGATGATGACATGTCTGCATTGTTTGCCAGTTTGCATCCTGCAGGACGCAAGCCGGAAATGTAGCGCGTTGGTGCATAACAGAAGCTGAAAGGGCAGTGCCGCTATCTGCTTGAAGCTCTGAATGAATTCGGCGCACACGCTCCGTTTGAAGACGATGTTACCCTTCTGGCCATGGAGTATTCTCCAGATTGCTGAACCGTTGCGGTATCTTGCCCTGCCCCATTTGAATGTGCGCTCACGCGTTTCTCATGCCAGCCTAACGTAATCCTGACAATTAAATGGTTTATGCTCTGAAAACCAGAAATTAAAGGGATTTAGCCTATGCAAGAAAAACAGACCATCCTTGTTGTTGAAGACGAAGAAGATATCCTGGCCCTGATTCACTACAATCTGACCCGCGAAGGTTACAGGGTTCTCACGGCCACCAGCGGAGAACAGGGGCTGGAAATAGCGCGTTTGCACGAGCCAGACCTCGTCATTCTGGATCTTATGCTTCCCGGAATTGATGGGTTGGAGGTGTGTCGTGAACTGAAACGTCGAGAAAATACCCGGCCTATAGCCATAATCATGCTCACCGCCAAGGGGGAGGAGTCCGATATTGTTACCGGACTTGAGCTCGGGGCTTCAGACTATGTGACCAAGCCATTCAGCCCCAGGGTTCTTTTGGCGCGGATAAAAGCAGTGTTGCGCCGTACTGAGTGTTTAGCGCCCGAGGATGCGGACGCGCGGGTTATAGAAGTTCACAACATGGTCATTCACCCCGGACGCAACGAAGTGCTTGTAGCCGGAACCAGAATCGATCTGACCTATACGGAATTTCGGGTTCTCTATCTGCTGGCCGCGCGCCCGGGGTGGGTGTTTACCCGTTACCAGATTGTCAATTCCGTGCGCGGCGATGACTACTTTGTCACCGATCGGGCCGTGGATGTGCAAATAGTGGGATTGCGCCGCAAACTAGGTAAATTCGGCACATATATTGAGACCGTGCGCGGCGTTGGTTACCGCTTCCAGGATCAGGCGGACAAGGAATAGCCTTACCAGGCATGCACAGTCCACAGACTGAAGGGGAAGGGAACGATGAAAGCAGGCAGAAGACCACGTGCTCTGCTGTGGCAGATATGTCCGGCATTTTTTAGCATAACATTGCTGGTGGTGGTGCTGGCGGGCTGGTACTTCATGAGTGTACTGAAAGACTATCAGTATACCGATCACCTTGAGTCATTGCGCGCGCGCGCGACGCTGTTGGCGTTACAGATTGAACCGGAGCTTGATGGCAAAAGGTTTGAACAGCTGCAGCGGACAAGTGCTCAGGCCGGTAAACGCACAGATGCCAGGGTCACCATTATAACCCCTGATGGAGAGGTGGCAGGAGACAGCCACGAAGATCCTGCCCGGATGGAAAATCATGCCCGACGCCCGGAGATGGCCGGGGCTCTTAAGGGTAAGGAGGGTTTGAACCAACGTTACAGCCGTACCCTTGGCAAGAATATGCTTTACCTGGCACTGCCCGTCACCGATGTAGATGGAGATATCCTTGGGGTGGTGCGGACAGCCATCTCCATGGAGCGTGTAGAGAAGCGCATTGCCGTGATGGGGCGGCGCATTGTTGGCGGTGGTGTCGGGGTTCTGATTCTGGTTGCTTTTCTATGTCTGCTGGTTTCGCGCCGGATTACCCGTCCAATTGAGCAGATCCGCCTTGAAGCCCAGCGTTATGCCGAGGGTAATCTTCAGCGGCGTCTCCATGTCAGGGGGTCGAGCGAGATCTGCGATTTGAGTCGTACCCTGAACAAGATGGCACATCAGCTCAATGAGCGTATCCGTACCATCGAAAAACAGCGCTACGAACAGGACGCAGTCCTTGCGAGTATGGTTGAAGGGGTGCTGGCCATAGATGCAGATGAAAATATCCTGCGGGTCAATCCTGCCGCTGCCCGGCTTTTCGATATAGAGCTTGAAGATGCTCAGGGGCGTAGTGTGCAGGAGGTTGTACGTAGGGCTGAATTGCTCAGGTTTATCCGTGAAGCCCTTGAAAGCAACAGTGTGCTCGAAAGTGACATCGCCATGTTCAATGGCAGCCGTGAGACCAGCCTACAGGTACATGGTACCCCACTGCTTGATCAGGATGGAACAACCATCGGGGTGCTGATAGTTTTCAATGACATGACGCGTCTGCGCCGTCTGGAGCGGATTCGACAGGATTTCGTCGCCAATGTTTCCCATGAACTCAAGACCCCGATCACCGCAATCAAGGGGTTTATCGAAACCCTTCTCGACGGTGCCCTTGATAACCGGGAGGAGAGTGAGCGCTTTTTGCATATCGTTGAGCGTCAGGCAGATCGCCTGGATGTGATCATTGAAGATCTGATGAGCCTGTCGCGCATTGAACAGAGCGAGGGGAAGAACCGGTTTGAACTTGAATATGAACCCATTGCCCCGGTTGTCGATGGGGTGGTCAACAGTTGTTCCATGCTGGCAAATAAGTCCGGCATAAATCTCAGTTATTCCTGCAGCGATACTATTAAAGCTTCCATAAATGCCCCCTTGTTGGAACAGGCCATTACCAACCTGGTTGATAACGCCATCAAGTACAGTAAGTCCCAGGGGAAGGTGGAGATCAGATGTCGGACAGAGAATGGGTTTGCCGTGATCGCCGTGAGTGATACGGGCTGTGGTATCGAAGAAGAGCATCTGCCGCGCCTGTTTGAGCGCTTCTATCGTGTCGACAAAGCCAGGAGTCGCGCATGTGGCGGCAGCGGGCTCGGACTCGCCATTGTCAAGCACATTATCCAGATTCATCGCGGTCACGTCGAGGTTGAAAGTGTTCCTGCCGAAGGGACGACCTTTACCCTGCGTTTGCCTCTGGGGCGCGGGGAGTAAAAGGATGTCTGCAATTATTCAGATTTTGAGGTGCCGCCGCCCATTACAAGGGACGCATAAACTCCTCTATGGGGCTTCTTGGCGCTATCCAAATCCCCTTTCCATGGGCAGCGCAATCCACCCATATATGCACTGAATAGTTTACTGGTGTTTTTCTCTATTGTTTTTCTCACTCAGGCTTAACAAAACCCTAACCGGGCGAAGGTATGCTCCGGATCAAACGAAAAGGGAAAGGTGCCGCACCTTGCGGTGCTTAAAGCCTGACAGAAAAAAGGGACACAATTTTCAAAAGGAGGACACACATGTTGGTTGCAAAAGCAGGGAAACTGGTAACAAAGATCACTGTCGCGGTCGTAACACTCGCGCTGGGGATAGCCATGGCGCTGCCTGTTCAGGCAGGTACCATTGAGGTTGATGCGAACCTGAGTGATTATGTCACTGTAGGTGGCGTCGGGGGAAATCTCAACAGCGTCGGTTCCGACACTCTAAACAACCTGATGACCTACTGGGCTGAGGCCTTCCGGGCCAAGTACCCCAATGTGAACATCCAGGTCGAGGGCAAGGGTTCCAGTACTGCACCCCCGGCCCTGATCCAGGGAACAGCGCAGCTTGGCCCCATGTCACGCAACATGAAAAACAGCGAAGTGGAGAAGTTCGAAGAGCGTTATGGCTTCAAACCGACCACCATCGGTGTTGCCCTTGACTCTCTCGGGGTTTTTCTCAACAAGGACAACCCCATTAATGCACTTTCTCTGCAGCAGCTTGATGCCATCTTCTCAAAGAACCGTCGTGGCGGTGCTCCCGAAGATATCACCGTATGGGGTAAGCTCGGGCTTGGTGGTGAGTATGCCATGCTGCCCCTCAGTATGTACGGGCGTAATTCCGCTTCCGGTACATACGGCTATTTCAAGAAGCACGCTCTGTTCAAAGGTGACTACAAAGACACCGTTAAAGAACAGCCCGGTTCAGCTTCCGTAGTTCAGTCTGTGGCCGAGGACCGTGGCGGCATCGGCTATTCCGGCATTGGTTACAAAACTTCAGGGGTAAAGGCGATAGCCCTGTCCAAGAAAGATGGCGCTACCGCCTACGAGCCTACATACGAAAATGTACTCAAAGGGAAGTATCCTCTGGGCCGTATGCTCTACATCAATGTAGCGAAGAAGCCCAACGAACCGCTGCCGAAGCTCGTATCCGAGTTCCTTCGCTTTGTCCTTTCCAGAGAAGGGCAGCAGATTGTCGTTAAAGACGGCTACCTTCCCCTTCCGGCCGCTATCGCTCAGCAGCAGCTTGATCTGCTCAAGTAGTTCTGCGGTTCGGGATTGAAACGATTCGTAAGCTTGTAAAACAAGGCCCCAATCTGCAGCAAACGCCCATTGTGAAGAGCGTTTGCTGCAGAACTTCAATCTTCGACAGGAGCCTGAAGCAATGCCCAGGGTACAGTTTATGGTGAGTTGGCATGGATAAAAAGGTCCTGCGTAAAATAAAGATCCACGATCGACTGGCGACGGTGATTATCCGCAGCGGTGGGGTGCTGGTTATTGCCAGTGTAATTCTTATTCTCTTTCTCATCGGCAAAGAGGCCCTGCCGCTGTTCTATCCTGCGGAGGCCGAGTTGCTTGGGAGGGTTGAACTTCCTGCAGAACTGGACAAGGGTGACATTCTGTCTGTCGGAGTTGATGAATATCTGGGGCGGGTCTATGCCATAGACCGGCACGGCCTGATCTGTTTTTTCGGTGCAGAAGGGGATTCCCGGCAGCTTGAAGTTGAAGGAGCGGGGGCTGCAGATACGATTCTCAAGGTCTATCCGGTCTCCAGCGCACCCGGGAAAAGGGAGTATGCGTTGCTGTGGGACTCGGGCCTGATAACCCTCGAGCAGATCAGGTTTGTACAGCGCTATGATTCCGCCGGGCAACGCTACAGTACGGTGGAGTATAAACGCAAGAACAGTTATGCGACGGCACAGACTCCTGTCGCGGATGTTGCCGTGGCTCGCTCTGCCGAGCGCACAACCCTTGTGCGTCTGTATGAGGATCAGAAGGTGGAAATTCTTCAACAGGTGCGAGAAGCGGATCTATTCGGGAACCTTAACGCTGAAGAGTACCGTACTGTTTTGCGCGATATCCACCCCGACCCTATCACTGCACTTGAACTTGACAGCACCGGAGAAACACTGTATCTCGCAACGGCTGCCGGAGGGTTGATGCGGCTCTCCCTGCTTGAAGCCGGGGAGACTGAACTGTTGGACAAGGTGCAGGGATATGAGGATCACCGCCGCATAACCGGGCTTGAGGTTATGCAGGGCAACACCTCATTGGCGGTAGGGGATGCCAGAGGAGCGGTCAATGTATGGTTTCCGGCACCAACCGAAGATGGGAAGGGGCAAGACAGCCTGCAGCTGATTCACCCCCTGTCCAGGCACGAAGGGGCGGTGACGTCACTGGTGGCATCGGCACGCAATCGCACCCTGTTGAGCATTGATGCCACAGGAACACTCAACCTGGATTATTCCACCAGTGAGCGCCATCTACTTACCCTTGATGACGCCCAACCCGTGCAACAGGCCGCCCTGGCTCCGCGTGGCAATGGGTTCATAACCCTTCATACTGACGGTGCGATTAAATTGTGGAGATTGCACAATTCGCATCCGGAAATCAGTTTTAAATCCCTGTTCGGGCGGGTGTGGTATGAAAGCTACGAACAGCCTGAATGGGTATGGCAGTCATCCTCTGCCAGTGATGATTTTGAACCGAAACTCAGCCTCACTCCTCTGATCTTCGGCACCCTTAAGGGGACCTTTTACGCCATGATCTTCTCTGTGCCTCTGGCACTGCTTGGTGCTATATATACCAGTCAGTTCGGTAGCAGTCGCCTGCGCGAGCGGGTCAAACCCGCCGTCGAAATCATGGCGGCTATCCCCACGGTGATTATAGGTTTTCTTGCGGCATTGTGGTTTGCTCCCCTGCTGGAGCAGTATTTCCCCGCTTTTGTTTTGAGTATGCTGGTTCTGCCATTGTGCTTTATCCTCATGCTTCTGTTCTGGTTGCCGCTGCGCCGCACCGGTTGGGGCAAGTACATTGAAAAGGGGCGAGAACTTCTGGTTCTGCTCCCGGTTCTGGTGTTGGCCGGAGCTGTGGCGTTTGAACTCGGTCCTTGGCTTGAGGCTGTCACATTTGGTGGAAGTTTCAAGCAGTGGCTCTACAACGAGCTCGGGGTGCGTTATGACGTGCGCAACAGCATTGTCATCGCGTTCGCCCTTGGGTTTGCGGTGATCCCCATCATCTTCACCATGGCGGAAGACGCCCTTTCCAACGTGCCGGCCAGTCACAAGGCGGCGTCCATGGCTCTTGGCGCCAGCCGCTGGCAGACCGTATGGCGCGTGGTGCTGCCCTCAGCCAGCCCCGGAATATTCGCCGCTGTCATGATCGGTCTCGGGCGCGCTGTGGGTGAAACTATGATTGTCCTGATGGCGACAGGCAATACCCCTATCATGGATTTCAGTATTTTCAACGGCATGCGACCGCTGTCCTCCAATATTGCGGTGGAGATCCCGGAGGCGCCCCAGGGTGACACCTTGTACCGGGTTCTGTTTCTGTCAGCGGTGTTGTTGTTTGCCATGACCTTTGTTCTGAATACAGCGGCTGAAATGGTGCGCCACCGCCTGCGAAAGAAATATGGGCGCTTTTAGTTGCGCTTTGGGCCATCAGACATGAGTTTTCTGCCACTGGATAATTTTGCGAGCATTGTGCGCCGGAACGATACGGAGAGTATGTTGTGTCTGCGAGGTATGCCAATATGAAACAGTTTTGCGCCCGGGGCGAACCTCAGGTATGGATTGCAGCAGCGGCGCTGGCCGTAACTCTGTTGATGGCCGTGACCCTTATCGTGGTTGTAATGATCAACGGGCTGGGGGCGTTTTGGCCTCAGAGGCTCGCCACCCTTGATTTGAACAGCGGACAGGCCGTCTTGGGGCATATTCTCAAGGAGGAGCCTTTACCCTACAAAGAAGGAACCCGATTGCAGCTTAAGACAGGCAACCGGGATCTGTACGGGCTCGATTTTCGCTGGATTGAACGTAGTAAAATCAAGCAAATCCACTATCAGGATGACGTGGCTGTTGTTGAACGCGAATCCTACGGGGATTTCTACGGTCTGTTGACTGCAGTTGTTCTGCCGCAAAAAACGGTACAGAGCGGCAACCTGTGGCAGGAATTGGAACGGGGGCGTGAAGACGCGGATCAGGTTAGTGATAAAGTGGATAAGGTGACGGGGCAGATTGAGGAGCTGAACTATGCCCTTGAGCGCAGGTACAAGCAAATTCAGAAACTGAAGTATGAGGGAGTACCGGAGACTTCGGCGCAGCGGCGTAACCTGAAGCATGAGGTTGATGAACTGCAGCGGGAATTTCAGGTGCTGGTGGGCAAACAGCACGCGCTGGAGAGCGAGTTGCATGAGTATCGGGCGCACTTTGCTGACATCAACGGGCGCGGGGTGGAGATTCCCCTGGCTGAGATAATGCGGTACTACAAGCCTAACACCATGTCCCTGTTTGAACGTGCCGGGGTGTATTTCGGCAAACTTCTGGAACTCTTTTATACGAACCCGCGCGAATCGAACACGGAAGGGGGATTGTTCCCGGCTATTTTCGGTACCGTGCTGCTGATCTTTGTCATGAGTCTGTTTTCGTTCCCCCTGGGGGTGATCGCCGCCATCTATCTGAGCGAATACGCAGGCAACGGCCCCATGGTGCGCATGGTGCGTATTGCGGTCAATAATCTGGCGGGGATCCCGTCGATAGTATACGGGATATTCGGACTTGGATTTTTTATCTACGGTCTCGGAGGTACTATCGACCAGCTCTTTTTCCCTGAACGTCTGCCGACGCCGACGTTTGGTACCGGCGGTCTGCTCTGGGCCAGCCTGACCCTGGCACTGCTCACGGTGCCGGTGGTGATAGTCACCACGGAAGAGGCTTTGAGCGCCATCCCCGGCGGAGTGCGTGAAGGATCCCTGGCGCTGGGGTCAACCCGCTTTCAGACTCTGGTGCGGATACTGATTCCCATGGCATCACCGGGAATTATGACGGGGCTTATTTTGTCCATGGCCAGAGCAGCAGGGGAAGTGGCCCCCCTGATGATCACCGGCGTGGTAAAGCTGGCCCCGGCCCTGCCGCTTGACGGGCAGTTCCCATTTCTGCATCTGGATCGCAAGTTTATGCACCTGGGCTTCCACATCTACGATATGGGGTTCCAGTCCCCCAATGTAGAAGCAGCGCGGCCGATGGTGTTTGTCACCACTTTACTGCTGGTGCTGATTGTTCTGACCATGAGTGGCGTGGCGATTCGGTTGCGCAATAAGATGAAGAAAAAATACACGTTCGGCACATTCTGAAGCCTGTGTATGGCGGAGGTTGTATGAATAACGTTGATCCATTGACTGATTCGGTAATAGAGGTAGAAAACCTTGACTTTTACTACGGGGATTCCCAGGCATTGTTTGGTTTGAGCATGGTGTTTCCAAGGCATCAGGTAACGGCACTCATTGGCCCGTCGGGGTGTGGAAAATCTACGTTTCTGCGTTGTCTGAATCGTATGAACGATATGGTAGATATCTCACGCATGAACGGAAGCATTCGTCTGGATGGCATGGAGGTGAATTCTGGCTCTCTGGATGTTATTGAGCTGCGCCGTAAGGTTGGGATGGTGTTCCAGAGGTCGAATCCGTTTCCCAAATCGATCTACGAAAATGTTGTCTACGGACTGCGTATCGCCGGTATCAACGCCAGGGATGTGCTGGATGAAACAGTGGAGAACAGCCTCAAAGGTGCGGCTTTATGGGATGAGGTAAAGGATCGCCTGCACGAGTCGGCGCTGGGGATGTCCGGAGGACAGATGCAGCGTTTATGTATAGCCCGTGCTATTGCGGTTAATCCCGAAGTGATCCTGATGGATGAACCCTGTAGTGCCCTTGATCCCAAATCCACGGCGCGGGTAGAAGATATGATCAAGGATCTGCGGGAGAAGTACACCATTATCATCGTTACCCACAATATGCAGCAGGCTGCGCGGGTTTCCGATTTTACCGCATTTTTGTACGAGGGTGTTCTGGTCGAATTCGGCCAGACCGATGAACTATTTGTCAAGCCCCAGAATCAGCAGACTGAGGACTATATCACCGGGCGTTTCGGGTAAATGCTCAATGTATCACACCGAGTAAACGCTGCCGGATGGCGGCTTATCCGTGTAACAGGAGAAAAAGAATGATGGCAATCCATCTGCAGAAAGAGATTAACAAGCTCAAGCGTGCTCTGCTTGATCAAAGCGCAAGGGTAGAAAACGGAGTACAGAGAGCGATGCAGGCCCTGGAGCGCAGTGATACTGCTATGGCAGAAGAGGTGATTGAAGCCGATTTAACCATAAATGCCAAAGAAGTAGATATAGAAGAGGACTGCCTGAAGGTGCTGGCGCTGCATCAGCCAGTAGCCGCCGACCTGCGCTTTATCGTTTCTGTTATCAAAATCAACAGCGATCTTGAGCGTATCGCCGATGTGGCGGTAAATATTGCCAAACGTACACTGCAGTTATCCGAGGTGAAAAAGGTTGAGGCCCCGTTTGATTACCCGGTTATGGTAGAAAAAGTGCTGAAAATGCTGAAAAACAGCTTGGATGCCTTGGTCAGGCTCGACTCAGCCGCCGCCGGTGCGGTTATTGCTGCTGACGATGAAATAGACAGCCTGCACCGCAGAACCTATGAGACTGCAAAAAAAAGGATCAAGGAAGGGCCTGCTAATCTACAGGCGCTGCTGCTGTGGGTTGCAGTGTCGCGCCATCTTGAGCGTATTGCTGACCTCTCAGCCCACATTGCCGAAGACGTGGTTTATTTGGTTGAGGGTGATATTGTCCGCCACAGAACGGGAGGCTAATGCATAATTGCAGGCATATACAGGAGGTTGTTTTCGCTTTGTACCGGCTATAAAACACTGCAGCGCAGATTAATCCCATTGACAGCATGGCGTAAAGCGTGTAAACACAGGAACACACGAGGCAGCGCGACAAATCCTTACATGCTCACGCGTGCGTCCTAAAACCCCCCACTGTTATCTATTAGCATTAAATTCTTACATACCTCCAATATC
>Ga0265295_1008298_pt1 | contig 11585 bp, 7 predicted proteins | sample Munlansysbiofilm_FD_192503 | JGI IMG/M metagenome (GOLD analysis project Ga0265295, IMG submission 192503) | Leachate microbial communities from a municipal landfill in Southern Ontario, Canada - Methane capture system biofilm | ecosystem: Engineered > Solid waste > Landfill > Unclassified ... | reverse complement strand
AGTGGCGTGACGCGCATCGTGGACGGCATCCTGCCCCTGGTCATGAAAGAACTGGATACCCTGGCGCAAGGCCGTTCATGACCTTTTCAACGACAATATTGGCCACGGAGAACTCATGACCGGACTGCCCTTTGTACTGCTTGGCATACTCATCGGAGCCTGGCTTCTGTCCACCAAGATCATGCGCATCACCGTGGGGGCCCTGGCTTCGCCCCTGGACCGCATGACCCCGCGCACACACGCGCCCTCGGAGCAAGACATGCGAGCCCCCCTGCGCCAGGCCGAGGACTGGGCGCTGGAGCATGGGTTCGAAGACGACGTCATGTTCGATTTCCAGATCATGTCCAAGGAACAGACCCTCTTCTGCCGGACCTGGAAGAACGCTCCGGAAAAGACCTATCTGGTTTTTTACTACGGGATGGGCAAGCACTTCATCGAACTGGTCACCATCTACGACGACAAGACCGGCGTGACCACGACCAACGCTCCCGACGCGCACACCCTGCCCGCCGTGCCCGGTGCCTTCATCCAGAGCTTTCCGGGGTCCGGCCTGACCGATCTGCTCGGGCTGCACCTCAAGGGCCGCGCCACCCTGGAACGGCGCACGGGACTTTCCCCCCAGGAACGTCAGGAAAACACCCTGGACCTCATCGCCGCCGCCCTGCAGCGTCAGGCCAACTACGTCATGTCCATTCCGGGCTGGCAGTGGAAAGGGATCTGGTGGATAACAGTGCGCAAGAAAAAGATGATCGGCAAGGATGTCGGTTGGCAGCTGGACCAGTTCGGCGTTCACGAGCCAATGGCCCAGGCTCCGGAGACCCTGCAATGAACCTGTCGCGCCCGGACGGCGTCCGTGTCGAGACGAAAGTTGCTCGTGACGGCCTGTAATGTCTCTTGAACCGCTACGTTACAACCCGCCTCTTGAGCCCAGGCTGACCATCATCCATGAGGACCGGGACATGGTCGTGGTCAGCAAGCCAAGCGGCCTGTTGTCCGTGCCGGGCCGCACCCCGGACCTCTTCGATTCGGTATTGTCGCGGGTGCGCGAAATCCATCCGGGCGCGCAGGCCGTGCATCGCCTGGACCTTGGCACATCCGGGGTGCTGGCCGTGGCCACCCGGCGCAAGGCCGAGGCGATCCTGCGTCAGCAGTTCCAGGATCGCCTGACCCGCAAGATCTACCTGGCGCGTGTGCAGGGCGTGATGATTGAAGACTCCGGGCAGGTCGATCTGCCGCTCATTTGCGACTGGCCCAACCGTCCCCGGCAGATGGTCTGCCACGACACGGGCAAATCGGCCCAGACAGACTATCTGGTGCTTGAACGCGCACAGGAGAGCACGCTAGTCCTCCTGCGCCCCCACACCGGGCGCTCCCACCAGTTGCGAGTGCACATGGCCAGCCTTGGCCATCCCATCCTGGGCGACAACCTTTACGGCGAAGCAAAATCCGGCGAGCGCCTGCTGCTCCACGCCAGTCAGCTGGGCCTCTACCATCCCTACAGCGGGGAATGGACCGTGTTCCACGCCCCATGCGATTTCGCTCGGCACATTGAACCCGTCAAGCTGGAACCCGGCGCGGACTGCTGAGCCTGACGCCCGGAAAAATCACCTGGCCTTGGCGAAGTAGAACGCCACCCCTGCCTTGTAGCCGTCGCTGAATTTGGCGAAGCTCGAATCCTTGCCGTCGTCGAATTCTATCCCGCTCAGGGTGACCTTCATGTGCGTGCCGTCCATGGGTATTTCGGGTTCCCCCCCGATGCCGTTCATGGACTTCAAAATGGACTCCGCCAATTCCCGCGCCTTGTCGAGCATGACCTCCGGGTCCAGGTCGCCCGTGGCGAAATCGGCCACGGCCCAGACAGAGGTGGTCACGCCGACCATGAACCCCACGGCAAAGGAATTGAGGCTCATGAGGGTTTCCAGGCTGACAGTCTCGGTGGCTCCACGGTAGCCGCTCCCGAGCACGAAAACGGTCTCGTACGTCTTGGGATCCACCTCAAACCAGTACGGAGACAGGACGCCGTCACGGTGAGGCAAGATTCTGGGAAAAAGAATCCAATTCTTGCCGCCCATCAGCCGCCCGGCCACATGCGGAGAAATACCCTGCTCGACCAGGGGTCCCACGCCTGCCTTTTTCATTCGCGCCGGGCTGATCACGCCAAAGGACGTATCCGAAGACCATTGTTCAACGCCGCCCTGGCCGCCGATGGCCGCCTGCTCGCAGACCGAGTCCGTAAAACCTGCCATGACGGCAAAAGCCCGCCGTGGTTCGGGATCACCCGTCACCTCGGGCGCAGTGCGCACCAGATCGATGGACGAAACCAGTTTGTCGCCGCGCCTGACCACGTTCATGGCCACGATCCGCCCCCTGTCCGCGCGCTCGGCAGAGACTTCGAGAGTTTCCGCCAGTTTTCGCTCCGCCCCGGTCTGGGCGGCCAGAAAACGGTACAGCACCGATCTGGCATACCAACGCAGAGCGCTCAGCTCATCGGGGCTCTGGTCCGGCTTGCGGCTTTTCCACATGGCGCTCAGATGATCGGAAGCCTGGGCGCCAAGATCGGGCAAATACACGCCAAGAGACACGAAAACCTTTTCCAAGGACGTCCCCTGATCCAGCACGATGACGTGGCTTCTGCTTGAATCCGCATCCGCCGTCTTTATGATGATCTCGATCCTTTCACAGACCTGTCCGGGCTCCAGGGATTTTTCGCCCCGCACCGTGCCGAAGACTCCTTCCATCAAGGCCGTGCGGCCACCGGGAAAGGAAAGGTCAAAAGCGTCCAGACTGGCCTGATCCAATGCGATCCCAGCCTCCAGAAGTTCCACGCCCTTGGCCTGACTCCCTCCGGACAGTGCGGAGGCCGCCACGCCTGTGTTGGCGGCAGCCCCAGAACCGGCTCCGGCATAGGCCACGACCTTGATCCTGACCTCCCCGCCCGTGGATTTCCCCTTGAACTCCTGCACGGGACCGGTCCAGGCTTCGGACAGAAACGGAAAGGCCGTAACCACGTTGTCATGTTCCAGGGCGGGAAAAAACAGATCCTTTGAACCGCTCGCGCCAGATGGCGTCCAAGGCGCCATGACTATTTTGCGCATCGTCTTGACGCCCTGGCGGTGCAGATACAGTTCGAACATCCGGGCCAGATCCGCCGGACGCCCCCAGCCCTGCGTCAACACCGCTTCCGGGGCGAAACCCGTGAGCCAGGCCCGCGTGTCGTGGCCGTTCAGGACCACGCTGGGAACTGCCTTGAGAACCGCAAGACGACTCAGGAAAGCTTGCCTGTCCAGATCCAGCATTTCCTGCCATCGGGCCTGACCCCAGCTGGTCAGGACCGGATGGGGCAAAGAGGTCGCGACTTCGGCAGAGACGCCGGTTTCATCTTCATGACCGGCAAGGCGTTCAAGGGTGCCCGAGCCAGGCCTGACCCACCCCTCTGCCTTGCGCGCGGCCACGGCCTGTTCGATGGCCTTATTCATGGCCTGGGTCTCGGCCAGCGAGGACGGGGGGCGCTGGACCGTGTTCTTGGCCAGCAGAAGCTCCGCGTCCGGGTTCGGGGTAAAGGCCACTGGCTGCCTGAGGTCGGGAAAAAAGGGCGAAGTCAGCACAAGGGGACCGTCATCCTTGCCGGGTTTGAACAGCACCACGACCCGGCGCGAAACCCCGTCGGGAATGACGGTCTCTTTGGACAACCCGAAAATGAGTTTGAGCGTGTCCGCAACGGAGCGCTTTTCCTGTTTTGAATTTCCGGACAGGGAGCCAAGCCCACGGGATTGTGTGTCTTTCTCCTGTTTCTTGGGAGCCTCTTTTTCCGGAACCAGCACAAAGGGGTCCCCCAGCCGGGTAGCCTTGCCATCAGGCGCATCGCTCAGGGTCAGGTCGGCGGCGACAAGCTTGCCCGGAGTCTGAAAGAAGCCGTTGACCACGACCGAAATTCCCGAACCCTCGATGCCTGCCGCTCCACCTGGCGCCGATTTCGGGGGACTGCCAACGGGAACGAGCACATCCTCGCCGCGCAGGTCCATAAACACATGGCATGGCTGATTCTCAAGGCTGACCGGAAGAAGGTAGGCTTGGCGCAAGCGATTGAAGGAACCGGGAGCCAAAACCGTTCCGGAATGAAAGCCAAAAGGCAGGGTTCTGGTCAGGGGATCCGGCGAAACCATGAGCATGCCCCGAGGCGTGGAAAAGCTCAGGTACATGAGCCGGGAAGCATCAAAATCCATGAGCGCCTGAACCTTGGAGGACACGCTCATGTCCAGGGTGCGCCACAGGGCGCTTTTGTCGGGAACATGCCCATTCAAGGGCGATTTGAAATCGACGAAACCGTCCACGGACAAATCGAAGGCCTCGGACAGCTTGACCGGGGCCGACCGGGGAAGGTTTGGCAACGCGGCGGCAAGCGGATCGATCTTGCCGATCAGGGGCACGTCGAGATGGCCGTAGGCCGTGTCGTAAAAATGCAGGGACAGGGAAGTCAGGGGCTCGTCGCCGATCTCGAAAAGCACAGTCCCCTCCACCGGCTGTCCGGGTTGCACAAAGATGCTGTGCCCGTCCGGCGTCATCAGGGCCTTCTCGGTCAGGGCGGTCAACTCCGACGGAGGGTTCTGCCCCCTGGAATTGACGTTCAAAAACATGTGACAGGCCAGATCCCTGATGAGATAGGGAGGAATTTTTCTGACCGTGGAAGTGGATCCCGCATCCGCCTTGACCCACGCCGAAGGATGCTGGCTGCCGTTCTTGGCCACGATCACGTCCTGCTCGGGCAGAATGTTCTCCATCATAAGGCGCAACACCGCGAACTGCCGCCTGTTCGGAGCCTGAACGCCCGCAACCTTGCGCAGCAAAAAGATGTCGCGCACGGATATGCGGACAGCGCTGTTGCTCCCGGCCGCGTCAAGGGCGATCTGCTTGGAGATCTGGACATCCCTGAAGGGAGCGGCCTGGCCGTAAATCCATTCCGAGGCCTCGGGCGTGTACTGGTTCGGCATGGGCGCGAATTCGTAGCTGGCCACCCGAACGCTGTCCTTCTCGGCCGCCTTGGGCGGCGCGGGCAGTTCGGCCAGCAGCGAATCCGCTCCCGTGGCCGCCTGCCCTTCAAGATCGCGGGCGCGGATGACCGTTTGGACCGCAGTCCTGTTCGATTCGCCAGCCGCGTTCAGGCGGGATTTTATGGCGCTCATGGCCGCCTGCAACACCTCCGTGTCCGGCGAGACCACATGCGTACCTCCGGAAATTCGCGCCGCTTGGGCAAAAGCCTTCTCATGTCGGGCGTCGACCATGCCGGTCCAGACCGTGAAGATACCCTTGTCCCGAAGCCGCTCCTGCAACAGGGTGAAGCGTTGCGCGTCCTTGTCCGAGACCTTGAGGGCCGCATCGGTAATAAAAAGCAGGATGCGTCTGGTCGAGGGCACATTTTCCAGACTGGCGAAGCCGTATTCGGCTGCGGTCAATATGTCCGTACCACCGGAAGCCCGCAACAAGGACACGCCGCGTAGCAGAGCCTGCCGGTCCGTGGTCATGATCTGTGTGACCTGGACGTCGCTGGAAAATCCGGCCAGCTGAACCGGCACCTCGGGCGGCAAGCTCAAGATGAAATCCCGGACCAGTTCCTTGGCCCGCTGCATCTTGTACCCGCACCCCTCGCACTCCTTGGGCGCGACCTCCATGGAGCCGCTGGTGTCCATGACAATGGAGATGGCGGGTGCATCCCCCGCTTCACGCACCTCGGGACGCCTGTATTCAATGTCCAGGTCCTGACCGAGAATGGAGGTGATCTTGGCAAAAACCTCGTCGATGGAATTCTCGTTGGCAGGATAGTAGGCTCCGCCCGTGGATGCGGCGATCAGGGACAGAGTGGTCTCGTCCGGTGCCTTGCCGTAGCCGATGCTGAACACCGGCACCCCGGCTCCCAGAGCCGTAGCCAGCATTTCCTTGCGGGATGCGGAGCTGCCGGGGCCCGTGTCGTTGTAGTTGGCGTCCATGCCGTCGGAAAAAAGAACCACGGCTCGACGGCTGCTAACGGGGTCCATGCCCAGGCCCAGAATCAGGGCATCGTACAGGGCGGTGGCTCCGTTGGCCTTTATGGCCATCAGTCTGGAAAGCAGCTCTTCCCGCGTGCCTGCCTGCACAATGGTGGGTTTGGTGTCAAAATCAACGAGCCGGACATGGGCGTCTTGCGGAAGACCGGCAATGAAGCGTGACGCAGCCTGGCTGACCCGGGCCATATCCTTTTTCATGGAACCGGAGGAATCAAGGAGCACGACCACGTCAAGGGGTTCCTCGGCCCGGCGCACGGCCAGGACGCGACCCTTGCGCCCGGCCTCGAACACTTCGGCCGTTTCCGTGGTGATGCTCTCAAGATCGATCCCGTTTTTCACGGCCACACGCAGCACGGCGCGATCCTCCTCGGCCCGGACCTGCCGAATGCGCACGTTGGCTGAAATTTCCTTGTCCCCGTTTTCGCCGATCTGCATGACGGGCCATTGCACCTGGGTCATCATGCCCTGACCTACCGGAACCAAATTCGACTGCACGTAGCGCACTCGCTGCCCCTTGTCGCCGGCGACTCGGACGGACCACAGACCGGCCGGAGCCCAGGCCAACCCGTCTCCGGACGGAGTCATGTCCACGGAGGGCGATGCGTCCATATCCGCGTGACGCAACTCCAGATCCGCGTCAGGCAGCAGCATCGCGCCTCGCCCTGCCGCGTTCATGATCTGGATTCCGCCGGTCTTCTCGCCCATGTTTACTTCAGGCAGCGCTCCGAGCTCCCGCGCTTCGAAATGCACATCCACGCTTTCAGTCTTGCCCACGTTCTGCACGTTCCAGACGAATGTCCCGTCAAGCTGGGGCAGATCGTCCAGCAGCCATTCCCGGCTGATCACGCTGTCCAGATGCTTTTCGTATTTTTTTGCAACCCTGTAGTCCCCCCACTGCGCGGCATAGGCACAGGACACCTTGATCCGCCCCCCTTCGGGCAAAACCACATGCAAGGCCGCATATGTCGTCGCGCGCTGGGTCAGGGAAAACGTGCTCCCCTTTTTGCTCACGGTGATGACGCGGGACTGTCCCGTTTCCAGGATCTGCGCGGGGGGCTGGGCGGCCCAGGCCGCGTTGGTCAACAGCAAAAACAAGACGAACAAAGAGCGCATGCATGACTCCCTGGACAAAGCGTGAATACAATGGCCGAAGAACAGTATTTCTGCCGGAAATAACCCGCTGGCGTGCCTCAAAAAAACCGTATTTCAAGATTCAGGGCTTGAGCGTACAGACAAACCCAGTATCTCCATCGGGCTCAAAAAGAACTCCGTGGGCATGGATTTCCCCTGACTCGCCTTGGGCGAAGGCATCGACTCGACCCTCCTGTCTGGCACATACTTTTTCCGCCAACACCGACCCCGTGGAAGAAAGCAGCAGCACCCGCGTCGAGGCTGGTCCAGGAATGGAGGGAACGCCAAGGCCAATGGCGATGCTGCCTGGTGCGTTGGCCAATTCTACCATGGCCCAGACCCTGGCGTTGAAGTGGGGAAGATCCACGTCAGCGGTCTTGTGTCCGGACGCGTCAAAAACCCGGACAAAAGGTTTTGGCCAGGCGAAATCCGGATGAGAGCGCAAGCCCGCCTGGACAAGACCGCCGCCTGCAAGTTTTTGCTCCAGGTTCACGCTCTCGTCCTCGGAAAAGGAAGAGGGGCCAGCTACCTGCTCCTCCGGGACGGAGTCGACCGGGATATCCGGGCCGCCGCCAAGGCTTTCGCCGTCAAACTCGCCCAGGGGAGCGAGCATGAACCAGGGGCGCTGAACGCCGTGCTCCAGGCTGACGCCGGTCAAGGCCAGCATGTCTTGGCAAACAGCAAGAGCCCGGCCCCGCCGCCCGGTCACGTCCAGCATGGAGGCATAGCGCTGGGTTCGGGGAAGTTGCGGGTCTACCAAGGGCTGGATACGCACCATGGTACCGGCAGCGTTTTCCAGGTTGAGCCCGATCACGAGCGGACCGCTTTGAGCGCGGGCCACCCCGAACGCATCGGTGTCCGATGAATCCTGCACCAGTTCAAAGGTACTGATCCCGTCCGGGCTCAAGCGGGCGGAGTGGGCCCGGACCTTGCCCGAGGCGTCCGGCGCGGTCCATGCGGCCAGCAGATCGGATCCGGCCACGGCCAGATACATGGCGCTGCCCTCGGCTCCGGGCACGCGCATGTCCGTGACGTGAAAATCAGGGGTCAGGTACAGGGCAAAAGGCTGCGACCCGCCCTGACGCACAAAGGACGTGCCTGCCAGCACGAAACCGCTGTCACGGACTTTCCCGTCCACGCCAGCAGCCGGCGGCAGGGAATGCAAAAGCCCCGGCACTCCCAGGGGCATGAGCTCTTGGGGACCGCTCCAGACCTCCCGGCCCTGATTGTCCAGGCGAACCAGACGCATTTCCGGGCCGCGATCCGACGAACGGCGCATGGCCACCAGGCACCCCCCGTCATCCAGAGCCGCGATGCCCGAGGCGAAATCCTCGTCCATGCCGCCCAAATGACGCTGCCACAATTCTTCTCCACGGGCGCCAACCCGTACCACCCAAGCATCCGCGCCGCCCTGCCCGAACGAATCGCTCATTCCGGCCAGAAAAGCGCCCCCGTCAGCGGCAGGGGAAACGGCCGCGAAACTGTCGGCACCATCACCGCCATAGGTTCTGACCCAAACCACCTGACCGTCGAATCCGACCAGGGCGGCCAGTCCGTCGCCGGAAGGGGCCGCGCCGGGTTCGGCATTTTCGATCTCGACCAGCGCCTCGCCTGCGACCAGGAAGCCGATTTTGGGCACGGTAGCCACCGCGCCAAAAGTTCCCGCCCCGTCAAAAACCGGTACTTCTCCCGCCAGAGCGCCAAAGGGCAGGCAAAGTAACCATGCGGCCAAAACCAGGCCGCGCGTCAATGAAAAATTCACACAAGACAAAATATCCATGATCCCCCCAAACCGCGTTAATCCTTTGCGCGAGCAAACCTGTGGGCGAGACAGCCGTCTGTCTCACCCACAGGGCCGCACCTTAGTTCAACGCTTTCAGATCAAGCCCGGCCAGGATGGCTTTCATTTCATCCATGGATTTTTTGGGCGAGGTCAAAAGGCGCAGTTCGCCATCGATCCCCGGCACCTCCACAAACATGAGCGACACATTGGGCATGGCTTTCATGACGCAATAAAGGGCCTTGACACCGCCAACTGTGCTTTCCTCCAATGTGGAGAGTTCGGCGACGTCAGCCCTGAACCCGGCCATCTCGCCGGAGCCCGAAACCTTGATGGACAGGTGCGTCGGCGCGGACGTGGACATGTAATCAATGGTGAATTCCTGATCCATGTAATTTTCCAGGCTTTCGGCATCCGCTTCGAAACCCTCGATATGCTGGGCCTGGACCCAGGTCATGAATTTTTCCTCCGTCAGGCGGATTTCCCCGGCCCAGGCCAGGGAAACGGACACAAGCACAAAAAGAAGCGCAAAAAGCTTTTTCATAAACAATCTCCGTGTCGGGACATGCCCGGTTTATTTTCCCTTGGCCTCGGCGGCCAGGGCTTCGATCTTTTCCTTGGTCAACAGGCCATGCCTGGCCATGGCCGCTTCCACGTCCGCTCCGGGAGAATACTTGCCTTTCATGTGCAGGTCGAAAAGCAGCCCGCAGGCCGTCTTGTCCCCGGCCAGGGCGTTTTTCTCCAGAGTCGTGATGTCCGGCGAGCCATCATTGAGCGAACGCAGGGTCGAGGCGGCCAGACTGCCTTCGGCGGCCTGCCTGTCGAGCTCCTTGCGCAGCATTTCCTCGTTCTCGGCCTGGATGCGCGGGGAGACAATGCCTCCTTTTCGGGCCCAGTAATCGGCCTGTTCAGGATTTTTCGGCACTCCGTAGCGGCCTTTCTCATACGTATCATAAAGGGCGGCGATGGCTGTGCCGTCTCCGCTCTCGGCCGCCTGTTCGAGCATGGCGATGCCGCGGGCCTGATCCTTCTCCACCATCTTGCCCTGAAGCAGCATGAGACCGTACGCAAAGCGGGCCTTGACGTCGCCGGATTCAGCGCGGGCAAGCAGTTCCTGGACTGCGGCTCGCTCCTTGGCTTGCCGCTCCTCTTTCTTTCCGGCCAAAACACTCAAGGGAAGCGCCAGAAGCAGAATCATCAACGCTATGTTTCGCATGGCCATCACCCTATTTTCCCTTGAGCCAGGTGGGATCGGAATAGGACTCGACGCTGAGCACGTCGTCAGCCCATCCGACCATGTCCATGGGCTTGGATGCGGCGGAATATTCGCGCTGAATGCTGAGCAGGGTATGTTTGGAGAGCATGACATCCAGAACATCCTGGCGGTACTCGCCCATGCCGCCAAGAACGCCGGTGTAGGCCTCCTTGCCAGCATACGTGATCTTCTCGGACTTCAACGCCTTGACCATGGAGTACTGGGCCGCTTCCGCAGGAATATCGAGAATGGTGCCGGACCGCTGTTCGGGGTCCTCGTTGATGGTCAAGGTCACCGCCACGGCGTCCTGTCCCTTGACGTATCGCGCAGCCAGAACCCTGGAGCGGGGAATTTTCACGCCCATCATGGAGCCGCCCATGTCCATGCAGGTAGCCTTCCATTCCAGGGTCCAGCCTGCCCCCTCTCCGAGCACGGGCAAAAGCTCTTCGGGGTTGGAGTCCTTGACCGGCATGCCGCCGCACGGCTTTCCAGGATCAATGGTCAACTGCTTGGCCGCCACAGGCGAAACAGCGCAAACGGTCATTACAAACAAAGCACAAAAAAAAGTGCGCGCAAAAAACATAAATCTCCTCCATTAAATTGAAATATGAAGAAAAACTGTGACTCTTTATACAAGACTTGAATAAAAATCATCCATTATTTTTTTCATCTGCCAGTATAAAGTCACCATTACCAGCCTTTGTCATACAAATTTCAGTTACCAATTTCCGTCTGTGATTCAATCGCATACTCGTCATACAGTAATTCCAAAACCAAAGTCATGCACAACAATGTTCCAATATTTAAACTACTCGTCTTTATTGCAGTGCAAAAAATTAAGCAACCTGGCCATGCGACAGATAGACTTCGAAGAAATAAAAAAAGCCCGCTGACTCGTTTTGAATCAGTGGGCTTTGATTAACAATATAGAGTATTGCGTATTTTTGGATTAAAAAATGTGCCTAGATACCGCAACTTGGCAAAACCCAAGAAAAACCATACCCATCAGACTGGATGCATTGTCGAGACTGGCAAAAAAAACTTTTTCTGGTGCTTTTCTTCATACCTGATTTCAAGAACATCCCTGGAATCAAGCTGTCTTCCCACAAAGCCCTTCCGATTTGCTCATGGCAAATGGTGTGTCAGCACGCCGATTTCAACGGTGACGTCCATGTTCAGCACGATCATGTTTTCAGGAACCGTGACCGGACGAGAGGCGAAATAGAGCGCTCCCCTGACGCCAATCTTGCCCAGCCGGTTGATGATGGCCTGCACCTCGGGCGGCGGCACGGCGATAATGGCCAGGTCGATGCCTTCTGGGTCCAGTTCCTGCTCCAGTTGCGCGATGTCATGCACCGGGATGCCTTCCATGGCGCTGCCG
>Ga0265295_1008297_pt1 | contig 11585 bp, 14 predicted proteins | sample Munlansysbiofilm_FD_192503 | JGI IMG/M metagenome (GOLD analysis project Ga0265295, IMG submission 192503) | Leachate microbial communities from a municipal landfill in Southern Ontario, Canada - Methane capture system biofilm | ecosystem: Engineered > Solid waste > Landfill > Unclassified ... | reverse complement strand
TGGGTGGAGATGTCCGGCTGAGTGGCTAAACAAATCCAGGTATCATGAAAATTGGCTGCAAAACCTTTTGGCTTCCGCTTCTATGAATGGTTTTAAGTATCCTCCCCCAAAAACGTTATAACCAGAAGATATTTCAAGCCAAAGGTAAATACCATTGCCGAATGGATTGTTGAACAGGCAAAGATTGCCAAAACTAAAAATATTATCCCCATGCCAGGCAGAAAACGGACATGAAGATTAAGAGACGAGAACACAATGGAAAACATATCCGACATATTGATTTACCAAAGCACAAACGGCGATGTGAAAATTGATGTTCAGCTACAGGAAGAAACCGTTTGGTTGACACAAGACCAAATGGCCTTTTTGTTTGGAAAAGCAAAGTCCACAATCAATGAACATATAAAAAATATTTTCAAAGAAGGGGAATTAGACGAAACCCTGGTTCTAAAGAAATTCGGAATTTCCGAATTTCAGCAAAAAACCCCAAATTTCTACAATCTTGATGTCATTATCTCCGTAGGCTACCGGGTTAAATCCATCCAAGGCACCCAATTTAGAATCTGGGCCACCCAACGACTGAAAGACTATCTGGTTCAAGGGTATGCCATCAACCGGCAACGGTTCGAGCAGAACGCCGCCGAGTTACAGCAGGCCCTGTCTCTCATTCAAAAGACAGCACGCTCCCCTGCCCTGGCAACAGATATGGGCCGGGGACTGGTAGATATCATGGGCCGGTATACCCAGACCTTTCTCTGGCTCCAGCAATACGACGAGGGACTGCTGGAAGATCCTAAAGGTCAGACAGGGGGAGAGCTGGCAACGGCTGAAAATGCAATGGCATCCCTGGTAGAACTTAAAAGGCAGTTGATGGATCGGGGAGAAGCCTCCGACCTGTTTGCCCGACCATCCCGGGCGGACAGCCTGGCTGGCATATTCGGTAACCTGGATCAAAGCGTTTTTGGGGAACCGGCATACCCCACCATTGAGAGCAAAGCTGCACACCTGCTATATTTTATCGTGAAGAACCATCCGTTTATTGACGGCAACAAGCGCAGTGGTGCCTTTTTGTTTGTGGATTTTCTCCACAGAAATCACCGGTTGCTGAACCGGGAAGGGCAAGCCGTAATTAATGAAACCGGTCTCGCTGCCCTGACACTGCTGGTGGCTGAATCCGCCGCCAATCAGAAAGAGATCCTGATTAAATTGATAATGAACCTGCTCTGCGAACCTGCTCACAAAGAAGATCCCAATATTTAACCAGATCAGTCAACACCCCTGAGCTAAGGACTCAGGGCTTGTTCCTTTTCGGCAAGTAATTCTAAAATTCATGGCCTTGTCGGTATGGATACGACTCAGCAGCAATACAGAATTGCAGAATGAGACAGAGATTATGACTCCACAACAGCGCTATCCCTAACTGGGAAGAGATCGGGGAAGAGATGAAGGAGAGATCGGGGTCAGAGTAAGAATTATTTCGAAAAAATTTTTGATGTAATAGGTGTGAGTCAAAACCGCATATCCGAAATTATCGGAAATACCATTTTTGGTAATTCCTATAATTTGCTCTCCCAGTTGGTGTTGACTGCCAAATTATCTGATTATTTTGAACAACTTTAAATTTTTTCAGATTAACTTGATCCTTTCAAAAAATTAAATTTTAGTGCACATCAAACACCGAAGAGAATGCGGACAGGGAGATAATACACGCTGTACATATCGTGGCCCTTTCATAGCAAAGTGTCGACATTGCAAATATTTGCATTTCCGACTATTTGGAGATCGGGGGCAGAGGAAATTGGGAAATGGGGACAGGTAGATAATGCTTATACTAAAGCGTAAAAACCATGATATGTAGAAGATTGAGCCCTTGAATAAATTGAATTGATCCAATGGAGCAAATAAAATGAACAAACATAAAAAACCCAAAGGTGCCGGTAAGAGTAGTTTTGAACTGATCAATCCGGATAAATTAACGGAGATGCTACCGCTGAAATCAGGGTCTACGGTTCTTGATTTGGCCTGCGGGAAAGGCGCTTATTCCATCTTTTTATCTAAAATTGTTGGTGATACCGGGTTGGTTTATGCTGTAGACCTCTGGGAAGAAGGGTTACAGATCCTGGGAAAAGAAATTGAAGAAAAAAACATCACTAATATTCTGCCCATCTTGAATGATGCTACTGAACAAATTGAAATAGATGACTACAGTGTTGATGTGTGTTTGATGGCAACGGTGTTACATGATTTTGAAGAAATGGATAAATCCAGCGCTGTCTTGAAACAAATCAAGACGCTTCTCAAACCCGGTGGCTGTCTTGTCATTATTGAGTTCAAGAAAATTGAAGGGCCTCCTGGACCACCCATTAAAATACGGTTGTCAGAGGATGAAGTTGAGGAAATGGTTAGTGGATATGGTTTTAAAAAAATTAAAATCGGTGATATTGGAGACTATAATTACCTGATGATGTTTCGGTCATTGTAAAAGAGTCTGTGATAGAGGCCCTTGGGAGCGTTTATTAATAGGTAAAAACCGGCCAAGATAATTGACGCAGGCCGGACAAGGTAATTGATGCGAGACAGAAACGAGTGTAGGAAATAAAGTATGATTTTTGAGATAGGGGAATCAGTGGTCGTAAAGCCTAACCTGGACGAGCCAGAACCAAATTTTTTTTGATTCTCTTGCCAAAACAACACGAAAATCAGAGATAAGAATCTAATGTTGCCGATCCAGATTTCGGGACAGATATAGGCGGTTGGCAAGGACGTGTGAAGGAGGTTGATAACGACACTGTGTTCATCGCATGGGACAGCATCACACTTCGAGAAATGGGGATAGAACTTGTCATTAGGTGTGAGAATGAAAATTTTGATTGGGAAGTCATGACTCTCAGCAAAAAAGAGGTAGACAAGACCACCGGGCGTGACTCAGAGCATGACGTGGAAGCAGTAGCAAATGCTTTAAGAGTGGAGATGATTGGTGACCTGCGGCTTGACACCGAATAATATGGTTAAGATGAACGCCATAAAAAGCTTAGCCATTTAGGCGTTATGCGCAAAAGAATCCAACATCTAATGGAGTTCATATAATGGCAATTATCTCAATGTTCTATGGAATTATTATTTCGATGTATTTTTTTGACAACCAGCAACACAAGTTGCCGCATATTCATGCCAAATATCAAAGTGAAGAAGCTGTATTCTCTATTACTGATGGAGAGATGATAGCGGGAGATCTTAAATCAAATAAAGATAGGCTTGTCCAAGCCTGGATAGAAATTCATAGAGATGAATTAATGGCAAATTGGGAATTAGCAGCAAATGGACAAGAAATATTTAAAATAGATCCTTTAAAATAAGGCAATATCATGAATCCGAGAGTAAAAGAAGTTGTTCCAAATAATGATTATACAATCAACATTGTATTTGATAATGGAGAAGAAAAAGTTTTTGATGTAAAACCATTTTTGGACAAAGGTATTTTTAAAGAACTAAGGGATACAAATATTTTTAAAAGTGTCAAACCGTTTATGGGTAGCATTCAATGGAAACATGGGCAAGACTTTTGCCCTGACACCTTGTATTTATCAGGTAAACGCATAAACACGCAGTGCAAGGAACAGCCAGGGCCGAGCCGCTCAGTGGATCATGATAATTGAGACAGCAGCGCATAATCAGTGGGTTGATGTAGCTTTAAAACAATCAAATAAAAGAGATTCCACGTGGACGCAAAGCATTGCAGTAGGTGATAAAGTGAATGGCCAGAAAGAGGTAAAATCAGAAACGGGTTATGAACTCAAAGAAACTCAGAAATCCTATGGGAATATTATGTTTCATGGGTTTAAAGTAGGGAATATGCTTGATTGGGAAATCAAATCAGATAATTTGTAGTTTTATTGTCTTAGAAAGGCCATTTTGGTATTAAAATAGCCCTTCTAAGATGGCAAAAACAGAACATGTCTGAAATTAAAGCAATATATTCAAGTATTTAAGAAGGGGTACTTGGTCCGACCCCATAAAAAATTATGAAGCGTGAGTGTTGTATGGACAACGTGCTGATCTATAGAGAGCAACAGAACAGTCGCTTCAGTGAGTAGATTTCATCAGACGACACAGAGAGCATGAGTATGGAAGCGTATAAATTTGAAACCATTGTATTACAGGGTGGCACACTCCACATCCCGGTAGTCAAGGCCGTGAAGTATGTCACCGTGTTCTTTTACAGGGTGGCACACTCCACATCCCGGAGTTCGCTCGTTTTGCCAATCGATCGGTTGAGGTTTTTGTGGTACTGAAAACACCAGCGGAACAGCACCAAGAACCTTCGCAAAGCATCGAAGATTTTTTGAATAAATGGACTGGTTTTCTGGGAGACGTTGACCCTGATGTTTTGAAATATCAGTATCTCCAGGAGAAATACGCATGAAGCTGTTGCTGAATACGAATATTCTGCTGGATATTGCGTTGAAGCGTCAGCCTTTCGTGGTGCAGGCGGCGCAGGTTTTTACCACCGCCCAACACCAGAAGTTTTCTCTGTACATGACCGCCACAACCATTACAGATCTGTTTTATATTGTTCGCAAGGCCAAAGGCAAAGACATTGCCTTAGCATTTATTGAGGATGCTGTTCTAGTGGGAGCGGCTGAAAAGGCTGGTGTTGACGTCATTATCACCAGAAATGAGCCTGATTTTCAGAATGCGGCGATTCGTGCACTTAACCCTGGGCAATTTTTACAACACTACCTCATCGTGCCAACCACATCAGAGAACAGTGCCGACTCGACAGTGGATTCCAGTGGCAACAAAGAATGAACCTGGCAACGCCATAAGCTTTACCACTGTGATGTTCTGCGCCAATAACAAGGTTAAGATGAATGCCATAAAACGCCTAACTCAACGCTAAACCTGGTGCGACCTGACGCGAACAGCTCATCGGTTTTCTCGGAGGTTATTGGCGCGGCAGGTGAGCTTACCGTTGGCACGGGGCATCGGAGTAATGCGAAAAGTCCCTGAAGATCTCCTGAGTCTTGAGGTAATAAATGGATAGGCACTTGATCGAAGGATGCGCCAAATTGCGAAAGGTACTAATCTACATTCTGGCGGTGCTCTGTGCTGGTATTGCTTGTACTGAGCATTGCTTTGCATTCGATCTGATCAGTCTTACCGCTCGGGTCGAAAAAGCCATTCCGGAAAACTGGGAGATTATAGAAGCCGAGTCCGGGATTATCCCCAGATGGGCGAAGTCCCAGGAAACCTGCACCAGGCTGACCTTGACAGGCCTTGTAAAATCAGGATATCGATTTTTTGATGACCGACAAAAATTTCAAAGTTTTCGGGATTAACGGCTGGCATATATTTGACCATTCCTATACCAAAGAATCCCCAAAAGGAACCCTTGAGGCTCGATTTAAGGAAACCGACACCAGTTGGCCCGGCTGGAAGAGAGACCTTGGAAACTGCTTTTCAATACGTGGACAAATAGGGGCTGAAAGAGGTCTGGTTTGTGTTTCCGGCCCTTGTGGAAAAAATCAACAAGCCAAATGAAGCGGATGAAACTGCTTGTTTGGGAAATTTATGCCCTTAACAAATTAGGATAATTATCAATGAAGAAAATCAAAAGGAATGATCTTTGTCCATGTGGAAGCGGGAAAAAATATAAAAAATGCTGCCTATTGCAGCAAACAACGGATCGCCCCATATCGTGGACAGAAAATGATGGCATCCATTTTGTTGCGCCAGGATCTCCTCCTGCTCCAGAGCAATTAGAAAAAATGACAAAGGAATATCAAAAAAGAGTACGCAATTCACCACTGTGGGATAAAATGGTTAAAAAATACGGGAAAGAGAAAGCAGCAAAATTATTAACAGAATTCAAGGCTGAATCTCGTTAACACGATTTGCAACTAAATACTCAATTACTTGGCATAACAACCGCCCGAACGCTTAGACGATAGCAGCGCTGAACAAAAACATGCAACGGACAGCGGGGCTTGCTTTTACATTGTCAGTTTATTATCAGATCATAATTTGTGTAATGCAATCCGCAAAAAAACAGAAAAGAATTTATCCGTATCTGTGTGACTCTGTTTTTAACCATGAACGTCATGATGCTCAGCTGGTCCATCTATTCAGGGTTCTTCATTGAGCTGTCACCCCATTCTGTGCAGCTTCTGGCCTGGCCTGTTTTTCTGATGGCCACCGTTGTTGTGTTCTACGGCGGATATCCCATACACAAACGGGCCCTTGCCGGTATCACTTCCGGATGGCCGGGAATGGAAACCCTGGTATCCACCGGTTCATTGTCAACCTATACGTACAGCCTGTTTCATTTTTACAGGGGAAGCATCCATCTGTATTTTGATGCCGCATCCATGCTGATCCTGCTCATACTGACGGGAAAAATGCTCGAACAGACCGCAAAAAACAAAATCTCTGAAGACCTGTGGAAATTTTTTTCCCTGGTTCCCCAGAAAGTCAGAATCTGTGCAGAGCAGTTTCCCAGGGGACGGTATGTTTCCATCAAGCAGCTGTCCCAGGGGGACTCGTTCCTGGCCGAAGAAGGAGAGATCCTGGCGGCAGACGGCATTGTCACCAAGGGCGCTGCCGTCATTGACGAGTCATCCATCACCGGAGAGGCAAAACCTGTCAATGTCCGGCCCCAGGACATGGTCAAAAGCGGCACCCGGATTACTTCCGGCAAGATCCAGGTCAAAGCCGTGAAAGTGGGGGATGAATCCATTCTCGGCAGAATGCTTGCCATCATGGAAAACAGTCTTTCGGAAAAAACCGCCCAGACCCAGCGGTTTGAGAACCTCTTAAAGTTTTTTGTCCCATCGGTTATCGGGTTTTCCGTGGTGACCTATTTTTTCTGGATGCTGTACGGGCTGACCTCCTACGAAGCCTTTAACCGGGGAATATCCGTCATGGTCATCTCCTGCCCCTGCGCCCTTGGCATTGCCATTCCCCTTGCCCTTGTGGCCGGCGTGTCTGCCGCCGGGAAAAAGGGTATCCTGGTAAGGGATTTTGAAGCCTTTGAAAGGGTTGATGGGCTGGATACCATTGTTTTTGACAAGACCGGCACACTGACCACGGGCAGACTTAAGGTGCTGGGCATGGACACGGCAAAGGATTTTCCAGCCCAAAAGGCCTGGCAGATAATCCATGCCATGGAGCAGGGGTCGGACCACTACATTGCCCACACCATATCCGCCTATGGGACGGTCCGGAAGATACCGCCCCTTGATTTGGAAAACCTCACTTACCATTCCAACGGTATCAGCTGCCGGTACCAGAATGAAACCTATTGTTTCGGCAGCATGGATTTTGTGAATAAACCGGCACGGCCGGAGCGAGGGAGGCATCCGGCTGCAATGGATATTGAAACTTCGCCAATAACAACGCTTCGGCGGGAGCTTCATGTAAAAAATCATCAGCCAGAACCCTCTTTTATCTCGTTTTCCAAACAGGGAGCCCAGGTCATATCAACGGTTTTTTTATCTGTGGATGATAGGATTGCAGCAGCTGTCCACCTGGGGGACGCAATGAAAACCGGCGTAAAGACCCTTGTTGCAGATCTTTATAATATGGGACTCACCTGTTTTCTGATTTCAGGAGATGCTGAACGACCAACCCTCGCCGCCGGAGCCTTTGTGCAGATCCCGGCTGAAAATACCCATGGCGGACTGCTGCCCCATGAAAAAGCCGAATTTATCAAACAACTTAAACAATCGGGCAAAAAAGTTGCCATGGTGGGTGACGGCGTAAACGATGCGCCGGCCATGGCCCAATCCGATATTGCCATGGCCGTTCATTCAGGCCTCAACCCGGGTGAAGGTGTTGCCGCCATTACCCTGATGCAGGAGACCCCTGTCCAGATCATCGATTTTATAGCACTTGCCACACGTGTAAACCGGAAAGTTAAACAAAACCTCATATTTGCCCTGGTTTATAACATCATCAGCATCCCGGTGGCGGCCGCTGGGTTTTTAAATCCCATCATTGCGGCAACTGCCATGCTCTTAAGCAGTCTTTCCGTGACATGCAATACCTTGCTCCTGGTAAAAAGTGAATCCAGCGACAAACCACGATCCCAACCTTAATTGCAGTGGTCAGGAATCATTGGTATCAGATGACGGGGATGGGGGATACAATGCCGAAGTCAATTCAGATGCTTGCTGATCAAACCGGACAGGAATAAAATCAACGAAAGAAACGCCAAGGCTAAGCCAAAAGAACAGCTATCTTTGGAGCGTTTATCAATAAGTAACTTGTTGTGCGGCGGCCCGACCCGATTTCCCAAACGGCGAAGGGTCATGGTGTCGTCCTTTACACTGTTTCATCCCAGACCCCGCAGAATTGATTCAAAACAGTCAACGTCTCTTTGACCTGATAAAGGATGGAGAGCCCTGCAGATGACGCAGCTGCTGGGGTGCTTTCCCGCAGAAAATCAAACCGGGAAAAAGCCGTTCTTTTTCATCAAAAAGGGCTCTGCCCGAACGAATTAAATCGTTTCTTTTTTCCAGAAGTTCATTGCTGTGTTGTTCAAAGATTGCCAGGGAGAAAAGATTCATTAAATCAATGGATCTTTGCTTGATCTCACCTGCCTTGTCAAGTTCATCCACGGTCACGGTCAAAGGGGATTCCAGCCATGGTGAACGGGTGGGAAAGCCTGCCAGGGGCGCCTCATGCCAGGCTGCCGCCCGAAGCGCTGGAAAAGAGGCATCACCGTCAAGGCTGACCTCAAACAGGTCAACATTATTTTCAATATCCATGGTGGAGAAGAAGGGCTGGCGGGTGGCAATGGATCGAAAGGCCCGGATCTGTTTTTCCCCATTCTTATCATTTCCTGACTGGACCTTTTGATACCAGTCCTGCCAGAAATAGTTGCCCGACAACTCAAGGCGAAACCATCCCTTGTCAATGGATTCGTCCACCAGGATGGTATCAAATCCGATATTCTGCGCCCGGAGACATAGTTTTAAAAATTCAGGCAGGGCCTCGTCAGCCATCCCAGATGAATCAAAGGGAAGGCTGTGGTGGTTAAACACCATGCAGGAGGTCATAACAGTTTCTCCAGCAGTATATCCGCTTCATCGAAAAAGCCCTTTGGCCAGATGTCTATCCGGCCCTGTTCATCAATCTGTGGGGTGACCACCAGGGATTCGTGGACTGATTTATCATTTCGTTCCAGATAAAACAGTTTCACCTCTGTATTTTCAATTACCTTCTCTTTAACCGCCACCCGGACTCCATTAAGAAAATGGTCAGAATGGGTTTCAATAAACAGCTGCACCCCGTTGACAGCGGCAATGGCGCATAGTTTGCCCAGAACCGACTGCCCGCCAGGATGAAGATGGGCCTCGGGATTTTCAATGATGAGCATATCCCCAGGTTCAGCCCTGAGCACCGAAACCAGAACCGGGAGTACAAGAGTCAAGCCGAAGCCCACATTTTCCGGCTTGAACTCTGCCGTCATTTCAGCTCCCTGCTCAAATGCGTAGCTCAATGAAACAGAATTGATGTGCGGATGAAGCCGGGCTTTAATCCGGATGCCGGGGGAAATTTCAGACATCCATTTATCCAGGTTGTCCAGCAGAGAAAGTGAGGGGGCATTACGGTGTTTTAATGCCTTAATGGTTAGGGGGTTTAATCCGTTTTCTGCAATATAGTGGGCAGTATACTCCCCGTGGTTGCCAATGGAATTTAAATCCTTGATATAATAATCCGAAGCTTCATAGGCGGTTTTGGGGCTGATGCGGTCGGCAGACAGGTATTGAAACGCCTTTGTAAACAAGGCGGGCAGCGGGTCTGGCAGCACAACAGGAGAATCAATGGGCTGCAAGTCGGATTTGCCAGAATAATTAAATCTGAAATTGACGGGTTCCGTATTCTGCCATACCAGGGTAAATTCTATGGTTTCAGTTTCGGCATTTTCCGATAAAATATCCTGCCCGGTCCCCAAAGAGACATACTCGCCCTTGAGAAGCAATCCTTTATTTGTAAGGGTATTCTTCTCCATGGATTGCCGCAGCAACAGCAAGGTCTGTATCAGAGAGGATTTACCCATGCCGTTCAATCCACTAAAGATATTGAGCCCTGCCAAAGGAAACCCTGCATCCCCCAATGATTTGAACCGCTGGGTTCTTATATACTCAAGCATAAAGCACCTCTTTAATCAATTTTGCCACCCTACTCTTCCTTGTCCGGAAATGATCTTTTTCTGTGTTGAATAGGTAATCGATCGAAAATAATCATTATCATTGGCCATGAGATCCATATGTTTTTGATTCAATATTTCCCTGTTCTGAATCAATTTGTCTGTGTCTTCTTCTGACAGCATGGCCATTGCATTGGTCCAGACTTCAAAAAGGGTAGAATTCTTGCGCCGTCGTTTTGCATTATCACCTGAGACACTTTTTTCAAAAGCCGCTTCCTGGAAAATAAGCCAACACCGTTTGACGGCTTTTTGAAATGACCGCTTATACCTCTCCAGTTCGTCAGAAGAAGATTTTTCAAGCTTATTGACCATCTCATCCAAAAAGGTGGCAATGTTTTTCTTGCTCTTTTCATAATCCATGAACCGGAAGGCCAGAAACCGCAAAACCAGCTCCTGGTCCACCATGCGGTTACTCTGGTCTCCGATAGCTTTTTTTAAATAATCGTCAGTAGCCAGATCTTCGAGATATTTCCGAATGCCCGGCTTGGTCATGGCATTTCTTATCTCCAGGTACTCAAGGCCGCTCAGTTTGAGTTTCTTGTCCACCACGAATTTTTTAATGGCCGAAAGTCGTTGAAGCCCATCCACAATGATCCATCTATCCTCGTCCGACGCATCAAAGTAAAAGGCCGGCAAAGGAAAGCGTATGAGAATGGATTCAATGAGCCGTGACATCTTAGGATTGTCCCAAAGGTCTGCATGACGTTGAAAATCCGGGTTCATGTCAATCTCTTCGTATTTCAACCGTTCAATCAGATTGTGCAGGGTATCGGGTTTAGAGATGATGTTTATATCGGACGGGTTGAACGGATCTTCCATGACAAGATCCACTTCTCCGCCTTCCGGATCAGGTGTCAGATCAGGATTTTCCATTTCTATGGATTACTGGTCTGTTATATTTTTTTCAGTATCAGGCATGGCATTTTTTCCTTTACAACCTGTGATTTCGGATGGCCTCGGCCAGGATTCTGGCAGCCTCGGCCTCTTTATCCGGGCACAACGTCTTTGTACCTTTCAGCCCCTGGCGTTTTTCGGCCAGATAATCGGCTATTGTTGCCTGCAGCGCCTTGTTGGCCAGGTGATAGGGACACCTTGTAGATGAATCAAAGTTCGGCGCTATTTCTGCTCATCTTATTTAATCTGCATTCCTAAAGTTCACAAAAATATCTTGACCCAAAGTTCCATGGAAAATGGAACTATTGGGTATCTCCGTTCAGAGAATTAAACATTTTGTCTATGTAACCTTCCCGGTCATCAGTCATAAATAGAACATGATTGGCCTCCATTTCTTCCTGTGGGATTCCCCAACAAAGCTGCGGATACTTTGTCCATGACAGTATAAAACTATTGAGTATGACATCAGGATTGTCAA
>Ga0265295_1008296_pt1 | contig 11586 bp, 7 predicted proteins | sample Munlansysbiofilm_FD_192503 | JGI IMG/M metagenome (GOLD analysis project Ga0265295, IMG submission 192503) | Leachate microbial communities from a municipal landfill in Southern Ontario, Canada - Methane capture system biofilm | ecosystem: Engineered > Solid waste > Landfill > Unclassified ... | reverse complement strand
CTAATGGGATCATGTATTTACAGATAAGCAACGAGGCTATAAAGTGGTTGCCAAAAAGGGAAGATGCCAAGGATTCGGACTTAGTATATAAGTTGCCAAAAAACGACCATGCAAACAAAGTGCTTAATAAATGGGTTTCTGACGCTAACATATCTAAGAAAATAACTTTTCATTGTAGCAGACATACATCGGCAACGTTAAATCTAACACTAGGAGTCCCCATTGAAGTTGTTAGTAAACTTATGGGGCACACTAAGATATCAACCACACAGATTTATGCAAAAATAGTAAATGACGCCAAACGAGAAGCTGTCAATAAGCAAAATGGGGCATTTGAATAGTTGTCAGCTTATATGCTCTTATAACGCTCTTGATAACATCTTGAACTCACCGTGTTTTTTCTTTGTTAATAAAAGTGATTATAGTTGTTTTCTAAGTCGTTATCTCGCCTAATCTTAGTTTTTGTTTTCCTGATCCGTACACTTACTTAGCATGTAAAGGAATATTACATTCGCCATAAAAGTACATCAATTTTCGGAAATTCTGATAATTATTTTACATCGTTATTTCATTGGCAATCATTTCAGCCTGCTTTAGAACTGTTTCAGTCGCTAGCAATTGCATATCGGGCGGATAGCCATATTTACGAAGTAATCTTTTAACAGCCACCTTCAATTTAGCTTTTACACTCTCTTTTATAGTCCAGTCGATTGAAGCATTTTGTCTGATTGTTTCAGTCAAAACAACGGCAAGTTCACGCAATTTATCTTTTTGCATAAGTTCTCTTGCACTATCATTATTGGAAACAGCTGTATAAAAAGCATATTCAAAATCAGTTAAACCCATAGCCTTGGCTTCACTATCCATTTCAACAATATCTTTACTCAAGTTTATCAGTTCTTCAATAACTTCTGCGGCAGTAAGAATTTTATTATGGTACTTCTTAATGGCATTTTCCAACATTTCCATGAAGGACTTGCTTTTAACAAGGTTCTTTTTTGCCCTTGATTTTATTTCATCATTCAATAGTTTTTTCAACACTTCAAGAGCAACATTCTTATGCTCCATCCCCTTCAATTCCATTAAGAAATCTTCTGAAAGAATTGAAATATCTGGTTTCTTTAAACCTGCGGCATCAAATACATCAATCACTTTTTCTGTAACCAATGCTTTGTCTATTACCTGACGAATGGTTGTTTCTATTTCTTCATCGGTTCGACCAGCACCTGTTCCGTCAAATTTAGCTAAACGGGCTTTTACTGCCTGGAAGAATGAAATTTCATCTTTGGCATCCATAGCCTGGTCGTGCGGTATTGCAATGGCAAAAGCTTTTGACAAAGCAGTAACCTCATTTATATATCTTTTTTTACCGTCTTCCAAACCTAAGACATGTTCTTCGGCGGCTAAAATCATGGATAGTTTTTGCGATGTACCAGCTTGGAAATAATCTTCGTATGGAAACCCGTAATACATATTTGACACCACCTCCATCTTTTCCAACATCAACTCAACGGCTTGTTCTTGTAAAATAGTAGGATCACCTTTACCACCCGAATCGGAATAAAATGCCAATGCTTTTTTCAAGTCGGCTGCAATGCCCAGATAATCTACAATCAAACCGCCTGGTTTGTCTTTGTAAACCCGATTTACCCGAGCAATGGCTTGCATCAAATTATGACCTTTCATCGGTTTGTCAATGTAAAGGGTGTGCATACATGGTGCGTCAAAACCAGTAAGCCACATATCCCGAACAATTACCAATTGTAATTCGTCATCGGGATTTTTCATCCTTTCGGCTAAAGTTCTTCTTTGCTCTTTGGTGGTATGATGTTTTGAAATTTTAGGACCATCAGAAGAAGCCGAAGTCATTACCACTTTTATCACTCCTTTATTCAAATCGTCTGAATGCCATTCTGGTTTTAAGTTAATAATTGCCTGATACAAATCGGCTGCAATTCTGCGACTCATGGCAACAATCATTCCTTTTCCTTCAAACACTTCCTGTCTTTGGCTAAAGTGTAAAACAATATCTTTGGCAATTTGATTAATTCGATTTTCGCTACCTACCAATGCCTCTAATTGTGTCCACTTAGCTATAGCTTTTTGATTATCGGTTAAATCATCCTGGTCAAGTTCATCGTCAAAGTCGTCAACCAACTTTTTGCCCTCTTCGCTCAAATTTACTTTTGCTAAACGGCTTTCGTAATAAATACGGACAGTTGCACCATCTTCAACTGCTTGTGCAATGTCATAGATATCCACATAATTGCCAAAAACGGCAGGTGTATTTACATCAGTATTTTCAATTGGCGTGCCTGTAAAACCCAAATACGTTGCATTTGGCAAAGCATCACGCATATATTTTGCAAAACCATAAACAATTTTCTTACCAACTACATTTCCTTGACCGTCTTTGTCGTCAATTGTTTTGGCTTTAAATCCGTATTGCGTACGGTGAGCTTCGTCGGCAATTACTACAATGTTTCTTCTGTCGGAAAGCATTTCGTAAATATTGCCTTCTTCGGGTTGAAACTTTTGCACTGTTGCGAATACCACGCCACCAGAAGCAACTTTTAATAATTCCTTTAATTGGTTTCTATCTTCGGCTTGAACTGGCTCTTGTCTTAGCAATTGTTTTGATGCTGCAAACGTATCAAACAGTTGGTCGTCCAAATCGTTACGGTCTGTAATGACAAGAATGGTTGGATTGTCCAGCGCCAATACGATTTTGCCTGTATAGAAAACCATTGACAATGATTTTCCGCTTCCTTGTGTATGCCATACCACACCGCCTTTTCTGTCGCCAATGGGCTGATTTTTTACTCCGGGCACTCCATAACTCTCTGGAGATTCCATAACGATACTCAATGGCGTTTCATGCTCTACAGTAAAGCCTGTTGCTCTCAAAGTAGATTCAACGGCTCTGTTTACCGCATAGTATTGATGATAAGCCGCTATTTTTTTAACCGTTGTAATAGTTATGATGCCCGTTTTAGCATCTTCCTTTTTCGATTTTTCAAAAACAATGAAATGCCTAATTAGGTCAATCAACGTTTCTTTGTTCAACATTCCTTGAATCAATGTTTCTAACTGACTTACCAAATGTGATGCTTCGGCTTTGCCGTCTGCCGATTTCCAGGACATAAAGCGACTTAATCCAGAAGAAATGGAACCGGCTTTGGCTTCTAAACCATCAGATATAACCACTATTCCGTTATAAGTGAAAAGACCTGGAATAATGGCTTTATAGGTTTCTATTTGTTTGAATGCCGAATTGATTGTAGTGTTTTCGTCGGCTGCATTCTTAAGTTCAATAACTACCAATGGAATACCATTGACAAATAAAATAACATCAGGTCGTTTTTTATTATTGTGCTCTACCACGGTAAATTGGTTGACAACTATAAAATCGTTGTTATTCGGATTCTTAAAGTCAATCAACCAAACACGGTCACCACGTTCATTTCCATCAACCCGTTTTGACACAGGAATACCCTCAGTCAGAAGTCTGTGAAAAGCCTCATTATTTGCCAATAGTTCGGGCGAAGCAATGCGCTGAATTTCCTTGATAGCTTCGGCCTGAGCATCGGCTGGAATAGATTTGTTAATCCGTTTTACCGCCTTTCGCAAACGATCAATCAACAAAACTTGCTCATAAGTTTCCCTTTCAGGTGTTTCTCCATCGGGGGCAATTGTGGGACCATAAATGTATTCGTAACCGAGTTTTTCAAATAACTCGATAGCAAAAGATTCTATGATATTTTCGGTGATTCTTGTCATATGTTTAACCGTTTGTTTCATTTTCCAATAATATAGCTTCCATTTTGCTTTGATGCTCTTGTATATCTTCAAATATCCACTCTAGGTCCGTATTCCGTTTCTTTTCTAACATATTATCTTTACATTTTTGCATCATAATCATAAACTTGATTGAAGCTACACTAATCTGCTTGATCTTGCCGGCATCCAAATAATGACTGAGCTTTGCACTGGGGTTCCAACTATTTCCGGAACTATTAATTTCGCTACCTATCATTGCATAATTGCCCAGACAATTTATTTGTTCTTGTGATGGTCTCTTTTCTTTTCCATCGGCCTTTGCTTGTGGATAGTAGTGTTCCAAACTTCTACGTGTTCTTGAAAAATAAAATTGTTCAAATACTTTCAATCCAAAATCACTACAACCAAGTGTATCAAAAAAATCATTTCTTTCTCTACTACCTTCTTTTGTTTTTTCGCCACGTAACTCAACAAAATATTTTTCCCATAATTTATAATCTAAATAATTAAATACAAACAAAGGGATCCCATTTGATACATTTGTTCCATCTCCATAAATGGTGCGGAAAATTGAATTGTCACGATCTTTCGGATTGGTATTTAGCTTATTATTAAATAGGACGGCACTATCAAAACTGCCTGGGATAGGTGTATTTATTGAGTTTAAATTCTGCTTATCTAAATATACATCTTTAAAGTATTTATCGGCCAACTCATTTACAAATTGGTAATACATACTCACATCTGTACCTTGGTCAAATAAATGCATCAAACAATAGAACAGATAATTTTTCCTTTGTCTTGGGGTAAAGGACACTTCAAACATTGAAAGCAGTTGCACTAATTTATTCTGAAGTTCATCTTCGCCAAAAAGATTTTTAAGATATTCATTTTTACCTTCTTTATGCCAAGATTGCAACTTCCAAGGGTTGTTTCCAATAGTATCATCTTCATTTGAATGATGCACTATATAGTTGTCTAACAAATATTTAGACCTCAATAAATTAAATCCAAATTCCTTAACAAATGCCTCATCAATTTGAATCTTATCAAATTCATGAATCAATTCTTTATCATCCAGAATAAAATCTAGTGGATTAAAATCTGATTCTTTTATTCTTGTGAGTTTTAAAACAACCAACAATAAATTTGAAAAGTCAATAATTGGTTGGAAAGTATCTAATCTGTCCTCATCCGCATATGAATTATCCGAAACTTTACCCCTTATTAAATCGATGATTGATTTTTTCTCGGATTTCAATTCTATTTTTGGTAACTCATCAAAATTGGAAACAATAAAATCACAATGCGATTTACCAAAAATCGCTTCTTGTTTATATTTTTGTTGTATGTAAACATTCATTTCACTGCAATATTCCCATAATTGACTGAACATCTCTTTGTCTTGTTCATTCAATTTTTCAATAAGACGAGCTTTTATTATTTCGTGTTTTTCCAATTGCTCGCCTCTGGAATTCATTATTTCGAAATAGTGATTTAGGTCAATATCCTTTGGCACATTGTAGTGAATGAGATGAACATCATTCAGAAAATAAGCTTTAAATTCATCTTTCTCTTCTACTGGAACAATTTTATTTATTGCATTCTTGGCAAAATGATAACCATTTATAATACCATTATCCTTTTCTTCAATTTTAAAATATGGGATACTTAGAATGGTGTCATTCGATTTTTTACGTGCCCGATAAGTTAATTTATTTTGGACTTTAATATCTAGAGCTGAAAGCACTAAATTAATGGTCGTTAGCCGTTGTTGTCCATCTATCACTTCATACACTTGGTCGCCTTTATGATAAGATACTAATGTACCTATGAAATAGATTTTTTTATGGTTAGAATAAGCATCATAGACATCTTGTATAAGAGCGGTAATTTCATCCTCTTCCCATGCATAATTTCTTTGATAAATGGGCACTTCATAGGTTGCTTTATTGCCGTTATATAATTCGGCAATAGATTGTTCTTTGAGTGGTAATAAATTCGTAGCCATGTTATTCTTGAATAAAATTATGTTTTTTGAAATAGTGTAGATAGTTTTGATAAATTCCATCAATTTCATTATCTAAATTATCTTTATTAGCCACAATCAAATGAATAGGTAACGGGCTCAATTTATCCGAAAGTGAGCTTAGAAGGGAAACTGGTGAATCAGCTTCGGTTATCATTTTATAGATATTAAAAGAATTTTTAGCGCCATTCCCAAATATATAATTTTGCGCCGATTGCCAACCGAGGTTATAATATTGAGCCCTCAGTGAGTACGCCCAAATAAACGCATATACTACAAATTGTTTTTCCAACATTTCTTTGTCCTTTATTGAGGGCCGTTCAGTAGGACAAAATCTATCTACATAAAGTAAAATTGCCGTATCAAACAATAAACGAGTTATTCCATTGCCAACGCCATTTTTGTAGAATCGTAAGTCTATAGTTTTTACAATTTCGTTGTCATTAATAAAATACCCTTCATATTTATTGTTATTTTGAATGTCTTTAAGGATTTCAAAATAATGCTGAGCATAGTCAAAAAACGCTTTTCCTGCAATAAGCGGTGTATCTAATTGAAATGGTTTAAGATTATGCATACCTGAAACAAAAGGCACAGCAGAATGATTAACCATATCGGCATAGGCATAGGCGCCTTTAAAAAATTGAGCATATGAATAGTTGCCGTTGCTGGTTATGCCTTTAAACTTTTGTATATTATGCTCGTTAAGCTCCCAAGCTCGATTACCTTTAATCCATTCTTTTACACGATAGAGATAATCACTAAACAAACGTGAAAGTTTTTTTTGGTCTAAGTCTTCCCATTCTTTAACAATTTTCTCCGTTTGTGATATCTCTAAATTATTCATCTCCCGAAGATGATATGCCTTTAATAAATCGTGCGGATATAACTTTTTACCACGATTGTTTTGCGAATCAAAAAACTGGAAAGCTTCAGAGATGTCATCTGTGATGACAACTATCAGTTCGCAGTTGTTTAAAACATATTGATAAAGATCTTCCCTTTCCCTACTGTCCGATATATTATTTATGCGTCTTTCGAGTACTCGAAAGTTGTTTGGTATATTTCTAGAATTATAGGCATTATCAGTTAGAGATTGGTTTAAAAAACCTATTTCAGCCTCAGCATTGAGAGCCTTAACCAACAATGACAAAGTAACTGTTCGTTGCTGTCCATCAACGATATTATACTTTGAATCCTTATCAAAGTGAAGAATTAAAGTGCCGATTCGGTAGGTTTCTTTATTTTGATTTTTGGCTTCAATTATGTCGTCCAGTAGTTGGATTGCATTTTTTGCAGTCCATTTATAGGGGCGCTGATAAGGAGGAATTACCAGATTAATATTTTCTATAGGTTTACTCTCGCTATCTTGGCTAATTCTATTGCCAATAAGTAAGTCCCCTATTTTGGTAATTGCAAGTTTAAGTGCTGTTTTCATATTGTATTAGTTACTGATAGCATTCATTTAGTCCTATATACCTCGCTTATTAACTTTCTCAACAAAGTTGATGTAGTTGTTTAGATGGTTTTTATAAAAGGTTTTCCTTAAGCTCGGTTGATGTGGGAAAGGAAAGAAATCCCTGCCAAGCAAATTATCGATACCAAGGCTAAATGAATAATTCCCATTACTTATTTTTGTTTCCTGATTGTAATCCCAAAAATATCGTACCCTACTACTTGTCCCAGCAAGCAACCGTAACACAGGTTCTCCAAGCGTTATAATGGTGGCATTCTGGAATTGATTCAATTCATCAACAAGAAGATTTAGATTTTCATTTAAATGACTCTGCATTACGTTAAATGTAGTGGCTGGTCGATTTGTATAGAAATACTTGAAAATGTTGGTTGCATATACATTTTCAAGGGTAAAACCTAAACTAAAGCAAATATCTTCTTCAATATATCTTTTTAAAGCCCCATTTTTATCCAAATTTAGGGTACATGAAATTTCTTTCCTTCCATCTTCGTTCTTGATAGTTGGGTCCTGACCAATAATTATTAGTTTAATTTCACCCTTACCCCAATATGGCTTCACAGGATCAAGAGTAGCATCAATTGGATTTTCCATAAAATCCAATTCTATTTTCAATTTATCCCTAACCTCTTTTGAAGTTTTTATAATAGCATCTACTTCCATAAATTTAAACTTCTACCCTTACCTCCCCACTCATCAACTTCGATAACAATGTATCTCGCAAGGCTGTGAGGGTGTGGATTTGATTATTATTTGTAATTACTTTATCATCAATTGGTTTTACTTCAGTTTGAAATCTATTGATTGTTTCCATATCAGGAATTATTGCATCAATGCTTTCAAAATCTGATTTACTAATTGAACCAAAGACAGTCCCTGTTTCATTAAACTGTTTAATATCATCCATCAATGACTTCATTTTATAGTAGGTGTAAGTATAAAATGAATTGTCTTTTTTGAATCTGAAAGCCGCAACACCACGCCCAATACAACATCTTTCATTTGCCATATTTTGTTCTCCAACAGGTGCTCTTACACTAATCAAAGTGTCAAATTTTTCAGCAAATCTCTTTGGGTCTGTTGTGAAAACTCTATTGGTAGGAAACCTAAATCCGAAATCAGCATTACCTTGATACATTGGAATACCGTTTCCTTCTTCATTGTAACTTTCTCCGGGAGGTGATGCTCCCATAACAAAATCAAATTCGTTACCCAATTTTCCCATTTCCCAATCCTCCTTCGCTTCTTCCACAAACCACTGCCTAAACAGCGTTTCCGCCATTTTTTCTAAGGTGGCGTTTTGGCGGTGCAGCAGGTCTATTTTGTCGTCTAAACTGCTCAGGACGGAGGCAATGGCGGTTTGTTCGGGGAGAGAGGGAAGTTCTGTTTCTATATTTTCAAAATCTCCTTTATTAACAATAGGAACAGCTGTTCCGTCCCCTCCATAAATTCGAAGAGTTTCATACATTGAAACCAATCTGTAATACAAGAAATCACTATTGGTTTTTGAATTAGGAATTATTGAATTTATTTGTTGATTCGTTATAACTTGCCTTGAATTGATTGCCACTTTCCCCATATCAGAACCAATACACGTAACTAAAATTGATTTGATTGGAAGAATTTTATTTTTTAATCTTTCAATACCAATTTTTGACAAATTTCTTTCGGCTCTTTTAGCAAACTTTCCATAGTTCTTATAATCGGACGGTGTTACAAAAGGCATTTCATCACCCCAATCTTCTGGATTATTTTTGGATGGCGTTTTCCCCGTAACAACTGTACCTAAATCCCCCAACTTATATTCCTTCCACTCACTCATTGATTTTAATCTTTAAAAGGTTAGCAGCAATCATTTCGTTTAAGCGTACTTCTTCCTTTAGCTGTTCTTCCAATTCTGCTTTAAGAGCAGTAAAACGCTCGTTAAAATTGAAGTCCTCCTCGTCATCGGGTAATCCAACGTAACGCCCAGGAGTAAGCACATAATCCAATTCTTTTACTTTGTTTATTGGAGCAGCAGCACAAAAACCAGCGATATCCTCATACTTGCCGTCAAGGTTTCTCCATGAATGATATGTTTCAGTGATTTTATCAATATCATCTTGCGAAAGCTCTTTTGTTCGGCGGTTTATTAAGAAACCAAGGTTTCGAGCATCGATAAACAATATTTCGTTACTGCGGTTACGGAATTTTCCGTTTGCACGGTTGCGATTCATAAACCAAAGCGAAGCGGGAATTTGCGTGTTCAAAAATAGCTTTGCTGGTAGGTTTACAATGCAATCGATCAGATTGTTTTCAATCAATGCTTTACGTATATCGCCTTCGCCAGAAGTTTTACTTGTGAGAGCACCTTTAGCCAACACAAAACCAGCTTGTCCGTTGGGTGCCATGTGGTAGAGGAAGTGCTGAATCCAGCCATAGTTAGCGTTGCCAGTTGGCGGTGTGCCATATTGCCAACGACCATCATTGCGCAGCAAATCGCCTCCCCAATCGGTCACATTAAACGGTGGGTTGGCAATAATATAATCGGCTTTCAGGTCTTTGTGTGCATCGTTCAAAAAAGAACCTTCGTTATTCCATTTCACTTGCGAACTGTCAATTCCACGAATTGCCAAGTTCATTTTAGCCAGTCGCCAAGTGGTTTGGTTGCTTTCTTGTCCGTAAATGGAAATGTCGTTCACCTTTCCTTGGCGTTCGGTAACAAACTTTTCGCTTTGCACAAACATACCACCTGAGCCACAGCAGGGGTCGAATACACGGCCTTGGTATGGTTCCAACATATCTACCAACAATTCAACAACACACCGTGGCGTATAGAATTGTCCGCCCTTTTTACCTTCGGCAAGAGCAAACTCACCCAAAAAATATTCAAATACGTGTCCTAGTACATCGGCACTGCGAGCTTTGGTATCGCCAAGGGCAATGTTGCCCACTAAGTCAATCAATTCACCCAAGCTTGTCGGGTCGAGATTCTGTCGAGCATATACTTTTGGCAAAACGCCTTTCAGCGAGGAATTTTCTTTTTCAATGGCATCCATTGCATCGTCCACGAACTTACCTATATCGGGTTGTTTTGCTTTTGATACAAGCATATTCCAACGTGCTTCTTGTGGAACAAAGAAAACATTTTCGGCTTTGTATTCGTCTTTATCTTCAGGGTCTGCTCCTTGCGCTTCTTCAGCATTTAAACGAGCATATAATTCTTCAAACGCATCGGAGATATATTTTAAAAATATCAATCCTAAAGCTACATGTTTGTATTCGGCTGCATCTATATTTTTCCGTAGTTTATCTGCCGCTTTCCAAAGTTGTTTTTCTAAAGGTTCTTCTGTAGTGTTTCCGTTTTTCTTAGCCATATATTTTATGATAAATTCTAATGTGTTACAAAGTATAATTTCTAAATCTTATAAGTCATATTCTTTTCCAAACCAAACAACTGCAAAACCTTTAAACAAGCCAATTCCAATAGCATTCCATTTATTCTCCCAGATCCCCTGATTAATAATTACCGCATTGTGCCCTGAGCTTTTTTTCCATGCTTCCAGTGCATAATCTGCTGTCATAATAAAGCCACTACAACATCCATTTGACCCGCAAGCTATTTCATAGCCATTTCCTTTGTATGTAGTAAGTTCTCGAGGCTTTGACCACATACACTCAGCTTGAGCATGATCTCCCGTATAACAACACGAAGACCAGGGACCATTTGAAGACCAACTATGAGCATTGCAATTTCCAATATCTGGCTTATTGTGTGCCAAATCCCTAACATGAGTTTGTGCCACGTAAGTTAAAGAGGCTGATATTGGGATATTTGGGAGTCCGTTCTCATAACGATATTCCATTATCAAATCATATAATTTCTTCTCCTCATCTGTCAATACTTGAGCAAATGAAGTATTCGAAACTAACACCAATATAAGCGTAAAAAGGACTTTTACAGGTTTCATAACTAAAAAGATTAATTAACGTAGAACTGTAATCAAACCTCAAAAGTAACTAATAAATTTTAATTACAGAATAGAAAAGTCGAGAAAAGAGAAAAATAAAGGCAACCATTACACTTTGATTGTTATAATCTCTTTTAAATCTGTTGTATAATGAGGGGATAACTTTTCTTGTTTCATCTTCCAAACCCGTTTGGGGTCTTGTGATGCCAGGCGTATTTTCTGTTGTCCGAATTGAGCATTGATTTTGTCAATGGCTTTCATGAGGGGAATTTGCCGTACATCGCGGCTATCAAAAAGTTTCGGTTGCACTTCGTTTTCAGGAACAAAGTCCTGCACCACCACCCCTGCTTTTT
>Ga0265295_1008295_pt1 | contig 11587 bp, 9 predicted proteins | sample Munlansysbiofilm_FD_192503 | JGI IMG/M metagenome (GOLD analysis project Ga0265295, IMG submission 192503) | Leachate microbial communities from a municipal landfill in Southern Ontario, Canada - Methane capture system biofilm | ecosystem: Engineered > Solid waste > Landfill > Unclassified ... | reverse complement strand
CGTTTCCAGCCCGTGCTCGTGGAGGAACCCAGCGTCGAGGACGCCATCTCCATTCTGCGCGGCCTCAAAGAGCGCTTCGAGGTCCATCACGGCGTGCGTATTTCGGATTCGGCCCTGGTCACGGCTGTGACCCTGTCCAGCCGCTACATCTCGGACCGCCAGCTGCCCGACAAGGCCATTGACCTCATTGACGAGGCGGCGGCCATGATCCGTACGGAGATCGACTCCCTGCCCACTGAACTTGACGAGATCAACCGCAAGGCCATGCAGCTGGAGATCGAGCGCGAGGCTTTGCGGCGCGAGAGCGACGCCGCCTCCCGCGAGCGTCTGGAGAAGCTTGAAAAGGAACTGGCCGAGCTCAAGGAGACCCAGACCGGTCTTCGCGCCCAATGGGAGCGGGAGAAGAGCGGCATCGACGAAATCAGCCAGCTCAAGAAGGAACTGGAGGCGACCAAGGAAGCCATTGCCAAGGCCGAGCGCGAATACGACTTGAACAAGGCCGCGGAGCTCAAATACAGTCGCCTGATCGAACTCGAGCGCAAGCTTGAGGCGCTTTCGGGCGGGAATGACGGCGAGCAGCGGCTCCTGCGCGAAGAGGTCGGCCCCGACGACATCGCGTCCATCATTTCCAAGTGGACCGGCATCCCCGTGGTCAAGCTGGTCGAAGGGGAGCGCGAGAAGCTCTTGAAGCTCGGCGACATTCTGCATGAGCGGGTCATTGGCCAGGACGAGGCCGTGCAGGCCGTGGCCGACGCGGTGCTCAGGGCTCGGGCGGGCCTCAAAAACCCGCAGCGGCCCATCGGCTCCTTCATGTTCCTCGGGCCCACGGGCGTGGGCAAGACCGAGCTTTGCAAGACGTTGGCCAAGAGCCTTTTCGACACCGTGGAGAACATGGTTCGCCTGGACATGAGCGAGTACATGGAAAAGCACACCGTGGCCCGCCTCATCGGCGCGCCTCCCGGCTATATCGGCTATGACGAGGGCGGCCAGCTGACCGAGGCCGTGCGACGAAAACCGTACAGCGTGGTCCTCTTCGACGAGATCGAGAAGGCGCATCCGGACGTTTTCAACGTGCTCCTGCAGATCCTCGACGACGGCCGCCTGACGGACAGTCACGGCCGGACCGTGGACTTCAAGAACACGATCATCATCATGACCTCGAACATCGGCTCGCCCCTGCTCCTTGAGGGCATCACCGAACAGGGCGAGCTGCGCGACGGCGTGCGAGAAGGGGTCATGGGCGTGCTGCGCGGCCATTTCAGGCCCGAATTCCTGAACCGGGTGGATGAGATCGTGCTCTTCAAGCCCCTCCTCATCGAGCAGATCAAGCGCATCATCGATCTGCTTCTCGGCAACCTGCAGGCGCGTCTGGACGAACGTAAAATCACCCTTACGCTTACCGATCGGGCCAAGGAATTCATCGCCCGCGAGGCCTATGATCCGGTCTACGGCGCACGGCCGCTGCTGCGCTACCTGCAGCACCATCTGGAAACGCCCCTGGCGCGGGAGATCATCGCCGGTCGCCTGCATGATGGGCAGGAACTTGTGGTCGATGAGATGGAGGGTTCCTTGGGCTTTCAGATATGAAAATTGCAAGAGAGTAAAATCGCCCGGCTCCGGCAGACAATGCCGGGGCCGGTTTTTTGTGTCTTTCCTGCAAGCGGATAAACGATCAAACATGAGACGTTCTCCTTTCTGGACCTGGGGCTTGAAACAGATTACCTCTGCCTGCCTTGGTCCGAGGGAGGGGGGCAGACGCCCGCGGCAAAGCCGGATTCATTTTTCAAGGAGCATTAACATGACAGCCAAAACCTGTCTCATTCTCGATATCGGCAGCGGTACTCAGGACGTGCTGCTCTTTCAGGAAGGCCTGGAGCTGGAGAACTGCCCCAAGTTCATCCTGCCCTCACCGGCCAGGAACGTGGCGGCCCGCATCCGCGAACTGACAACGGCGGGTCGTGACATTTATCTCTACGGACAGAACATGGGCGGCGGGTTCTGGCGGGCGGTCAAGGCCCATCAGGACGCGGGGCTTAAAGTCTACGCCCATCCTGAGGCGGCGCTGGCCCTGGGCGATGATCTGGACCAGGTACGCGGGCACGGCATCGAGATTACCTCCATTGCGCCCCTTTCGGCTTCGCAGGTGCTGCTGACGGACTTCGATCCGGGATTCTGGCGCGGCCTCTTGCAGCACGCGGGCCTGCCCCAACCCGACCTGGTCCTGGCCTGCGTGCAGGACCACGGCTTCCACCCCGGCAAGAGCAACCGTATCTCGCGCTTCGCCTACTGGGAGCGCTTCATGAACGAGGACGGCGGGGACATTTCGCGCCTGCTCTACGCCGATCCGCCCGAGGAGATGACCCGCCTCGCCTGCCTGCGCCGCTCCATCGGAGTGGGCATGGTTGCCGACACGGGCTCGGCGGCCCTGCTGGGAGCGCTTTTCGATCCGGGCGTGGAGCGCACGGCGGCCACGGACGGGGTGCTGGTGGTCAATGTCGGCAACAGCCACACCATCGCCTTTCTGGTGCATGGCCGTCAGGTCATGGGCGTGTACGAGCACCACACCGGGCACCTGGACGAGGCCAAGCTTCTGGATCATTTGGCACGGTTTCGGCGTGGGGAGCTTCTAAATACGGAAGTCTTCGACGACGGCGGCCACGGCTGCGTGACCGTGCCGGACCTGCCGGACGGCTTTGGCCGCATCGTCGTGCTCGGTCCCAGGCGGGCCCTGCTGGTCGACGCCAAAGTGGAATTCCTGGCGCCGGGTGGCGACATGATGCTGGCCGGGTGCTTTGGGCTGCTGAAGGGGTGGAGGGAGCTGGGCGGCGCGGCTTAGACGCCGCGCCGGCTTCAGGCGGATCCAGACAGACGCCTGGTCTACTGGCATCGTTATCCTGCCCGTTTGCCCGTCATTTTCAGAATCACGATCTTCCAGACTTCGACTTTTTCGACCTTGTCCGCCGGGACTCGCTCGTCGTTTGTGGAGAATTGGTTCGTGATGACCTGCAGGGCCGCGAGCTTTTCAGAAAGGTCGGTGATCCGAACGGCTTTGCCGTGAACGATGATCGTGGCATAGGAGAAGCCCCAGGAGCAAGGACTCGCGCCCTTGGGATCGAAGGCCAGCCCGTGCTCGAAGAGACAGCACACGCGCGGATTGCGATTCAGGATGTCGAGCTTGAGTCCTTCTGGAGCGCAGTGGAAATAGAGTGCGCTGCCGTCGTAGCCGAAAGACATGGGCACGACATAGGGCTCGTTCTCCAGGCAGAGGGCCAGGCGCATGACTTGGCTGGCGTGGATGACGCCCTGCATTTCCTGGCGGTCGGTGATTTCGTTCTTTTTGCGGCGCATGGGGTGGTTCAGCATGGAGGAGCCCTTGAGATGAATCTCCGGTTACGGGAAGATCCGCAGCGCGGCTGCCGCCACGGGTGAGACGGTGACCGCCATGAGGACCAGGGGCCAGATGTCGCCGTTCTCGAAACGATAGGCCCGCAGGAGTTCCTGCCAGGATTTCCGGGCGACGATTCGGCCGAAGAGAAATTCGAAGGCGATTGTCAGCGTCAGCCAGATGAGGCCGACGCCCGCGTACTGCATGAGGCCGGGGAGCGGCACCCAGGGGATGGCCAGGATGGTCCATGCCAGAATGACCGCGCTCAGGCTCAGGCCGCTGACAGTCCGCGCTCTTTTCTGTCCGAGCGACCTGACGAGGACGGCGTCGCGGAGTATCCCGTTGGCGATGGCCATGGGGATGATGGCCGCCCAGAGGAGCAGTATTCTGATCGTCATGAATCGATTTCCTCAAAGATGAACGCGTCCGGACCGCTTCGGTGCCTTGGGCCTTTGGGTGGGAGTGCGTTCGTTTGTGCGTATCGTCTGAAGCATGTACGGTATTGATCTCCCGCCCCGCAAGAACTACGTCCTCCCTTCGATCACAACTTCAAGGAGTTCCCATGCCGGAATCGGATATTTTCAAGCGCGTAAGCAAGGCCGCAGCCATCCCCGAGGCCCAGGTCAGGAGCGTGGCGGAATTGCTGGACGAGGGTGGCACGGTCCCCTTCATCGCCCGCTACCGCAAGGAGCGCACCGGGGGGCTTGACGAGGTGGCCATCCAGAACGTCCGCGACGCGCTGGAAGCGGGGCGCGAGCTGGACAAGCGCCGTGAGTCCATCCTCGGCAGCCTGCGCGAGCGTGATCTGCTGAGCGCGGAACTGGAGCAGGCCGTGCTGCGCACTGCGACCCTGGCCGAGCTGGAGGACGTCTACCTTCCGTACCGACCCAAGAAGCGCACCCGCGCGACCATGGCCAGGGAGAGGGGACTTGAGCCTCTGGCCCAGGCGATTCTGGCCGGAAAGGTTGACCCGCTGGCCGAAGCTGCCGGGTTCGTGAATGCGGAGCTGGACGTGCCCGACGTTCAGGCAGCCCTGGCCGGGGCGCGGGACATCATCGCCGAGCAGGTCAGCGAGGATCGCCGCTGCCGCGAGGGTATGCGCAGGCTTTTCGCGGCCAAGGGCGTCATTGCCTCCACCGTGCGCAAGGGCAAGGACGAGGCGGGTGAGAAGTACCGCGATTATTTCGACTGGCGCGAGACCGCCCGCACTGCGGCGGGACACCGCATCCTGGCCATGCTGCGCGGAGAGCGGGAAAAGATCCTCTCCCTGTCCCTGCGTCCCGACCAGGACGAGGCCCTGGCGGGCCTGGGCCGACTTTTTCCCATTCCCACGGGACAGTGCGGGGCGATCGTGCAGGAAGCCGTGGCCGACGGATATGGCCGTCTTTTGGCGCCGTCGCTCGAAACGGAGCTCTGGGGCGAGCTGCGCACCAAGGCCGATGCGGAAGCCATCGGCGTGTTCGCCGCCAATCTGCGCGAGCTGCTTCTGGCTCCGCCGCTCGGGCCACGGCGGATTCTGGCCCTTGATCCGGGTCTGCGCACCGGCGCCAAGCTCGCTTGCCTGGACGAGCAGGGGAACTTGCTACACTGGCAGACGATTTTTCCCGTTGGGGGCAAAGGGCAGGCCGAAGAGGCGGGGCGGGTCATCACCGCGCTGGTCAAGACCCACGCCGTGCAGGCCATTGCGGTTGGCAACGGCACGGGTGGCCGTGAAACCGAAACCTTTGTGCGGGGCCTGAGTCTGCCGGCCCAGGTGGACGTCATTCTGGTCAACGAGGCCGGAGCCTCGGTCTATTCGGCGTCGGAGATCGCACGGCGGGAGTTTCCGGACCTGGACCTGACCTACCGGGGCGCGGTGTCCATCGGCCGCAGGCTCATGGACCCGCTGGCCGAGTTGGTCAAGATCGACCCCAAGTCCATCGGCGTAGGCCAGTACCAGCATGATGTGGATCAGGCGGCCCTGAAGAAGAGCCTCGACGACGTGGTTGTGTCCTGCGTCAATCAGGTCGGGGTGGACGTGAACACGGCCAGCCCCGAGCTCCTGGCCCATGTTTCGGGCCTTGGCCCGGTTTTGGCGGCCAATATGGTCGAGCATCGCCGGGAAAACGGGCCTTTCGTGGATCGCAAGGGGCTCCTCAAGGTCAAGCGTCTGGGACCCAAGGCCTTTGAACAGTGCGCGGGATTTTTGCGCATCCGGGATGGGAAGAACCCCCTCGACGGCAGTGCCATCCATCCCGAGCGCTACGCGCTGGTGGGGCGCATGGCCAAGGACGCGGGCTGCGGAGTGGCGGATCTGCTGCGGGACGGGAGCGTGCGCAAGGGCATCGAGCTTGGCAGGTATGTGGATGCCGAGGTGGGCTTGCCGACTCTGCGCGACATCATGGCCGAACTGGAAAAGCCCGGCCGCGATCCTCGGCCCCCTTTTCAGGTCTTTCGCTTCGCCGACGTGCACGACATGGCGGACCTGCATCCGGGCATGACCGTGCCGGGCATCGTCACCAACGTGACGCGTTTCGGGGCATTCGTGGATGTGGGCGTGCACCAGGACGGATTGGTGCACATCAGCAATCTGGCCGACCGCTACGTCAGTGATCCGGGCGAGGTGGTCCGGGCCGGACAGCAGGTGCAGGTCACGGTGCTGGAGGTGGACGCGAAGCGCAGGCGCATAGGGCTGTCCATGCGTGCGGGGTAGGAGGGCAATAGGTCCTATGGGTCCTACAGGACCTATGGGACTTATGAAAAATTCAGGATGAAACCGGCCGATTGGCCAGCCAGACCCCGGAGATGACCATGGCTCCACCCGTGAGCAGGGCGGAGGTTACGGGTTCGTCAAGGATGACGTAGCCCATGGCGATGGCGAAGACCGGCACGAGGTTGATGAAGATGCCGGCGCGGGCCGCGCCGATGGCTCGGATGCCCGCGTAGTACCAGGTGAAGGCCACTCCCGTGGCCACGACGCCCAGGAAGAGGATGTTGCCCCAGTCCACGAGGCTGGCGCGGGCAATGTCGTCCAACAGGCCGTGGGTCAGGGCCGGGACGATGAGCATGAGGGTGCCCAAGATGCAGGACCAGGTCACGGCCATGAGCGGGTTCACCCGCTTCATGACCCGGCTCCCGGCCACGGAGTAGGCGGTCCAGGCCGCCACGCAGCCCAGGATCATGAGATCTCCGCGCGAGAGTCCGCCGCGAAAAAGGTCCAGGGGATTTCCGCCGGAGAGAACGATGGCGGCCCCGGTCAGGGACAGCAGGGTTCCCGCGATCTTGCCCCGAGTCAGACGCTCGCCGAGCATCAGGGCCGAGATGATGCTGATGATGACGGGCACGGAAGCGATGATCAGCGCCGCGCGTCCGGCGGGGACGGTTTTGAGGCCCGTGAAGAAAAAGGCGTTGTAAAGGAATATGCCGGTCAGGCCCAAAAAAGCCACGGGCAGGATGTCTTTTTTCGGCAGAGCCGGAAAGGAGCCGTTGGCGCGCCACGCCCAGAACAGCAGAAAGGCCGAGGCTGTGACAAAGCGCAGCAGCGCGGCGGAGAAGGGGCCCATGTCCTGGGCCAGGACGCGGCCGGAGATCCAGGTCGCGCCCCAGAAGAAGACCGAGCCGACGAGTTTGGCGTAGACGAGCATGAACGGTCCTTTTTGCGTTTGGCGTGAAGCGTGAAGTGATATGCGTAGGAAAGATTGGTTGCTTACTCCTGAAGGGGCGGGCCTTCAAGGGGGCGATGGACTGGAATCGGTTTTGAAATGACTTGCTCCTCGCCCCGGGTATTTGGTAGACAAAGTTTGCACCTTTTGTTGAATCAATGAACCTCAAATATTTCAGGAGAAAACCATGACTGAAAGACTTTCCAAGGAAGAACGCAGGGCACACGTCATCGACGCCTTGAACCAGGCTCGGGCCATGGAGCTTTTCGCCATCACCCAGTACATGAACCAGCATTACGGCCTGGACAGCATGGATTACGGCGAACTGGCCGCCAAGATGAAGCTCATCGCCATCGATGAAATGCGCCACGCCGAGATGTTCGCCGAGCGCATCAAGGAATTGGGCGGCGAGCCGACCACCTCCTACGAGGGCGACCTGAAAAAGGCCCAGGACGTTCGGGCTATTTACCCTTACGATGCGGTCCTCGAAGACGACACCATCGATATCTACAGCCAGTTTCTGCTGACTTGCCGAGACAACGGCGATGCCATCAGCGCCAAGCTTTTCGAGACCATCATCGAAGAGGAGCAGGCCCACATGAATTATTTCGAGAATGTGGGCACCCATATCGAGACCCTGGGCGACACCTATCTCTCCAAGATCGCAGGAACTTCCGCCTCCACCGGCCCCTCCACCAAGGGCTTTCTGATCAGCGGCGGAAACTGATTTTCGTCAGTCGAAGCGTCGTCAGGCGTACGAGCGTGATGCCCGTGCGCCTTTTTCTTATTATAGACCCAAAGATTTCGGTCCAAAGTGCCGGACCGCGTTTGCCTCGTGCGCCGGGCCAAGCCGGTGCTTGACCGAGAAGGGTTTACAGGCCAATTTACCGGGCGATCCTGCACGCTCGCAAGGCCCGTGTTCCGCGAACATGAAATTCATTGCCCCTTCTACAGACGGGAGTGTTGATGTCCAAATTGCCGGATTTTACTTCGGTCCGTGAATTGCGTTACGGACTGGATCCTTACCTTGATGCCTGGCTGCTGCATTTCATGACCGAGAACAACATCGAGCCCACGGTCAACCCGGCGGAGAACGCCCAGCAGGAACAGTTGCGCTTCATGGTCGATGTGGATGACGATCAGGTTTTTGTGCCCTGTTCGGATGAGATGTTCGAGAATCTGTTGCACACGCGGCTTTCCCCGGCCCTGCGGCAGGAGTACCGCGAGAAATGGCGACTGCTGGTGCATCTGGCGCGCATCAACATCAAGGACCGCTACACGCGGCGCAAGATTTTCGCCCTGTCCCGGCACAAGGTCCGGCAGGTGCTTCATGCGCCATTCCTTATCCCCTCGCGGTTCTTGAAGCAGCTCATGACCATATTTATGGCCATGAGCGGGGTTCATGATCCGCAACGCACGGAAAAGCGCCAGGCCAACAAGCGCGCACTCGATTTCATGAACGGCCCGGATATGAGCCGCAGCCTTTACGCCTGCCCCGATTCCAATCTGGGGTGCTCTTCCATAATGCATCTGCGCTGGGAACTGGAATTGCTTGAGATGGCCCGGCTGTGCCGTCTGTCGTTGCGCCCGCAGATTTGGGAAAATCCGGCTTCAGTCCGGGACGACGCGTCCTTTTTCGAGGAGGTTTGCGCCCCCTGGCCTGAATTCAAAGAAACCATGACCAGGATCATGGGGCCGGACAGCGAGCAGAAAAAGCTCAAGATCCTGTATCTCCCGGGCAGCAGCGGCGGCATCATCTTTGACCTGCGTCTCATTCGCGTGCTGGTCCGTCTGGGACACAAGGTCATCCTGGCTTTGAAGGAAGGGTATTGCCTGGACAGCCCGGTGATCTGGGATGTGGAGCACGACGGCGCCTTGCAGGACGCTCTGGGTGAGGCTCTTTTTGTGGAAAACAGCCGCATGAGCAAGAACGAGCTCCTGCGCGCCCAGCGCGAGAGCCCACTATTGGTCATCTCCGACGGCACTCGGGAGCGGCTCAATCTGTGGCGCACCAGCGTGACCTTCGCCCGCTCCTGGAAAGAGGCGGATCTGATCATCGCCAAGGATTTCCCCCACCATCGCCGGCTGATCAAGAACTCCCATCTCTTCACTCGCGACATCCTTTGCCTGTACCGGGATCGCGACGGGCTGGACCAGATCCGCTTCAAGGAAAAATCGTCGCGCGTGACCAAGATCACCGAATCCCAGATCGTGGCCCAGGCTGACTCCATTATCGCGCAGATGCGCAGCGCCCGGGGAATGGCCCGCCAGGTCATGTTCTACAGCGCAATCATCGGCAGTATACCGGGGCAGACCAAAGTCGCCCTTGGCGTCGTGAACACCTTTGTCTCCCATTTGCGGTCCCGCCACGCCAACCTGCTGATCATCAACCCGGCCGAGCACTTTGTGGAAGGGATGGACGGGGACGATCTCATGTACATGTGGGAGCGGGTCCAGCGCAGCGGGTTCATTGACGTCTGGCGCTTCCAGACCGTTTCCGACATCGAGACCAGTTTTGAACTGATGGGCGAGGCCGTTCCCGCGGAATGGCACGGCAAGGATTCGACTTTTTCCACGGGCTGCACCAAGGAGATGCACATCGCCCTCGACATGCAGGACAAGCATCCAGAAATGCAGATCATCGGTCCCGAACCCAAGCGTTTTTTCAGGCGGATGGAGTACGGGGTGGGCAAGTATTTCGATGCGCGTATTCCGGACAAGGGACGCGCTCTGTGAAAAGAGTGTTCGCCGCAGCCTTGTGCCTGACGTTGCTGTGCGCCTGCGCCGTTACGCCCAGGCCGCCCCGGCTTGTGGAGCAGGGGCCGGACCGGGCGCTTGCGGTCCGGGTGGCGGCTACCGCGACGAGTGACCCGGTCGCGCTGACCCGTGCCATCGGGCACTCCCTGGCCTACGTGCGCACCCGCCCTGCGGCGGAAAACCCCTTTGGCGTGGACGGTCCGGAGTGCACCTGGGGGCAGCTTTCTTCCTCTCTGGAGCACCTGCAAACGCGTATTCCCGCGCTCGTGGAAGACCCGGACCTCCTGGCACGGGAGTTCCGGTGGATTGAAGTTCGTCCCGATCCGCTCATGACCGGCTATTACGAGCCCGAAATGGAGGGCAGCCTTGAGCCGGATCCGCGTTTTCCGGTGCCCCTCTACGGCCTCCCGGCTGATTTGCACAGCGTCGATCTGGGCCGGTTTCATCCGCGCTGGAAGGGACAGCGGTTGACGTATCGCCTGGATGAAAAGGGGATCGCACCCTATTATTCGCGTGAGCAAATCGACGTCCAGGGCGTTCTGGCCTTGACGGAACGGCCTCTTGCCTGGACCCGGGACCCGGTTGACGTCTTCTTTTTGCAGATCCAGGGCTCGGGCCGTCTGCGTCTGCCTGACGGATCGGTGCGCCATATCCTTTACGCAGGCAAGAACGGACATGAGTACGTTTCCCTGGGCAAGGTCATGATCGAGCGCGGGCTGATCCCTGCGGATGAGATGTCCATGCAGCGCATTCGGGCCTATCTGCGCGAGCACCCGTATGAGGCGCAGGAACTTTTGAACACCAACCCAAGTTACGTCTTTTTCCGGCTGGCGCAGGACGGGCCGCTTGGGGCCATGGGGCGAACATTGACGCCGATGGTCAGCATGGCTACTGATTCTGCCTTTCTGCCGCTTGGCAGCATTCTGGCCGTGGATACCGTGTTGCCGGATACCGGCGGTATCGAGGCGAGTACGGCGTTTCTGGGACTGGCCCAGGACCGGGGCGGGGCCATCAAGGGGAGCCGCCTGGATCTTTTCTGCGGCGCGGGTCCGAGGGCCGAATTTTTGGCCGGGCATCTGCAAGCGTCAAGTCGCGTTTATTTTCTGCTCAAAAAAGAGGAATGATCATGCAGCTCATCGACCCGCAGACCCTCAAGGACCTTTTGCGTCAGGCCTGGACCGCGCAGCTGAACAGCGTCGCCCTGTGGCATGAAGAGGACGCCCCGGCGGACCTCCCGGAGCGGCCCGGCGACGGGCTGGTGGAGCTTGTCCTGCGCCAGCATTTGAAAAATTTTCTGCTTTGGCACGTCGAGGACAGGGCCCGGCGCAAGGATGTGGACGACAGCGTCATCACCGGCTGCAAGCGCGAGATCGACGGTCTCAATCAGCAGCGCAACGATCTCATGGAGCAGGTCGATGCCTGGCTGGTGCGAGCCGTTGCCACCTTTGCCGCCCAGAAGGATCTGCCCGAGCAGTCGCGCCGCTTCAATACCGAGACGGTGGGCGCGGCGTTGGATCGCCTTTCCATCTTAAGTCTCAAGATTTTTCACATGCGCGAGCAGACGGGTCGCGTCGACGTGGCCGCCGAGCACCTTGAGAGCTGCCTGGACAAGCTCCAATTGCTCGAAGCCCAGCACCGGGACCTCTCCAGATCCGTCCTGGAGCTTATCGACGACTACGCCCAGGGCGTGAAGAGTCCGAGGGTCTATTTTCAGTGCAAAATGTATAACGATCCGACCCTCAATCCGGAATTGTATGCCGCAAAGCCTGTCGGCTGACGCGGGAAGGAGCCAGTATGCGCGATT
>Ga0265295_1008294_pt1 | contig 11587 bp, 13 predicted proteins | sample Munlansysbiofilm_FD_192503 | JGI IMG/M metagenome (GOLD analysis project Ga0265295, IMG submission 192503) | Leachate microbial communities from a municipal landfill in Southern Ontario, Canada - Methane capture system biofilm | ecosystem: Engineered > Solid waste > Landfill > Unclassified ... | reverse complement strand
TGTCTATAATCGCATTAAGGGTTTAAAATAGATTATTTGTCTATATCCTCTAGCCCACTCAAGTGGGCTTTTTCTAGTTTTTCTTTATTTCTACTTTCCAAATACAATTTCCTATTAAATAAAAAAAGTGGATTAGTTTTTGATAAACTAATCCATATTTTTTTTAATTGGAAAGAATAGCTCTTCCTTTCCGTCAGTTGAATGTGCTAGGTAAGGAAAGGCAGGCATATATTGAGAAACGTTGTGCAACTTACAGTAATCTTCAATTTCTTTATTAAAACTGTCTTGAAGTTTTTGATTGCCGAATAAAATGTCTTGATAATACTCTTTATCTACTTTGATATATAAGTAATGACTTGCTTCTACCGGTAAGATTTGAATTTCACTTTTGTTGAACATTTCAACTTCATCTAAAGCCAGTGTATATAAGAAGACTATTTTAGCGTTCATTGTTCTGATTTCAGCATGGTATAATTTTGCTTCTTTGATATCTTTATTAGCCAAAGTTAGATATCTTTCAACTTGTTCATAAGCACTTTTATAATTTGTCGCAATTGTGTATGCAAGATTTAGCTTAGGCCATTCAACTTGTTGAATAAATAGATTCAAATTAATCACTTCCTTTTTCTTGATTCATCTATATTATACCTTAAATTCATGAATTTATATAGTGTTAATGATGATGGTGATGGTCATGATCTTCAACTTCAATTTCTTCACAATCCAAATCATCACATTGATTATCAAAGAACTCTATCTGAATCGTTGAATGAAGAATTCCTAGTTCATGGAGTTTTGCTTTAAGATTCTTTGTGATAGAGACTGTTTCTTCAATTGTGACTTTATGGCTCAACCGAGCATGAAATGTCATGATTGGTATATTACCTTCAATAGACCAAAGATGGATATGATGGATATCTCTAACATTTTCTTCTTTTAATAATTCTTCTTTTATCTTATCGATTGAAAAGCCTTTTGGGGCTTTTTCCAAGAAAACTTCCATAATGCCTTTTAGACTTCTAAAAACATGATAAACAATAAAAAGCGTAAATAGAATTGATAAAATACTATCTAAGATTTGGATATCGAAGATATTCATGATAATGGCTCCAATTAATAATGCAACCCAGCCAAACACATCTTCGAATAAATGTAGTGATATTACTTTTTCGTTAGCAGATTTGCCTTTTGAAGCAATTAAAGCGGCAGCACCATTAACAACAACGCCAATAACCGCAAAATAAATCATTAAGCTTGTGTCGATAGTTTCAGGATTAATTAGCCTTTTAAAAGCTTCGATTATGATGATTGTTGAACCGATAATCAAGATTATTGAAGTGATCAAACCACCTAACAATGAGAATCGGTAATAGCCAAAGGTATACTTGAAATCTTTAGCTTGTTTGGATTTCTTTTCAAGGTAAATCGCGACACCAATTGATACTGAATCGCCTAGATCATGTACCGCATCCGACATCAAAGCTACTGAATTTGTCAGTATACCGCCGATAAATTCAAAAATGGTAAAGATGAAGTTTAAAACAAAGGAAACAAACATTCTTTTTTCTGATTTCATCGTAATTCTCCTTCCAACAAGTCTAAATTATAATTTTCAACTCCTGCAATAATTATAAAGAATATAATCATAAACTGCGGCATGTAGTAAACATTATCAACCATTCCATGAATGTTAGCTCCGATTAGAGCAATTAGAAGAATCGTTTTTTCTATGGTGAAACGGTTGATAAACATTTTTATTACTTCCACTATTTGCCAAACGACTGAAGCAAGACCAATAATTCCTAGTGTAGCCAAAGTATGCATAAAAGTATTATGATAAAAACCAAAGTAATTGCCTTCTACTCTAGCAAATAAACCGGCACCTAGTAATGGATGTTGGATAAACTTTTGCCAAGATTCTTTCCATAGTTCAAAACGACCGTTATCAACGAAAAAACCATCTGCTAAGCGGTTGTAAATAGTCGTAAAAATATCAATTCTAACTATTACAAATACTGCTAGAACTATTATGGCAATTACAATATTAATAGCCATTTGCTTCTTTTGCTCGCAATTATGAAATAAATAGATCATTAATAATATAAACGTGAAGAAAAATGATACTATTCCGCCTCTTGATAGTGTGAATAACAACATAACTACTTCAAAAGCAGCTAACATGACGGGGATAATATGAAGTTTATAGATTTTAATAAAATAAAACATTGCGGCGATAAACATAATCAAATATGTCGCAACGAAATTGGAAATCCCCCATCCTAAATCAAGGTTTTTTGATTCTAAAGCAACGATTATATCGTCTACTCTTAAGTAATAAATCAAAACTTGAAGAGTGATCAATACTCCTGACACCGCAAAAGTTTTGATTAAAAATGGTAGGTTATCACTGCTGATAGAAGCCTTGAAAAAGAAGTAAGTAAAGATATAAAACAAACCTATGAGTAGATAAAACAAGTAATTTGAATCAATAAACTCAGCGTTTATCATTGATAGAAGCATACTTATAAACATCAATAATAAAGGATAGAACAACTTGCCTTTATTTAGTTTTGGTTTGAACCTGATTAAATGAATTACAAAACCTGTAATGATTAAAAACGGTAATAAATATAAGTATGTGGGGATTAAATCTAGTGACCACTCCGTTTGGGAAATCATAAATAGCATATTGAGAAAAAACGGTACTACTAACATACCATTTTTATAGAAAGTAAGTATCAAAATTGCGGCTAATGCATATAGAGGCATGCCGATAGTTTCTAAACCGAAAAACCAGAAAATTAAGGTCAGAAAACTTAATCCAGCTAAGAAAGGAAGACCTTCCAAATATATTTGTTTAATCATCTTGTTCACCAAGTTAATTATACTCTAAATCAATATAAAAATCTCTTAAATTATCTCAACTGTTCCAGTTTTTATAAATCATCCGTTCATATTTATGAACAAATCCCATTTTTTTATAGAGTTTTTTTGCATTTTTATTATCTAAATCAACATGCAAAGAAATATTTCCTTCAGTGATATCGATAGCTTCTTTGATTAGTTCAGAACCCAAACCACGTCCCTTATTATTGGGGTTGATCCCTATGTAGGCTAGGTGATATCTTGGAATAAAATGATTGATTTTTAAGTCCACAACTACGCAGATACCATCGATTTCCGATTGGTTAGAAGCGATTAGGACATAGCCGTCTTTCATCGCCATTTCTAAAGCGTCGATCGTTTCTTCATAACTATCTTGATACTTATCTAAAAACTTGATTATCGTTTTGGTTAATTGTTGTTTTGATATTTCCTCATAATCGGTGATTTGGTTAATTATCACTCTGCTTCTAGCTGTATTTAAGACAATTATATGTCTACCGTCATTAATATCAGATTCATCCAACCTTTTTAAGAACGCCGCAAAAGGATAAGCGTCTTTACTCTTGATTTTAAGATGTTCTTCTTTTTGTAAAAGTTGATGAGCTCTTTCAAGATAATTCTTTGATACATAGGTGTAGTTTTCTTCAGGATATTCAGCGACTGATTTTTCACCTGAACCGATTATTTTAGGCAACTTTTTGGAAGTTAAAAAGTTATTCTTGAGAAAGGTGTTTTGATAAGCTAGATATGTCTGTTGGTAATCGCTTTGATAATACAAACTATCGATATCTCCGTCAAATCTTTGATAGATTTCCATAGCTAGTTGTTCATCAGCCAAACTCAGTAACTGCAAGAAAATATCTTTAGTAATTAAGTAAGCTTCATTACTAAGAGATAGGTTCTTTAATATCGTAGGGATATCAGCTTTTTTTACACCTGACATATTAAGAATTCTTTTTGAATCAATAATTTTGTCTTTCCAATTCTCATTTTTATACTTTGGAACCAATAGTATAAGCTTGTGTTCTTCACACTGTTTTTTTAAAGCGACCAAAAGTCTTTTGTCTCCATCGCAAATTATTGCTTTTTTATTATTCATGAGGGCTAATTTGGATATCAAATTAGCTACTCGATCAAATTTGTTTTTTGTTGGGTTATTACCCTCCAGTTTTAAATATAGTTTCTTTACACCTAAAGCTTTTTCGAGATTTTTAGCTCTGATTAGCGGTGTTTTTCCGATATAATTCATAAATTCAGTCTCCTTAAAATAAAAAATGATGACCATAGCCATCACTTTATTATATCATAAAACAGCCTTTTTATCAAATCTCTAGACATTGAACTAAAGGTTTCTAAGCCGTTTTTCTCCTTTGATTTCTTGAAAATGAGAAATGTCTTGCGAAACTTCAAGTACACCTAAATAATTGTTTAATTCATCTCTTACGGCATAGTAAGCGATATATAAGGTCTTCCCTTTAAAATTAATCCAAAATTCTTCAAAATCTTTGACGTTGTTTTTAAAATCATTGATGATGCCTTCTACGACGTCCACACTTTTCGGTGGATGACAGTTTTTGACTTTTCTGCCAATTACAGCTGGAGTCCTTGGAAAATGACGATCTTTACTTTCATTATAGTAAAGCACTGTATCTTCTTTATCGACAAAAGTGATATCTAATGGAAGATGATTAAGCATTTTTATTAATTGATCTATTGACATTTTTCCGGTTTTACTGGTGAAAAACCCTCGAATGTTATCTTTTGCTTCACTGGACAAAGGTTCTAACTTTTCATCATTAAATACAAAGCCTATTTCTAAACATTCATTGTAAATTTTATCGAGTTCTTCTTCAGAAACTAAAGTTTTAAGTACCGGCAAAAGAATAATTTCTTCCTTTTGTCCGATACCGAAGATTAGATAATGATATTTGCCTATTTGTTTAATCAATTCGTCTTCATCAGAGGTATCGAGTAAACTTAAGATGTTCTTTAGTAATAATTTTGAATCGTCATGCAATTCCCATAACACTTCTAGTGGTTTTGTGGAAGGAACTTTTTCTTCTAAATGCGAGAAGATTATATTTTGATATTTATTGAACTTGATTTCAAAGTTGTTGCAAGAGATAAAAATCTGTTTAAGCTCTTCTTTATGATTGAGAATTTCTCCTCTTTTATAATATGGTTTTATTAAGGATAAATGGTTTTGAATATCCTTGTTCTCTTTTAGTAGTTTTGTAAAAAGCGGATGATCTCCTAAAGAAGAGTGTTTGAATATTCCCTTATGAAAAACATTAACGAATTTATTCGCGCTTTCTTTGATTTCTTCAATGGATAATTCCGTGTCGTTCGCATAGAAATCCAAATAGAAAATATCTAAAGGGGTTAAAGCTTCGATATCTTTTTCATACTCCTTAAATAGAATCACCTTTTCATTTGACTCGGTAAGTTCAAGAAGTTTTTTCATGAAGCGATTAATTTTATTGACTCTTTCAGCGTTATATTTAAACACTTCCATTTTTATTACCTCCACATTTTTTTAAGACTGTTTTGTTAATAAAGTATAGCAGATAACCGATTAGGACAATAAATACTAGAACCAATAAGAAATAACCTACTCCAAACTCTTCAAAATTCAAGAAGAAGTAAGGATAATTTGATTCTTCAGTTTCAAGATTGAAGTTACCTCCCAATCTCACATAAACTATTGAAAAAATCCAGTAAAATAGAGGAAATACTAAATAATACAGAGGTTCTTTAATTGAGATACGACCATTATTTGCGAATAATATAAAGTCTAAAAGCACTAACAAAGGCGTCACGGTATGTATTAATAAATCTGACAAGGTATTAGGGTTATAATCAATTCCGTTTAGATAAGGTCTTAACATCAAGTTATAAACCAAACCGGTCAAAATTATCGCTAAAGTCGCTTGATTCTTTAAAATTAACAATAGTGATGATTTTTCTTTTTTTATGACTAATGTTAAATAGATAACTGCTACAAAAATATTCGATTGGATTGTAAAATAAGCATATTGCTTCAATGGGTTTTCAAATGAGAATGTGCTAAGTAAAAATCCTACTGTAGCGGAAATAAAAATTATGATTTTAAAGATTTTTCCAAACTTGTTACTTTTTATCATGTTCTTGACTCCTTAAATGTTCTTCGCTTATAAATAAATTATATCATAATCAAATTAAATTTAGTTTTTATAAAAAATCAGCTAAAAAAAGCTGATTTTGTCATTTATTCAAGATATTTTGCTAAAGAACTGACCGCAAGCGCTCCATCGCTAACGCTCATTGCGATTTGTCTTAGATAGCTATCGCGTATATCACCAGCCGCATAAACGCCTAAGACATTTGTTTCTAATCTCGAATCAGTCTTGATCCAAGAACCATCGATTAAATCTACTTGGTTATTCAGAAAATCAATATTTGGAGTATGACCAATTGCGATAAAACAACCATTTACTTCGATATCTTTGATCTCGTTGGTTTTTTTGTTTAAAACAGAAATTTTTTCAACAAAGTCATTACCTTTTATTTCTTCTACTGTAGAATCCCAGATGACTTCAACATTACTTAATTTAAACATTCTGTCTTGTAAAGCGTTAACCGCTCTTAATTTATCTCTGCGGTGAATTAAATATACCTTTTTACAGATTCTTGATAGATAAATTGCGTCTTCAACCGCAACGTCACCACCACCGACAACAGCTACAGTTTTATCTTTGTAAAGAAAACCATCGCAGGTAGCACAGTATGTTACCCCATAACCGTTTAGGCGGTTTTCTCCAGGAACGTTTAGTTTTCTAGCTGAAGCGCCGGTTGCGATAAGAACTGTTTTAGTTAAATAGGTTGTTTTTTCAGTAATAATCTTTTTGATTTTTTGAGTAAAATCTACGCTAACTACCGGATCAACAGTAATTTCAATACCTAAATCTTCAACATGTTTTACCATGTTGTTAGCGAGTTCCATACCGCTTAATTTATTGACGCCTAAATAGTTTTCCACTTCAAATGTATTTGCTATCTCACCGCCAGGAAACCATTTCTCAAGAATTAAGAAATCCATCATCGCTCTTTTGGCATATATCGATGCGCTTAACCCTGCTGGTCCAGCGCCTAGTATTATTAAATCATAAACATGTTCCAAAGAAATCACCCCTTAAATATCCAAAGTCTATTATACTATAAATATTTAATTTATGAACTCTTAAAACTTTATTTTTAGTGCGTTTTTACAAAACGGAAAAAATACCAGTGTTTAGCTAAGAAAAGAATAATAAGGATAATTTTTAAAAACATACTATCAAGCCTTAAGAAAACAACAAGTAGAAGCAAATCTACTGAGATAAGTAAGATCCACTTCTTTTTTCTAGACATACTTTTCTTTTCAATAAATTCAGCTAAATGGTTCTGATAAACTTTACTGTTTTTAAACCATTTATCAGCCTTTTCGGAAGATTTAGAAAACAAAATTGTCGCTAATAGTAAGAAAGGTGTAGTTGGTAAAACTGGTAATATAACACCAATGATACCCAATGAAACTGAGAAGAAACCTAGAGATAAAAATAAGATTTTCATTTATTTGCTTACCAGTCTTTTTTCTCCAGTTATTGCTTTTAACGGATTAATATCTTGCGTCATTTCTAATGTTCCTAAATAGTTTCCTTCTTTGTCTCTAACGGCGTAATATCTAATTAAGACAAACATGCCTTTAAAGTTAATGTAGAAATCTTCCTGATCTTTTTCTCCTGACTTAAAGCTATTGATGATATCTTCAACCACATGTACGCTTTGGGGTGGATGGCATAGAGTTACATGTCTACCAATGACTGTTTTTGGTCTTTCAAAGATTCTTTCTTTTCCTTGGGTAAAATACTTAACATGACCATCTTTATCTACGAATGTCATATCTAGAGGTAGGGTATTGAATATTGCGTTGATTTCTTCTGAGTTTAATTTACCTGCATCGAATCTTATTTCGCCATCAAAAGGTTTTTCTTCTTCAATCGGCTTTTCTTCAACCTTCCAACTCTCTGTAGGTTTTTCTAAGAAATAGCCGATTTCATCACTACCTTGATCAGCCATAATCCAATCATAAAAACTCATTAAATCTACTAGTTTAGGTAAAAGAATATTATTTTCTTTGATAATCATATCTTCAACACGTTCTAAAACGGCTTTGATTGATTTTATGATATTTTCTAAGTTTTGATCTTTATCATCAAGCATTGCCTGAACATTCTTGATATCAGCTCTAATCTCATCATCCACTCCCCACATTACTTTAGGGATAGCGTTAATGCCTTTTTTCTCTAAGCTAGGGAAAAAAAGATATTCTTTTCTAGCATAATGTTTTGTGATATTAGCAAGGCGATCAATTCCGATTCTTAACATCAAATAAGCTGTTGTATCAGTTCTTGTAAGATACGGATTAATCTCTTCTTTTATTAGTTTTCTGATTTGCTCGTTTTCATCAGAAAAAACTTTTGCTGGATGTCCGGGGATTCTAGTGATATCTTTTGGTTTATGAATATCAGAGATACTCTTATCAAAAACTGCCGCATGAACATCACATAGGCTTTGAATTTCTTCTACTTTCATTCCTTCATCGATAAGAGATTGTTCCATAGCCACAATCTCATCAGTTGATATTTCTTCAAAATCCTCTTTAAATAGTTTTTTTGCTTCATCTATTGGCATTCCATCATGAATTTTCTTGATTAGTTTTTTAAGTTTATCTTGTCTTTCCTTTGAATTGTTTATTAGTTCGCTCATTAAAAAAACCTCCCTTTATAATTACATTATAACTTTGGGAGGTTTTTTATACTGTGATTTAAATCACATAGTTTAAAATATATTTATTTTTTTCAAAAAAGATCATTTCTCTTTCTTGAAGTGTTTTCAAACTTCTTGAAAGTGTCTCTCTTCTAATCCCGATGATATTGGCTAAGACTGTTTTTGAGAACGGAAGATCAATTACTTGTTGGTTATTTTCTTGATACCCAAACTTTTCATAAAGAGCTTTTAAAGTATTAATGATTCTTTCGAAAGTATCAATGCTTGCGGAGTTAACTAGATTATTTTGGAAAGTGTTGGTTCTTGAGACGGCGCAGGTTAAACAACGATCTCTAAACTCAGGGCTTTTGTTATAGGAGTTTAACACTTCATGTTTAGGGATTCTTTTGAGTATTGTTGGTGTTAAACTGATAGCGGTTGCGAGGTAATTATCCTTTTTTTGTAATACTGCTAGTAATGCAACATATTCTCCAGGTCCAAGTACACCGATGATTTTTTCATCACCGCTTTCTAAATATCTAACCATCTTGATATAACCATCATTAATTTGATAGATGTATTCTATCAAATCGTCTGTATTAAAAAGAATAAAATTGTCTTTTATTTGAATTATGTCGCCATCTAAAAAATCATATTGGCAATATTTACAATGTCTCTTCATAGAATCTACCTCATCAAAATTATTATACTACATTTATGAGTGGTTTTAAAAGTAATGTCAATTTTAAAATTTTAAGATTTTTCATTTTATGGTATTATAGTTTTAAGGAGTAAGGTTATGAAAATATTAATGGTTCAAAATACTGTAAAAGAAAAAATTGATGATACATTAAAAAATATTGAATCATTGATTGAAAAATATCAAAGTGAAAAGATCGATTTTTTAGTTTTGCCGGAAATGTTTACTACACCATACCAAATCACCTCTTTTAATGATTACGGTAAATTTACTGAATCAAAAGTTTTAGTTTGGTTGAAAGCTTTAGCTATTAGATTTAATACTTATATTGTAGGTGGTTCAGTTCCTGAGATTAATAAAGGTAGAGTTTACAATACAATTTATGTCTTTAATAGAGATGGTGATGTCATTAGCAAGTACCAAAAAGTACATTTATTTAGTGTGAACTATCCTAATGGTAAGAGTTTCAATGAAGCAGATGTGCTTTCTAAAGGCAGTGATTTAGGAGTTTTCGATACGGAATTTGGAAAAATGGGTTTAATGATTTGTTTTGATCTTCGTTTCCCAATTCTCGCCAATAAATTAATGAAAAAGGGCGTAAAAATTATTTTTGTACCCGCTGCCTTTAATACTTTTACTGGACCAATGCACTGGCAAGTAACATTTAGAGCTAGAGCTATAGATAATCAGTTATTTATGGTTGGAGTGAGCCCTTCAAGAGAATCTTTTGGAGATTACAATACCTATGGTCACAGTATATTAGTCGATCCGTTCGGTTATGTGATTACCGAAATGTTTAGTGAAGAGGAGGTTAGATTAATCGAAATTGATTTAGATGAGATTAACCGCGCTAGAACTTCCATTCCAATCGTTAAAAGTGAAGTAAATATAAAAGAATAGGACGCATTTTTGCGTCCTTTAAAATTCATCATTTTCTATTTTTGTTAAAAGATCATTAAGTGTGCCATGTTCAAATTGATTGATATCGATATTGTTTTTATTGCTTAAACAGTCAGTTACTAGATATGTTTTTAATCCCAAACCTTGGGCTACCATATCTTCTAGAGCATCATTACCAATCATTATCGTTTCTTCAGGATCTAAATTGAGTCTTTTTAAAATCATTTCATAATAAGAAAGACTAGGTTTAGCGAAGTTACTATTTTCATAAGTTGTTATTAAAGAGAAATCATCCTGATTTAGTAAAGCCCATTCAATCCTTTTTTTAGTGGCAACAAATGGAAAAATCGGATTTGTCGCAAGAACAATTGTTTTTCCTCTTTCTTTTAGAATTTCTATTATTGTCTTTGAGACGTAGGAAGGATTAGTGGAAGTTTTAACTGCTTCAAACTCGTTCTGATAAAACTTTTCTAGTGCTTTCTTGATTTCTTCTTTATCCTCTTGTTCCGGCAAAAAAGCATCCCAAAATACTTCTTCATTGGTTTTTAAACCCTCATTTTGAATCATATTTTTAGTGCCTATCCATAATCTTTTGATCATTGTTTCTGGGTCAAGACCAATTTCATAGAATTTTTGGCCTAAAAGGTGAAAGTATTTCTTTATGAAGTTTTCTTCATCTAGAGGCAGAAGTGTACCGTCTAAATCAAATAAGTAATTTTTTATCATATTCTTCCTCGCAAATAGTCTTTTGTAAATATTCTATAGATAAATAGTCTTGATGTCAATCAAAATAAAACAGCAATATCATTTGCTTAGAAAAACCTTTCATGCTAGAATAAACAAAAATGAGGTGATTATATGAAACATGTTAATATGAATGAAGTTTTACCAGTATTGAACAAATATAATGTCAGCGCAAAAACATTGGTGGATCATGATAATGCGACAATCAAAAATCTGTTTTTGAATAAGGGGCAAGCTATACCTGATCACAAAGTTCCAATGGATGTTACTTTCTTTATTCTTGAAGGTAAAGGTTCAATTACTATTGGTGGTGAAACTGTAAAAGTAAAAGCGTTGGATTGCGTTTTATGTCCGCCTGATACGTTTATGTCTGTCAAAGCTGATGATGATTCAACGCTTTCATTCTTGAACATTAAAACTCCAGGATTAAAAGCATAAAGAGTAAAGGACCTGTAAAGAAATGAAAATCGAGTAAGATTTTAAGGACTTAAGGTCCTTTTTATTATATTTCGATCAAAAAGGCGCTATTTTGCGCCTTTTAGTGTACAAGAAAATACATTTCCAGTGAAA
>Ga0265295_1008293_pt1 | contig 11588 bp, 8 predicted proteins | sample Munlansysbiofilm_FD_192503 | JGI IMG/M metagenome (GOLD analysis project Ga0265295, IMG submission 192503) | Leachate microbial communities from a municipal landfill in Southern Ontario, Canada - Methane capture system biofilm | ecosystem: Engineered > Solid waste > Landfill > Unclassified ... | reverse complement strand
AATTGCTCGGAAGCAATCTGGTCAACCATTTGGCCGCTCAGGTTATACACTTCGATGTTGAGCTGTCCTGCTGTTTCGAGGCTAAAGTTAATTTGAGCCTGATTGGTAACAGGGTTTGGCTGCACAGAACGGATGCCTTCCAATTTGTTTTCAGACAGTCCAACGTGCATTCCAGTTTCAAAATAGGTGGCATTGATGTCCGTTGGGAAGCCAGCCTCATTTTCTACAGGATCAAGCAATACTGTATATGAAGTATAGGAATCCATCAAACCTTCCGGTGAAACGGTGATAACGGTTTTGTCGTCATTGATGGTAGCTGTAAACGGGAAAGCATCGCCATCAGTTTCTGTAAATGTAATCAGCGAAGCAACATTATCATCATTGATTTCTGCGCCGCCAACCATAGAAACAGGCTCGGACAGTGTAATGATAACATCAGCAAAAGTTTCAACGCCTGTTGATCCAGGCAAAGGAACAAACATAACAGCAGCTGGGAAACCACCTGCTTCTTCAGAATAAGCAGCCTGGAAAATACCTTTTGTGCTATTATCCTGCACGAAAATAGCTACCATTAAGTCGTCCATTTCTTCCACATGGGTAGTTGACATATCGTAGCTGTAAGTGAGAATGGTGCTTATGCCGGCTGGCATGTCCAGAGTAGTGCCTTTGGCGTCGGGAAGCATTTTCATCATTACATGGTGAAACTGTGTTTCGCCATTGCTACCTACGTTACCTGTTGTAAGGCGTTCAATAACAACGATATGTACGGTTACATCATATAAGTTTACATACGGGTGAATGTCTGCTTCTACAGTAATTATATTGCCATCAATGGTATGCAGCCCTTCAACAACTACAAAAGCTGGGTCTGCCATTCCGTTGTTAAAAGCATTGTTAACGGCACCCGCGCTTGTTGAAACGTTTTTGCCTTCCACATACAACATTGGAACCGCGTTAACGCCATAATAGGTGCGACGTTCGCCGCCTTCCGGGGTGTAATACGGATCACCATTGCCCGGCCAGTTCATCTGGTATTTTACAAGTGTTATTTCTTCTCCGTGTTGCTGTATAAAGGGGTTCATCACATTATTATTAAAGCCAGTGCAGGGTCCACAGGTTGAGCTTGTAAAGCTTTCGAAAAACGGACTGCGTTGCAAACTCTGTGTGGCAACACCAACTATTTTGTTAATGGTGTCATTTTCAGGATTTTGATCAGTGCCTCCGTTAACATTCGATACCCAAATTTTAAAGTCGTGTGTACCTGGAACAGCCGGTAACTCCTGATCTGCAGTAAAGTTGTAAGTTTGATTTGTAGCCAGACTCATGCCAGAATAAGAGCTTGTGTTCAGCTCGCCGGCATTTAAAGTCCAGCTTACGTCGAAAGAAGTAATAGATTCTAAGCCATTATTAATAACTTTACCACTTACTGTTTGATCTTCAAGGAAATAACTTGGCACAGATACAGATTGCATACCGGCATCCAGGTCTTCCCGAACGAATAAAACTATATTATCAATAAACCAGAGATCCATATTATAAAGATTTCCGCTGATAAAAATAGAAAACTGGAAATCTTCTGCTGCTATGTTAGTAAGCTCGACGGCTTGCACTGTCGGGCCAACGTTTCCTGTAGGGGTAACCTGCCAAGCAACTTGCCAGTCACCTCCACCCGAACGCGTTGCAACCCCAATAGCTACACCATTTGCGTAATGATCGTAGAAATGACTAAAATTCACGGTTGCCGCGTTAACACCTGTTAGGTCGATGACAGGAGATACTATCCTACTGGTAGTGTTTTGATTTATATAGGAAAACTTGGCTTCAGGAGCATCGCCACCGGCATTAGCAGTAGCACTGCGCGACCATTGACTTGGAAGTCCTTCAATTGTCCAGCCATTTGGCGGGAAAGTTGTGCTGCTGAAGTCTTCATTAATGAAAGTTTGCGCAAAGCTGAATTGTGCAATTAGCAGCGCAATTAAGAAAGTAGATAATTTTTTCATAGACATTTGAATTTTGAATTGATTAATTGGGTTAAGCGGATTTTAAAATATTAGTGGTATAATTATTTTTCTCATTGTTGATTAGCCTTTTTTGAAGCGACATACGTGCCCTGTTCAGCTGTGATTTTGAGGTGTTTATAGATATGTGAAGTATTTGGCTGATTTCTTTGTGAGAATAGCCTTCTATGGTGTTGAGGTTAAATACTTTGCGGTATCCATTCGGGAGATTGTTTACAAGCCTCATTATTTCGGCCTGCGCCAGATTGGAGAGTGCTTCCTGCTCTGTTACAACCCCTTCAGGCAAGTAAGAGAGCTCGGCTTCGTTTTGGTAGATGCGTTTTTTCTTGTAGAAGTTAAGTGCTGTGGTAATCATGATGCGCCTGATCCAGCCTTCAAAGGAGCCATTAAACCGAAAATCTTTGAGATAGCGGAACACTTTGATAAAGCCTTCCTGCATTATATCTTCTGCGTCGCAGCTGCTTTTGGCATATCTGCGGCAAACCAGCATCATTTGTGGCGCAAAAGACTGATAAAGCTCGTTATGAGCCTGGCGGTCATTTTTTAAACATTGACTGATGAGAATTTGCTCATTCATTAGTTAAGGTAAAGTTGTGCAGTTTAAGCTTTCAAAAATAGGTAGACAAAAATCAAAACCCAAAAAACATACAAGACTATAATAAGTACATTTTGAATTTTCTGTTGTTTGAATTTCAAGTCTTTGGTCATAATAATTTTGAGAAGGCGAAAATAATTTAACATTAGATAGCAAACGCTAAGAATAACCCCTACAAATATACTACAAAGGGATAATATTTGAAGTATTTAGTCTTTTAATAACTCTACAGATATGTATTTAATCTGCTGTAAATCAGCATTAAAATATTTATAAGACTACTACAAAATGTTCATAGATGAATAAAAGCATCAAAATCAGAATTCCTGCAAAAAATCGATCATATTTTGCTCCTGGTTTAGGTTTAGTTTTTTGCGCAGGCGATACCTGCCCATCTCTACAGCCCTGACAGTGCTGTTGTTGAGTGCTGCTATTTCTTTGGATGAAAGATTTAATTTAAGCATAGTACAGAGGCGTTCCTCGTTTTTTGTCAGGTTTGGAAAGCGTGTCTTGAGTTTTTTTGCAAAATCCTCGCTCACCTCGTGCATTGTCTTTTGAAACTCGTCCAGATCTTTTTGAATCTGCAGGTTTTGCTGAACGTTAACCATCATTTCTTTTATTCTATCATCCTTATCTTCTTCACCAAGCTGCTTGATGCTTTTTAATTCTTTTTTTATGGCTTCCAGAAACTTGGTTTTTTCGCCCAGGTGCAAAGCGAAGTTGGTTAATTCATTAGACTTGCTTTTGAGTTCGGCTTCCATCAAGGCTTCCCGTGCTTTGTTCAGGCTTTCTTTTTGCTGCAGCAATATGCGGTTTTTTCTGTTACGGCTCTGGAGTTTTCCATAAATCAGGATGCCAAAAAAAGTAAGCAGCACCAAGGATAGCAATAGCAGCCACTGTTTAAAATTATTCAACTTTTGTTCGCGCTGCAAGAGCGATATCTCGTTGTCTTTTAGTTCCAACTCTTTTTCTTTGATATCGAGTGTAAAACGTGTCTGCATTTCATCGAGTTGCTCTGTTTTATTGATGTTGAAAAGCGAGTCTTTAAAGTGTGTAAATTGTTTGAAATGGTTTAGCGCAACGGCTATATTGTTTTTGCCTTCGTTGGCTATTGCTAAACCCTCCGATGCATTCGTAAGTCCTTGTAAATCATTTAGATCATAGGAGATGTCAAGCATTGTGTTGAACGAGGTAATGGCTTTATCGAATTCAGAAATCCGGTTATAATATTTGCCCAATTCATAAAGTGTAGAAATTTTACCTCTACTGTTTCCGGTTTTTTCGGTGGTTTCAATGCTTTTCAAAAAATAAGCAACAGCTTCGGTTGTTTTTCCCTGATCGGAATAGATCAAGCCGATATTACTCAGGTTTATAGCGAGGTTATCTATGTAGTCATGTTCCTTATTGATAGAAACTGCCTCGTTGTAATATTTCAGCGCATCATCGTAATTCCCCTGAAGGCGGAAAATCTCACCTACATTATTTAAGGAAGCAGCAATATCTTTTGGATTCCCGTCTTTTTGTCTGATTATCAGCGCCTCGTTAAAATAATGTAGTGCCGTTGCATAGTCTTGCTGATAATAAAAGACACCACCAATTGAGTTTAGAGCAGTAGCTATTTCATCGCTTGAAGCACTTTTTCTGGCATGGTCGAGCGCCATGCTAAAATGTTTCAGACCTTGGTCGTAATCGTAGTTGTTGGTGATGTATATTCGGCCTAATTTATTATATAGACCCGCTAATTCATAATCATTTCCGATTTTTTTGTAGTGCTTTATGCTGATGAGGTAATAATTTATGGTAGGCTGATAATTGTGCTGATGCTCAAAAAGTTGTCCCATAACTTTGTTGGATAGCGCACATGCCTCCACATTCTGGAGCTTATTGGCTAATGAAAGCGCTTTTTTACTGTAGAAAAGTGCTTTTTCGGGATCAGAATCATTGAAATGTAATGCCAGTTTATTGAGTGTGTTTACTTTTTCAATGCTGTCGTCGAGCACGGCAAGCTGGGAAATTAAGCTATCAGATGCATAAGGGTTTGCAACAGAATGAAACACGCTCAATAGAAAAAGCACAGTAATAAGATACCCAAAACGCCTCATTTTCTATACATTCAAATGCGGTTAATTTTCCAAGCTTTGACTTTGAAAGTGCTTGCTGACGGCCTATTCGTATGGATCAGTAACGGGTATAACATAAAATTCGCCGGTACGCGGGTCTTTATAGAACTTGGCGTAGCCGTTGATGCTTTCCAGGTTGGCATCCACATTTCCTTTAATGTACACTGTATTCATCACGTCAACTTCGCCTTTTACCGTTACGGCTTTGTCGGTGTGAACAGCCATGGAAGAGACTTGTGGAATTATGCCGGTATTTTGTAAAACAATAATCCAAATACCTACTGCAATTATTATCAGTAAACTTCTTATAAATGAATGATGTTGATCCATAATGCGCTGTGCTTAATTATTATTGACTGAGGTTAATTTATAGGTTTTTGACTTTTTAAAAATACAAAACATACCAAAATTAGAAAAATTCAGCCTAAAAGCAATGTTTTAAAATAAAACAAGTAGAATAATTTTTAAAGTGGCCTGTATAATTACTCTTTAAAAACTCAAAAAGTATAAGAAAACCACTTCAATACATCCTCTCAGTCTATTGAAAAAGTTAGTGTAAAATAAACTAAGTTGCTTAAAACCAGTCAGCTCCAGCGATACGGAAAGGCCATGGTATTGAGGCCAAAATTAAAATGAAGCTGATGAGATAGTAGTAAAATGCTTTTCTGGCACCAGCGATTTCCTGTAGCTTGTTTTTTGTTTTGCTGTAACCGATTGTTAAAATAATGATAGCGATTACCATCAGGCTGATATGCTCAACCAAATAAAAACGTAAAACAGTTTCTTTCATGGAAGAAGCGGCAAAGACTACTTTTGGGCTTTTAAAATAAAGCACGAGCCCTATTAAAAGTTGAACATGCGCCGTAATTAACGTTAGCAGCACCATTGTTTTAGGGTTGAATCTGCATTCAGAAAATCCTTTGCGGGCCAATTGTAATAAGGCTAAAATGAAAAAGGCCAGCAGCAACCAGCGCAGACCCGAATGACTTTTGAGAAGTATAGTATAAAGCATAAGTTTTCTTTGTTAAACAAAATGGAGTAAGGAGTGTTCAATACGGGCAAAAATTGTTTGGCAAGTCAGGCCGCGACTAATTCGGCGGCATCCAACAGTTGCGCCCTGACATTTTATTCCAGTCAGGGTGCGACTGATCAACGAGGCCTTTTGTTTTAAAAATCCCAAAGGTTTTTGAAACCTTTGGGGTTTAAGAAGAATCCGATGTTTCGGTGCAGCAGTGTTTGAAAGTCAGGGTGCGACTGATTAACGAGGCCTTACAGTCGCGCCCTGACTTCCTGTGTCTGTTAAAGCTTAAGCTTGTCTTGTGTCTTTTTCGGCAAGCCTTCTTTGTTAATTAAGATGCTGAGGGTTTTGTAGGCCACAAAAGCTTCTGAGGCATAACAATAGCCGCCATATATTTGGTCTTCGTGTCCCCAGGAATTTTTCACTTTATAATATTTATTGCCCAGCTGGTCTTTGGCCGAACCAACAATCATCATCAGGTGGTCGTCGGTGGTTTCGTAGTTTTCGTATGCCAATTGCCTCATTTCGGGCGTAATTTCCTGCTCTTGTACAATGGTTTCAAAGCTGTAAAAATATTTTGCGCGATCGGCTTTGGTCATGGCTTTCAGGCTGTCGCTCAGTTTTTCAGGTAGTTTGCTGAGGTCTTGCTCGGGAACAATAGCCACACCTTTTTTCCAGCCAAAGCCTTTATCGCTAACATCAGCATCCCAGCCTACGGTATATCCTTTTTCCAGAGCATTGTCGATGGTTTCCATCATTTCATTTAGCGGCAGATTGTAGCTTTCACTCCACATCCAGTTGTCGGGAATTTGCAACACAAAAGGCTTGTAATAAGGAACATGCGTGAATGATGCAAGCTCAATATAATCAGAAGATTGAAATTTTGTTTGTTTCAGAAATTCCATGGGAGTCATTTTCTTACCATTTAACTCAAACTGCTCAGGTACTTCGCCCAGATAGGCATCCAAAATACCGTTCATGCCTTGTTGCCAAACCGGAGTGAGTTTACCGTTTTTATTCTTGATAACCGCATCTGCATAGGCTTGCAGCACAGCATCCATCTCGCCATGCACATGGTTTTCTTCGCCAATAACCAGCCCATCATAAGCTGATTCTGGTACGATACCGAAATTATCTACTACATAAAACATATCGCTAAACCCACCGCCGGGGCCATAATTGAGGTTGCCATGCAATCGGACATATTTTTTGGTTTTGGCGGCATAAACACATTTTACCACATACATTTCCGACAGATCATAAGTTTTGTCCGTCATACGCAGCAGCTCGGCTTCTAAAAAACCAAGGCCGGCAAAACTCCAGCAGGTTCCTGATCGATACTGGCTTTTAACTGCCGTGTGTGGCACATCTGTGAGGGTCTCAAACTGATAGGCTGACTTTTCGGCTTCTTTTTCCTGTGCTATAATTAAGCTGGAAAGACTCAGTGCTAAAGATAATAACAAGGCATTTTTCATTGATTTTTGGTTTTATTTGGGTATCAAAAACTTAGATTGTTAAAACAAGCGGCCGTGAATAAAAAACGACCTCTGTAACAACATCCAAAGTTAGAAATTTTAATAAAACCTGGGCGATTATTCAGTAAATGGACGGATTTAATCCGCAAAAGGAAGATTTGCAGCTTTATAAGAAAAATAGTGCAACACCACCCACGCTAATCACTGCACCGATATAATCCATCAGGCTGACTTTTTGTTTCAAAAAAATGGCCGCTGGTGGAATAATTAAAATTGGAACAATAGCCATCAGCGTGGCTGCCACACCGGTAGTGGTATGTTGGATGGCAAGCAACGAAAACGAGACACCCAAAAACGGCCCAAAAAATGAGCCTGTGGTGATACCCCACATGGCTTTGGTGTTTTTGAAGGCCTTTATAATAAGTGGTATTTTGCCGTTTAGTACGACAATCAGTGCAAAGCCAATAAATCCGGCAATAATCCTAATTTGTGTGGCAGCGAAAGGATCGTAATCCTGCATGCCATATTTACTTAAAACCAATCCGCCGGCCTGTCCCAGAACGCCTAAAAATGCGTAAAACAAGCCTTTAGCAGGATATTTTAATTGAATTTTTTGTCCTTTTACTTTGCTAAAAACCGTTAGCACAATGCCGCCAACGGTGAGCGTCATGCCGACTAGGTGTAAAGCACCCATCTTTTCGCCGAGCAGAAGCCAGCCAAGCAGCGCGGTAACGGGAGGTACAAACGTCATTATCAGCATGGCGATGCGCGAGCTGATCATGCGGTAGCTGTGAAATAAAAAATAATCGCCAAACACAAAACCTATCAAACCCGACAAAGCCAGCCAAATCCACTGATGCGAGGAGGCGTCGGTTGGTAGCGCAAGGCCTCTTGCCAAAATACCGTAAATAGTCAAAAAAACAAGCGCAAAGGCAAGCCTGATAATATTGACGGCAAGTGAACCAACGCGTTTGGTTGCAACTTCAAAAGAAAGTGCGGTAATTGTCCAGAAAACGGCTACCAGTAAGGCGGCTAATTCGCCTGTGTATGCTTGCATAAGCAGATATTTGGAAAGCGCAAAAGTAGGTGAATTTTAAACTCTAAAAGTTTTGAAAATCTATAGGTTTAAAAAAAATGGCTGCCAGTTTTGGTGGCAGCCATTGTATATAATAAGGTGTAGTTTGGCAGACTAAGCCGAAAGTCTATAATTCAAACTTAATACCCTGTGCCAGCGGAAGTTCTTCACTAAAGTTGATGGTGTTGGTTTGTCGGCGCATATATACTTTCCAAGCATCGCTGCCCGATTCGCGACCGCCTCCGGTATCTTTTTCTCCACCAAAAGCTCCGCCAATTTCTGCGCCTGATGTGCCAATGTTTACGTTTGCAATACCACAATCTGAGCCTTCGTGCGACATGAAACGCTCTGTTTCGCGCATATCGGTACTAAAAATTGCCGACGATAAGCCTTGTGGCACGCCATTGTGCAGCGCGACGGCTTCATCCATCGTTTTGTATTTTATCAAATAAAGGATGGGTGCAAAGGTTTCTTCCTGAACAATATGGAAATGATTTTTGGCTTCGGCAATCACCGGAGTAACATAATTTCCTGATTCATAACCTTCTCCTTCAAGAAGTTGGCCGCCGTAAATAATTTTGCCACCTTCTTTGTTCACTTGTTCCAGCGCGTATTTAAAACCTTCCACGGCGGTTTTGTCGATCAGCGGTCCTACCAGCACATCGGGATCCAGCGGGCAGCCAATGCGGATCTGCTTGTAGGCTTTCACCAGCTTTTCCTTGAAATTTTCATAAATGGCTTCGTGAATGATAAGTCTTCTGGTGGAAGTACAACGTTGGCCGGCAGTTCCCACGGCACCAAAAACGGTCGCGCGTAAAGCCATATCCAGGTCGGCTTTATCAGAAATTATGATGGCGTTGTTACCTCCCAGCTCTAAAAGTGTACGGCCCAGGCGTTCGCCAACGATGCGCCCTACGCGGCGACCAACAGCGGTGCTGCCGGTGCACGAAATCAGCGGAATTCTTTTGTCAGCCAAAAAATTATCTCCAATATGTTTGGAGCTGCCAATAATCAGGTTTGTAACGCCTTCCGGCACTTCATTTTTAGTGAGCACATCGGCAATGATATTGTGAATGGCCACCGCGCACAGAGGTACTTTTGAGGAAGGTTTCCAAAGCACCACGTTTCCTGCAATCAATGCCAGCATGGTGTTCCAGGCCCAAACCGCTACCGGAAAGTTAAAAGCGGTAATCACACCTACCACACCCAGCGGATGATATTGGTCGTACATACGGTGGCGGGCACGCTCGCTGTGCATGGTGAAACCATAAAGCTGGCGCGACATGCCAACCGCAAAGTCGGCGATATCAATCATTTCCTGAACTTCACCCAGGCCTTCCTGATAAACTTTGCCCATCTCGTAGCTCACCAGCATACCCAGGTCTTCTTTGTGTTTGCGTAATTCAAGACCCATTTGGCGTACAATTTCACCCCGATGCGGCGCCGGAACCATGCGCCAGCTTTTAAAGGCTTCCTGGGCTTTATCCATAAGGGTTTGATAATCGTCCCAGCTGCCCTGTTGTACGCTGCCGATTAGTTTGCCGTCGCCGGGCGAATAGCTCTCGAGTGTTGCTCCCGTAGTTTCGAGCCATTTAGCACCTGTGCTGGCACCTTTGTTAACGTCTTTAATGCCAAGGCGTTGCAACGCTCCCTGAATATCCATTCTTTCGTGATTGTGTTTCATGTATTGATGTTTTTTAGTTTATTTTTAAAAAGTATTGTTGTGCAGAATTTCTACTGTGAAAATTCTTGCTGATGTATATTTTTAGCTTCTTTGGCCGATGTTTCGGGCGGTTGAATAGTTTTCCCGCTTCCGGAAGTTGCTGCGTCACCAAATCTAAAATTTGGAAATACTTTGTGGTGCGAAGGCCAGGGCGGGATATGCATTACTATTAGTTTATAGAAAGGCAAAATTACTAATTATTTTTAGAGCTGTAATCCGATGATTTTGTGAGCCTTTTGCTTTTTGTTGTGAATAAAGAATCTAATCTTTAAAAAGGATAAATTGTAATCGTTCTAAATAAGGATAATTGTCCGCATTGATTTTTCCTTTTAAATTATTTATAATATTGTTAAATCATTATAATACAGATGTATAACTATTTTTGTAATAAAATTTAAGGCTTTAAATTGGTTATTTAGAATCTTTATAAATTTCAATCAATAAAGAAATTCATCTTTAATGGATGACATTTTGATTAATTTTGCAGTACAAAAACAAAAAGAGATGATACCGTCAGTAACAGAACATGAAAAAAGGAAATCGGCAGCAGTACCCGAGCCGGCTATCCGTAGGATGCCTTCTTACCTTACTTTGCTCAGAGAATTATCCTCCGAAGGTCAGGAATATATTTCTGCGCCACGGCTTGCGGTACATTTGGATATTGACCCCACACAGGTTGTTAAAGATTTAGCCTATACCGGCGCTTCAGGCAGACCACGGGTAGGTTATATTGTTGCAGATTTGATTGAGATTTTAGAAGAATTTTTAGGCTTTAACCGCAAGCACGAGGCATTTTTGGTAGGAGCAGGATATTTGGGTGGAGCTTTAATTCAGTATCAGGGATTTCGCGAAGCCGGAATGAAAATCGTTGCGGCATTTGATATTGATAAAAAGAAAATCGGTACTGATATTAGTGGTGTTCCCGTTTTTGACCTGGCCAAATTTAGAGATTTGGCAGGCCGTTTACACATTACTATTGGCATCATCACAACACCTTCTTCCTCAGCGCAACAAATTGCTGATTTGATGGTTGGCTGGGGCATCAAAGCCATATGGAATTTCGCCCCCATAGCAATAAAAGTTCCTTCACATGTAATTGTTCAAAACACACATATTTATTCAAATCTGGCAGTGATCCTAAATAAACTGGAGCATAGCCGCTAACGTATTGAAATATTATAAATTACTTAAGAAATTAGTAAAATGATAACAGTAACAAACACAAAACTCAGACAATTTGATCAGGTTATCGAAATTATCGAAGAGAATAATAACGACAAAACACGTCTGATTGCAATTTTGCAACAAGTGCAGGAAGTATATCGCTTTTTGCCTCCACAAGTGCTAACCTATGTGGCAACCGCACTCAATATGCCGGTAGCCGAAGTGTATGGTGTGGCAACTTTCTACGCACACTTTTCGCTCGAAGCCAAAGGTAAATATGTAATAAAGGTGTGTGATGGAACCGCCTGCCACGTAAAAGGCTCCTCAAAACTGCTCGATACACTGCGTAAAAAACTCAATCTAAGTGAACAAAAGCATACCTCAGATGATATGTTGTTCA
>Ga0265295_1008292_pt1 | contig 11588 bp, 10 predicted proteins | sample Munlansysbiofilm_FD_192503 | JGI IMG/M metagenome (GOLD analysis project Ga0265295, IMG submission 192503) | Leachate microbial communities from a municipal landfill in Southern Ontario, Canada - Methane capture system biofilm | ecosystem: Engineered > Solid waste > Landfill > Unclassified ... | reverse complement strand
TATTCCCAAGAAGAATTAGAAAAAATAACCATGGGGATTGACCGGGGTGTAGTTCGGCCTATTCAGGCAGGAAGTGAATACTTTGACCTTACTCCTGAACAAGAAAAAAACAAGAAGGGTAAGGAAAAGTATTTAAAACGTCTACAGACTCAATTGTCCAGGCAGAGAAAAGGTTCTAACCGTAGGCGTAGAACGAAAAATAAGATTGGTAGGGCTCATGATAAAATAGCAAATATTAGAAAAGACTTCTGTCATCAGACCAGTCGAAAGCTAATCGATAAGCCAGAAACCAAGATTTATGTGCTTGAGGATTTGAGAACAAAGAACATGACCAAATCTGCTAAAGGCACAATAGAAAAACCAGGTAAGAGCGTAAAAGCTAAGTCTGGTCTGAATAGATCCATCCTGGATAAGGGATGGAACATGATGGAAAACTTTATAAAATATAAAGCCTTTATTGCTGGAAAGGTCATGTATAAGGTTCCAGCGGCATACACCTCTCAGGAATGTGCAGTTTGCGGCCACATTCACTCCGATAACAGGATAAGCCAGGAATTATTCTTGTGTTTAGTCTGCGGAAACGCTGATAATGCGGATAACAACGCACAAAAGGTGATAGCAAAACGAGCAATCAAACTAATTTTAAACTCTGGAACGGAGTTGTCCAAAAGAGGTGTTCTTTTGGATATAGGACGTGGAGCCAAGGGTAAGCCACATAAACCAAAAGGAATATGTGCTCACGGCTGCGAAGCGTCAAAAAAGAAAGAGTTAGGCCAAGCGGCTTAACTCCAGAAGCTCTGCCCCTTTAGGGGCGAGTAGTTCACTCCTTTCTTGATAGATACTACCCCGATTGGCGCAATCGTGCTGATTCCAATGCTTTTAGAAACCAGAAGGATACATCAGGTTTTGACAATATGACCAGACAGGAAGCCTACCAGATACTTGGCATTGATTCAAGTGCTTCGCAGGAGGAAATCCACCAAGCCTGGAGGCGACTCATAAAAGGGGTTCATCCTGATAGCGGAGGCTCGGCTTTTCTGGCCGCAAAAATTAATACCGCCAGAGATACTCTTTTGGATTAAATAACTAAACAAAATAAATCCGGTATAATAATTATTCCAGGGACCCACTCTCCTTAAAAACTAAAATTGCATCATTTGTCATGTAATCGCCCAAGTGTATGGTCAAGGAATCTCTTGAGTTTTTCAGCCGCTCCATCAATCGCCTGGCCAATCGACTCCGCCTCATCCGAAACCGCAATGGGTTGGTGACCTTCGAGGCGTGCTTCCATCATGCAACGCTTGTCATGGTTCCCGCCCTTGTCGCTATTCTCATCGCTGAGATGCACTTCGACGCGGGTGATATGCTCCGCCAGATGGCCGAGCGTGCCTTCCACCGTAGCTTTGGCCTGCTCGGCCAGTTCTTCGTGACCTGCGATGTTGTTGTCTGTGTTGATTTGGATTTTCATGCTGTTCTCCTTTGTGGTTAATTTCCCTATCATCTGAAGATGGTCGAAATCCGGGCTTTTAAATATTTATTCAGGAATTTCAATTCAACAACGATAATTGCAGCGAAGCTACTTATGTTCAAGAATCTTTGTGGTGTAAGGAATTTTCAAACTCTTTACGATTATAAAACCCGTCGCTTAAAATATCTATCTCAATCGTATTATCGTGAATATAATGGCGGAATATAATTAATTCGTATTCACGATCAATTTCGGCTCCTCGATTGAACCGTCTTGCTTTAACGAAAGTATCATAATCTATTTGGTTTGTGAGCACCTTTTTTTGTTCTTTATTTAAATTCACCATTCCTATTTGGTACAATAAGGTGTTTATCGCCATCCCTGTTTAATAATCCATGCACACCATCGCTTGCAGAAGCATGGTAAGTCTTGTAACCAACCTCTATCAAAGACTCATCAACCTCAACATCAAGATAAACAACCCGCTCAGCTTTTTTATTAACCAGTAAATTGGTCACTTTTCCAATGGTGCGATTCTCGGCATCTATAACATCCCAGCCCCTTGCACGGCACACCGACAACTATCCTGACACAGGGGGTGTTTAATACGAACTAAAATTTGATTTTTTAAAATGATCAATTTAATCTGAAAAAATTTGAACTTTTTCAAAATAATCAGACAATTTTTACCAAGAGAATTTGGCAATCAACAATTATCATAATAATTCTTACTCTGACCCCGACCTCTCGGATTACCAGAACCGTCGTCTCGACTATATTAACGCCGTGCTTGACAAGCTTACCAACTGAAAATTTTTTCATTCTTCCTGGCTGCTGAGGGGGTAGTGATTCAAATACTCCTCGTACCGGGCTTGGAAGCGTTGGCCGGATTCACCCATGCGAAGGGTTTTCAGATAAGCATGAGTGTGAATATGACCTGATCGATCGGTTTCTATCAGACTTGCCGCCAGATTTGAACAGTGATCGGACACCCTTTCCAGGTTATTGAGTAAATTGGATAGAACAAAACCAGATTCCAGGGTGCTGTCACCTCTTTGCAGTCGCCTGATGTGTCCGGCCTTGATGCTGCTGTGCAGCGTATCCACCACTTCTTCCAGAGGCTCCACTTGCTCGGCCATGCTGATGTTATTATTTTGTATGGACTCGACTGTCAGGTTGAGGACGTCCCGCACCGCTCTGCGCATAACTGCCAGATCGCTTTGAGCATCTGATGAAAAATTTAATCCCTTGTTTTCCATCTCTTCCGCTGCTTCGCCCAGGTTCAAAGCATGATCGCTGATGCGTTTTATATCGACAATCATATTCAGCAGTTTAAAAATTTCCAGACTCTCTGCCTGAGACAGAGACTGTGAGTTTATTTTAATCAGGTAGTTTCCCAGCATCTCCTTATACTGGTCAATGCGTTTTTCGATTTCAATGACAAGTTCAAAGATCTTGGAATCGAAATTGTTCAGCAAGGTGTCGCTTTTGAGCAAAGCGTCCCGGGACAGCATAGCCATGACCAGTGTTTGCTTGCGGCACTGCTCGATTGCTATTGAGGGTGTGGCAAGAAAGCGGTCGTCCAAAAGCACCGTTAGCTCACCACGGTTATCATCGGGTATCAGCTTTAGTGCTATTTTCTCCAGCACACCGATAAAGGGGTAGAGGATGGATGTTGATGCTATATTAAACACCGAGTGGATTACTGCGATGCCAAATGGGTTAACGGTGTCGTGCACAAAGTTGAAATGCAAAAAAGCATCCAGCAGATAGAACAAAATGAGGAATATCGCCGTACCTATAAGGTTGAGGCTAAGATGGGCGGCTGCCACCCGCTTGGCATTGCGGTTAGCTCCTATGGACGAAAGGATGGAAGTAATGCAGGTACCGATGTTTTGCCCCATAATGATGGGTAAGGCTGCGCCATAGCTGAGGCTACCGGTAAGGGAAAGGGCTTGCAGAATGCCGACCGAGGCTGAGGAGCTTTGGAGGATGCCCGTCACTATTGCGCCTGCCAGTACGCCGAAGAGCGGGATTTTAAATTTTGTCAACAGGCTAACAAAGGCCGCATTATCAGAGAGGCTTTTAACGGCACCCGACATCTGCTCCATGCCGAACATCAACACGGCGAATCCCAGCAGGATTCCTGCTGTATCCTTGTGGCGCTTGCCACTCATCAGCATAATAATGCCTGCAAATGCGAGCAAAGGCGAAAAGGTAGAGGGTTTTAGGAGCATAATGAAGAAATTGCTGCTTTGAATCCCCACCATTGATAAAACCCAGGAGGTGATTGTGGTGCCTATGTTGGCTCCCATCACCACCCCAATCGCCTGCCTGAGCTGCATAATGCCTGAATTGACAAAGCCCACTGCCATCACAGTAGTGCCTGAGGAGGATTGTATCACCGCTGTCACTCCGGCACCCAGCAGCACAGCTTTTAAGGGATGGCTGGTTAATTGCTCCAGAAGGGGTTTCAGCCGTGAACCGGCCCGCTTTTCCATTGATTCGCCCATGATTTTCATGCCAAAGAGAAACATGGCCAAACCGCCCAGCAGGGTGAAGAAATCATAAATGCTCATACTGAATCACCTGCCTTTATTTGTTAACAGACCGACAAGCATAGTGCTTGCTGACAAAACTACCAAATTGAATGTAATGACTTAATAAAAGCCAGTGACGTACGGTTTTTGCGTAATCGGCATGGTCAGGACGAAACTTAGCTTCCGGTCACAACGAACTACAACCTAAAAAATCATGAACCCTGCGGGAGCGCTATACTTTACTGGATCTGTTTCGTTGCCGGGCATTCATGGTAAACGATTACAGCCGCATGTCCTGCGTCTTGCATATCAGGCCAACTAACGCTTGCAGTTTTTAGGTACAAATCAAACAGGGCATCTTTATCACAACCATTCATTAAATCTTCTAATATACCAGTTTTTAACAAACTGAGTTAACAAACTATAAGCTAACAGTATGCCAATCAACCAGGGGAAATAGGCCAAGGATAGTGGTACCATGGATAGCACTGCCGCAAGGGGTGTAAAGGGAATTATCACGCCAATGACCATTATCAAAGATGTCATAGCCACTACAGGAGCAGAAGCCCAACTTTGAACAAATGGTATTTTTTTGGTTCTAATCATATGCACTATCAGGGTTTGGGATAAAAGTCCCAGCACAAACCAACCTGTTTGAAACAGATGTTGGTGATCAGGGCTATTGGCTTTAAATACAAAAAACATCACCGCAAACAATACATAATCGAATATCGAACTTATAGGACCTATATAAATCATGAATCTGAGAATTCCCTTGGGCTCCCATTTTTTGGGAGATTCCAGGAAATCCTCATCCATATTGTCCCAGGGGAGGGAGATTTGAGAAAAGTCATATAAAAGATTTTGGAACAGCAATTGAATGGGCAGCATAGGTAAAAAAGGCAAAAATGCACTGGCACCAAGAATACTGAAAACATTTCCAAAGTTACTGCTGGTGGCCATCTTGATATACTTCATAATATTTCCGAAAGTTATCCTTCCGTACACTACACCCTTATGTAATGCCTCCAGGTCTTTTTCCAGCAAAATAATATCAGAACTTTCCTTTGCAATATCGACCGCATTATCAACAGTTATACCCACATCTGCCTCTTTCAAGGCCGGAGCATCATTGATACCATCCCCAAGAACCCCTACGGTATGACCCTTGGTTCGCAGGGATTGGACTACCCGTACTTTTTGCAAGGGGCTTAATTTGGCAAATATAGAAATGTCATCTACCCGCTCTGTAAGTTCCTCATCAGAAATAATCTCGAGTTCATTCCCAAGCATAATATTTCGAACAGGGATACCAACATCACCACAAATCTTTTTGGTAACTATTTCGTTGTCTCCAGTCAACACCTTGACTTCAACATTTAGTTTATGTAAAGCCTCAATACTCGGTTTGGCAGAGGGTTTTGCAGGATCTAAGAAACCTATATAACCAGTTAAAATCATATTTTTCTCATCTCCCACATTATAGGTCAGGGGATGATCGGCATCGAATTCCCTAATGGCGAGTGTTAATACGCGAAGCCCCTGGGCATTTAGTTTAGATGTGGTTTCTAAGACGTTTCTACGCATTTCTTCATCTAAAACTACGACTTCATCTTCTTCTATATGCAGTTTTCGATCTTCACCAGGATCGAAACTATGCGTGCAGAGATCCAGCATCTCCTCCACAGCACCTTTGGAAATCATTAGATGCTTGCCATTTTTTTGTTTTAAAATAACACTCATGCGTCGACGCTGAAAATCAAAAGGAATCTCATCGATCTTTTGAAAGTCTTCTTCTACCTTTAAATAATCGTGAATCTCAACATGGTCGAGAACCGCTTTGTCCATCAGGTTTACCAGACCCGTTTGATGAAAACTATTGAGGTATGCCCATTTTAAAACCTCATAATCCTCTAACCCCATGACATTTAAATGCTGGGTGAGAACAATTTTATCAATGGTAAGTGTTCCTGTTTTATCGGTGCACAACATATCCATGGCACCTAGGTTTTGTATGGCATTAAGACGTTTTACTATCACCTTGTGTTTACTCATGCTTATGGCGCCTTTAGCAAGAGTAGCAGTGACTATAACAGGCAACATTTCCGGGGTAAGACCCACAGCAACTGCGATGGAGAATAGTAGCGCTTCAATCCAATCTCCTTTTATCAAACCATTGACCAAGAAAACAATCGGCACCATCACCAACATAAATTGGATAAGTAAAACACTGACTTTGTTTATTCCAATATCAAAACTCGTTTCTGGATTTTTGCCTACTATGCTCTTGCCAATACTGCCAAAATAAGTGTCGGAACCAGTGGCGACAACTATAACTTCAGCTGAGCCACTGACAACGTTGGTGCCCATAAAACATAAATTATTTAGCTCGATAGGCGGTTTGTTTTCAGATTCTTTAACTGCTAATGGCATTTTTTCAACAGGGAGAGATTCACCCGTAAGCATAGATTCTCCAATAAACAGGTCTATACTTTTAACTACACGGCAATCTGCCGGAATCATATCGCCTGCGGCTAAATAAACGATATCTCCCGGCACTATTTGCGACATCGGTATTTCTTCCCTCTTCTTTCCTTTCCGTAAAACTGCGGCGGTGGTTGTAACCATGCCTTTTAATTTTTCCGCAGCACGATTGCTTCTATACTCCTGGAAAAAACTGAGTAAAGAACTGATGATAATCATTGCCGTTATAACGATTACTGTCTTCCAGTCTTTTTCTCCTGGAGCGGCAAACAAAACATCTATCAAAAAGGAAATTACAACTATGGCTACCAAAATAAGAATAAAAGGATTGATAAATGATTTTATCAATTGGATATACCATGCAGGGGCTCGATCATAATCCACTTCATTTAAACCATAGGTTGAAATACGATCCTCGGCAGTTTCCTCAGAAACTCCATTTTCTGAACTATCCAACATATCGTACACCTCGTTGATATCCTGGCGCGATGCTTTTCGAAGTTTTTCGACTGTGGCTAGATTCATTTCAGGATTTATTTCGGATTTGAAAAGCCGTTTATGGACGGGTTTAGATTTTTTCATATGAGTGTCTTCTCTGAAATTAGAGGTATATTCTGATAGGAGAAATAATAATGTATTAAAATTAAAATAAAGATGACTAAAAGCCTGTCTATAAAGGTTTTGTTTTTACGGTGGGGTTAAAGGGGCCAGCGCCATTGAAGTTGTGGTGCGCTTGCAAAAGGCCTTTCAGTCGCTGGTTTCGTCGTTTAATTGATTATTAGTGCAGTTTGTCTAGGAGACCAACTGCCCCGTCCGTTTTATATACCGGGGGACCGTTAAAACGGTTCCCCGGTATATTAGTTTACCGATTACAAAAATCAGACGTGGCCCCCCATTCCTCCGGGTGCCTGATTCCTTTTTTTGGCATGACCAACCGACGGGGTCTCGGCGGTTGACCCTTCCATACCCTCCTTATCAATCTTTTTTTGTTGGTCTTTCTGAAGTTGTGTCACCTGATCCTTACATTCGCCTTCGCACTTTCCTGTTGTATCTCTTTTCGGTATGTCTGCCATGATACACTCCTCCTTATTTTTTGGGTATAATAAAGAACTTTGACAGAAGCCCAGTGCCCCCGTCAACTATGCATAATAGTGTTTTTTTCAGTGTGATAATGGGTAAAAATCTTTAAGGAATGTAGTATCCTTGTCTGTCTTCTCTTTTGCTTTGCCCTATTTACATTCAAATCCATTCAAATTTCATGCCAGACTTTTCATTCATACCAGAAACATTCTATACATTATGTACAGCATGAAGCTGAGCAACAGCTGGCACAAAAATAGTTTGAAGCCGATCCTGTTTAGAATTGGAATATAGTTAAACCAATCCGAAAACTTGTATCTTTACGATACTGCAAGGATTGAGAAAAGGTTTTATCCGACCAATGAATTATATATGACCTTTCAATCATTTCACATTGGTCTTGATGCGGTCATAGGAGAGGCATCTGGTAAAATATTCGAATTTCGGAGCAGAGGAGGTGTCGAGCCATGGATGCAACCCTATCCTGCCGTTATCCGGCTGAGAAACAGCGCCATTAACACCACAACAATCAATATAACAACCGTATCGATGAGATGGGGTGCCTTGAGGGCGTAAAGGGAATCGTCGATTCTTGCCAAACCCGTGATCCAGGCAGGTTTGTATTGATCGATAACCGTAACCCGCCCGTCGATCGCCTGGGCGGCTCGGCGGCCGCTTTCCACGGCGCCTTCGATACTCCAGACATGGGCCTGTGTGCGGGTGTGGGCACCTGCCAGAAAAAGATTCGAAACCGGCGTTTGCTGTCTAGGCATGAAGGCCTGGGTCCTGACAGTGGTGGCCCATTTGGGTTGATGCCCTTGGATGCCTGAGCTGGAAAATTTCCATTCATGCCAGACCTCGATGTCAAGAAGCGCGAATTCTTGCAATTTTTTCCCTTTATTGGCGGCCTGAACCATTTCATCGAGGGCACCGCAGGCCAGGATTTGCGCCTTGACCTCTTGGATGAATTCCTCGCGGGTGCAGTTCTCCACCGGCTTGCCATAAATTCTTCCCGGCACGCTGCTGATGCATGACGTGCCGGTCCAGAGCGATGCTATGGATTCACCCAGGTCGACCTCCCTGTCCCAGGCCTGTTCCTGGGCAAAGAGGGTCAGGTTGAACTCGGAATCGCTAACCACGACTGCGGTCCGTTCCCGCGGAAAACGAATGGGTTCGCCAAAAGCCAGCCGAAAAGAGACCTGTGTGTGGGGTCCTTTTCGGACCAGCGGTCGAAACAGCCTCAGTTCGTTCTGCTTTTCCAGGTCCGGCGTCCGGCTCAATATGTCGGCCGTATAAAATGGGTTCAGGGCCAAAATAAAGATGTTGGCGATGATTTTTTTGTCTCCGGCAACTGCTGCGGTAATCCGGTGACCGTCAAATTCCAGTCGGGTCAGCGGCGTTTCCCAAAAAAACTTTACCCCTTTTCCCGTAAGGTGTGTGACCCAGGGGTCGAACCAGTACTCGTTGCTGGGCCCTTTGAGCAATAACCAGCCGTTCCCAGCACCCTGGCTCCAGGCCGGACCCTCGCTATCGGATGGATGGTGGTGGATCGGTCGGGTGGTCAGCTGTTTTCGGAAAAAATCACCGGCCGTGTGCAGCGAGGAGCGTGACCAGTCCGATCCGATCCAGGGACCGAAACATGCCCGCCAAGTCTTGTAGGCTGTTTCTCCGAGGAGCGGCTTCCATGCCCGGGCGGCATTGAGGGCGTCGTACTTTTTTTCGCTGCGGGTGTTGGCGGTCCAGGCCTTCAACATCAAGTAGGCCCATTTGATGAATTCCCAATGGCCCATGCGGAACATTTTCGGAATGCTCCTGTAGCCCTTGTCATAGAATTGGGCGCCGGTATCGTTCGGGAAAATACCGAAATCGACCGGACGCGAGAGGATGGTCTCGTAAAGGGTTGCTCCGTTGGGGGTAGGAATGGTCTTCATCAGATCGAAGGTGTTGTGATACCATGGCCCCATGCCGTGCCAGGAGTACTCCGTGGGCATACGGTTATGGTCGAGGCGTGCGCTCTTGAAAAAACCTCCCGGCTGGTCGGTGGCCTCGACCACGGAGACCTCATACCCCAGCTGAATCAATTCGTGGGCAGCACTCAAACCGGCGATTCCGGCACCGAATATAACGACGGATTGCATGTCTATCACCTTTTTTGTAGATTTGGAAATTTCAGGTTGGAAATATAACCCGCCTGCCTGGTGCCGGGATGGGTGGCTTCATTCCCTCGACATCAATTTTCATTTCTTTCTGATTTGATCCAAAGCAAAAATTCAATCTTTCCACATTTTTTCATATACTCATTCCTCATTGCTCATTCCGTCGTCCTCGGCTACGGCTAAGGATTTGGCTTGTTCTTTTCCTTCCTGATACCCCGATTCCCAAGCGAGGTGGTCCTGTATATCATCACCAGGACGATCTTCTTTTCCGTTAAGTCCTGCTTGATATCCTGCCTCCCATGATTCTTTGTCAATCCTCATTTCCCTCTCCTTTTTTACTTTTTTTATGTTAACCACTTCTCAGTGATTCTCATGACGGTGAATGACAGAGTAGCAGACAAGTGATAAGGCATGCAAAATATGATCCATAAGTCCATACTTGCTTTTTTGCGATTAAATGATAAACTCGCAAGTGGAGTTTCTATCATGCAAACTTTGGGGGTCGAAACTGATCAATGGAAAATTTCTTTATTAGACTATCTATGAAAACAATATTCTGAAGGGTTATCCATGTCAAAAACATTTTTAGATATTTCCGCCAAATTCCTGGATTCGATTCGCGAACCACTTTTACTGCTTGATCCCGATTTAAAGGTTGTTAAAGCCAATCACTCTTTTTACAGGACATTTAGCATTAAGCCTGAAAATACCGAAGGGGTATTGGTATATGATCTTGGTAACCGGCAAGGGAATATTCCCAAACTCAGGAAATTGCTTGAAGAAATCCTCCCGGAAAACACCATATTCAACGATTTCGAAGTGGAACATTATTTTGAACACATCGGCCCGAAAACAATGCGTCTAAACGCCAGAAAAATTTATAATGATGTGAATCATACCCAGCTGATCCTGTTGGCTATGGAAGATGTAACCGAGCAGGAACATTATAAACGACATCTTGAAGAAATGGTTGAAAGCCGGACTGCCGAGCTCACCAAGGCCAGACAGATGGCAGAAAATGCTCTGTGCGAAATAAGAACGCTTAAAGAACAATTAGAAACAGAGCGGGCGTATCTGAAAGAAGAAATTAAGATAGAACACAACCATGAGAATATTATCGGCAGTAGTGATGCGCTCAAATACGTCCTGTACAAGGTTGAACAGATAGCTGAAAACAATACCACAGTTCTGATTCTTGGGGAGACCGGAACCGGTAAAGAGCTTGTTGCCAGGGCCGTTCACGGTTCCAGCAAACGAAAGAACAGAGCTCTGGTAAAGGTCAATTGCGCAGCATTACCAGCCAGTCTCATAGAAAGTGAACTGTTCGGTCATGAAAAAGGAGCTTTTACCGGTTCTGGCCAACGGCGGCTGGGGCGATTTGAAATCGCCGATGGCGCAACCCTTTTTTTGGATGAAATTGGCGAAATTCCCCTGGAACTACAGTCAAAGCTGCTTCGCGTTCTCCAGGATGGTGAATTTGAACGACTGGGAAGTTCAGAAACCATTAAGGTGGACGCAAGAATCATTACGGCAACAAATCGAAATCTTGAGGAGGAGGTTGAAAAGGGGCGGTTCCGAAGCGACCTGTGGTATCGATTGAATGTGTTCCCGATTACTATCCCTCCGCTTCGAGAAAGAGTAACAGATATACCCCCTTTGGTAGCTTTTTATGTTCAGAAGATATCCAGACGACTTGGAAAAACCATTGATCAAATTCCCATAAATGTTATGAGATCCCTTCAGAATTATCACTGGCCCGGCAATGTCCGTGAACTGGAAAATGTACTTGAAAGAGCAGTTATCAATTCTTCTGGTTCAAAACTTCGCCTGGTTGATGATCTTGGAAAATCCTATAAACAT
>Ga0265295_1008291_pt1 | contig 11590 bp, 10 predicted proteins | sample Munlansysbiofilm_FD_192503 | JGI IMG/M metagenome (GOLD analysis project Ga0265295, IMG submission 192503) | Leachate microbial communities from a municipal landfill in Southern Ontario, Canada - Methane capture system biofilm | ecosystem: Engineered > Solid waste > Landfill > Unclassified ... | reverse complement strand
AATCAGGGCCAGAAGGCATGTCCCCATCCCTCCTCCTATCTGATTCTATAAAGGAAAAGGGTATATGTTTAAGGAGGATGAAAACAGGTACTCCAGCAAGAGTCCACAAAGATAGCATAGATTATTCAAAAATGGAGATACAACCGGGAGATAAGGAAATTGTCCCCTTTTCATTTTTAAATATGGAAAAGGAATACAATATAAACCAAGTCCCATGTTATTTGACATATACAACCAGTGCAGCCCACCAGATAATTAAGGACAACTTAGACAGGTCCCCTATGTTCTCAGGCTATATTGAGGGAGTTGGTCCAAGGTATTGTCCATCTATAGAAGATAAGGTAGTTAGATTTTCAGACAGGGACAAGCACCAAGTATTTATTGAGCCAGAAGGCCTTTCAACAAAAGAGATGTATGTTCAAGGGGTGAGTTCTTCCCTTCCCGAAGAAGTTCAAATAGAAATATATAAAAAGATAGAGGGCTTAGAGAATGTTCAATTCATGAGAACAGCCTATGCCATAGAGTACGATTCTATTGACCCAACTATATTAAAAAGGTCCCTTGAACACAAGGAAATAAAAAACCTATTCTTTGCAGGACAAATTAATGGGTCATCAGGCTATGAAGAAGCTGCAGCCCAGGGCTTAATTGCAGGTATCAATGCAAGCTTAAATATACAAGGAAAAGACCCCTTTATATTAGATAGGTCAGAAGGCTATATTGGAGTTTTAATAGATGATTTAGTAACTAAAGGAACAGATGAACCCTATAGGATGATGACTTCTAGGGCAGAATACAGGTTGACCCTAAGACAGGATAATGCAGATCTTAGATTGACTAAAAAAGGGTATGAAATTGGTCTAGTTTCACAAGAAAGGTATGACTTGACCCTTAAGAAAGAAAGTTTAATTAATAAGGAATTAGAAAGACTAAGAAAAATCATCATAACCCCAACGGAAAAAACAAATCAAATATTAAAATCAATAGATTCCAGTCCTTTAAAGAATGCAGTTTCCCTATATGAGTTAATTAAAAGACCAGAAATAACCTATGAGAATTCACTTGTCTTTGATACAGATAGAGAAAGTCTTTTAAAAGAAATACGCTTACAAGTTGAAACTCAAATAAAGTATGAAGGCTATATTAAAAAGCAAATGATTCAAATAGAACAATTTAAAAAACTTGAAAATAGAAGTCTAGATTCTTCTTTAGATTACACAAGGGTAAAGGGTTTAAGTAACGAAGCTCTACAAAAGCTACAAAAGATAAAGCCAGAATCCCTAGGTCAAGCATCTAGAATTTCAGGAGTTTCACCTTCTGATATAAATGTCTTATTAATTTTCCTAGAACAGGAAAGAAGAGGTGGAAAGCTTGTCTAGTGAAGAAAGTTTAAAAGAAATTTTACAAAGCATGCAAATAGAATTAACAGATCAAATGTCAAGTGACTTTAAAATATACAAGGAAATGCTAAAAGAATGGAATGAAAAAATCAATATAACAGCTATAAAGGATGATTACGAGATTGACTTAAAGCATTTTGCAGATAGCTTAAGCCCCTTAACAAGTAATTTAATCAAGGATGGAATGAGTATAATAGATATTGGAACAGGCGGTGGATTTCCAGGTCTTCCCTTAAAAATATTCAATAGGACCCTAAAAGTATCCTTATTAGATAGCTTAAACAAAAGAATAATATTTTTAAATGAAGTAATTAAAGAACTAGGTTTAAAAAATGTAGAGGCAATACATGCAAGGGCAGAAGAATTTTCAAGGAAAGAAGAATACAGAGAAAAATACGACATATGCCTCTCGCGCGCTGTGGCCTCCTTAGACACGCTTTGTGAGTATTGCATACCATATGTCAAAGTAGGTGGTTATTTCATCTCTATGAAGGGACCAACTCCTGATGAAGAAATTAACTCAAGTAAAAATGCAATAAAAGTCTTAGGTGGAGTCCTAGAAGATACTATTAGATTAACTTTACCAAAAACAGATATGGAAAGAACCCTTATATTAATAAAAAAAATTAAGGAAACCCCAGAAAAGTATCCAAGGGGTGGAGGAAAACCAAAAAAGACACCAATTAAATAAAGCTAGTAAAAAAAATAAAAAATGTTCCACGTGGAACATTTTTTTATTTGTGTAAGAACCTGTTACTGTAGGGATGTACGACTCTGTCCATCCGCTGTATCAAGGAAGCGGCCAGACAGAGTCGTCTGGCCCTACATAGAAGATTGTCTTAAAAAAATGTTTGAATATGGTCTTAACATAATATTTTCCACAATAAACCCTACAACAAATGTTCCACATAGAACATATTAATTTCAGTAACATGATATATTCTGTTGGGATGGACGACTCTGTCCATCCGCTGTATCAAGGAAACGGCCTGACAGAGTCGTCTGGCCCTACATAGAAGATTGTCTTAGAAAAGTGTTTTTGAGTATATGATACAAGCCTTAGCAGCAAATGTTCCACGTGGAACATTTTAATTTCTGTAACATGTATGTCTTTCGTAGGGATGGACGACTCTGTCCATCCGTTTGATCCAAGGATGCGGCCAGACAGAGTAGTCTGGCCCTACATAGAAGATTGTCTTAGGAAAATGTTTTGGAGAATAAGATATAGATCTTAGCAGTAAATGTTCCACGTGGAACATTTTAATTTCGGTAACATGTATATCTCTCGTAGGGATGGACGATTCTGTCCATCCGCTGTATCAAGGATGCGGCCAGACAGAGTCGTCTGGCCCTACAAAAGAAGATTGTCTTAAAAAAAATGTTTTGAATATGGTCTTAACATAATATTTTCCACAATAAACCCTACAACAAATGTTCCACGTGGAACATTTTAATTTCGGTAACATGTATATCTCTCGTAGGGATGGACGACTCTGTCCATCCGCTGTATCAAGGATGCGGCCAGACAGAGTCGTCTGGCCCTACATAGAAGATTACCTTAGAAAAATGTTTTTGAGTATATGATACAAGCCTTAGCAGCAAATGTTCCACGTGGAACATTCTAATTTCTGCAACATGTATATATATCGTAGGGATGGACGACTCTGTCCATCCGCTATATCAAAGATACCCTGTACATATAAAAATACCTTGATTAGAAAATATTGGTTTTACACAAAATAAAAACATTCCCCATCATAATATTTTAGATTATAATTATTCTAAGAATAATAAATGTGGGGTGGTAACATGGGGCAATTACCTCAAAGAAAAAACATTAGATTGAAAAATTATGATTATTCAACACCGGGGTATTATTTTATAACAATATGTACAAAAGACAGGATGGGTTTATTTGGAGATATTGTTATTGAGCAGGATGCACCTACTTTATCAGGTAAGATGGATATAAGTGATGTTGGAAAGATAGTTTGTGAATGTTGGATTAAAATAAATGAATTATATGATAATGTTACTACAGATTTATTTTGTATAATGCCAAATCATATACATGGGATAATTATAATATCTGAAACAGATGGAGAATCCCCAACATTAGCAAAAATAATTCAAGGATTTAAATCAGTAACAAGTAGAATGTGTTTTAAATATAATTACAAAACGATATGGCAAGCAAATTATTACGAGCATATAATAAGAAATCAAGAAGAATATGAGAAAATATGTGAATACATACAAACAAATGCCATGAAATGGGAAGAAGATAAGTATTATATATAATTTCATTTATCTGTTAGGATAGATAATTGTAGGGATGGACAATGCTGTCCATCCGCTGTATCTAGGGAAACGGCCAGACAGAGTCGTCTGGCCCTACGAAAAAAGGATATTCTATATCCGACAAAATATAAATGTTCCACGTGGAACATTTTCTTATAGTCGTTATGTGAATTGCAATTCTACCTAAATTGTATATACTAGAAAGATTTGGGTATTTCGGGCAGATAGAGTCATCTGCCCCTGCTAATATTTTATAATATTGCTCATATTGTAGGGATGGACAATGCTGTCCATCCGTTAGATCCAGGGAAACGGCCAGACAGAGTCGTCTGGCCCTACGAAAAAAGGATATTCTATATCCGACAAACCACAAATGTTCCACGTGGAACATTTTCATTTAGTGATTGTGTGAATTGATATTCTACCTAAATTTATTTAATAGAAAAATCTGGGTATTTTGGGCAGATAGAGTCATCTGCCCCTACTAATATTTTATAATCTTGCTAAATTGTAGGGATGGACAATGCTGTCCATCCGCTGTATCAAGAGAAACGGCCAGACAGAGTCGTATGGCCCTACGAAAAAGGATATTATATATCCGACATAATATAAATGTTCCACGTGGAACATTTTCTTTTGTGCCTTGGGTGAATTGCAATTCTACCTAAATTTATTTAATAGAAAGATCTGGGTATTTCGGGCTGATAGAGTCATCTGCTTCCACTCATATTTTATAATATTGCTTATAATGTAGGGATGGAAGACTCTGTCCATCCGCTGTATCTAGGAAAACGGCCAGACAGAGTCGTCTGGCCCTACAAGAAACAATACATTATATTAAATAAAACACAATGTTCCACGTGGAACATTATTTATTTGTGAATATTTCTCTAGAATATGGTATCATAGTTATATGAACAAGAAGGGGTGTTTCTATGGGAAAAACTATTGCTGTGTTTAATCAAAAAGGAGGGGTTGGGAAGACTACGACTACTATTAACCTTGGAGCGGGCCTGGGCAAATTGGGCAAGAAGGTATTGCTTATTGATATAGACCCTCAAGGAAATTCTACTAGTGGACTAGGCTTAGATAAAAATGATGTACCTTATCTAATATATGATATACTAACTCAAAAAACTACGATTGATACAGGGATATATAAGACAAGCTCTGAAAACTTAAGTATAATTCCATCTAACAACCAACTTGCAGGGTTAGAAATTGAATTTGCTAGAAGTGGTGATTGGGAGAATGCCTTAAGAATAGCCATAGATACAATAAAAAAAGACTATGATTTTATAATTTTAGACTGCCCCCCATCTCTAGGTATTTTAAGTGTTATGGGCTTAATTGCATCTGATAGTGTTATTATACCTATCCAATGCGAATATTTTGCCCTAGAGGGGGTTAGTCAACTCTTCGAAACCATAGAGTTAGTAAGGGAGAATTACAACCCAAACTTAGAGGTTGAAGGTGTTGTCTTAAGCATGTTTGATGGGCGTACTAACCTTTCAATTCAAGTTGTAGAAGAAGTAAAAGAATACTTTAAGGGCAAAGTATACACAAGTATTATACCAAGGAATGTAAGACTTGCCGAGGCACCTTCTTATGGACTTTCTATTTTTGATTATGATTCTAAGTCAAAGGGTGCGGAATCTTATATGGAGCTAGCTGAAGAATTTTTATACTTGCAGGACTAGGGCTTTATGAAGGGAGGAAGGTATATGGCTGTAAAAAAGAGCGGTTTAGGAAAGGGACTTTCTGCTTTAATTAAAGATAAGGAAAAAGTAGATAGCCTTATAAGTGAAGTTAAACTTATGCCACAAGAAAGCATTGAGCTTATAGATTTAAATAAAATAAAAGCAAGGGATGATCAGCCAAGAAAATTTTTTGATGAAGAAGCATTAAAGGACCTTGCCCAGTCAATAAGAGAAAATGGAGTAATTCAGCCAATTATATTGAGAAAAGATGGAGAAGAATATGAAATAATAGCTGGTGAAAGAAGGTGGAGGGCAACTAAACTAGCTGGCTTAGAGGCTATACCTTCAATTGTAAGAGTTATTGATACAGAGTCAAGTGCAAAGATATCCCTTATAGAGAACATACAAAGGGAGAACTTAAACCCAATAGAAGAGGCAGAAGCTTATAAGTCTATTATGAAAGAGTATGACTTAAAACAAGATGAATTAGCAAGGGCCCTAGGCAAAAGTAGGACATATATAAGTAATACAATAAGGCTTTTAAAATTAGATAAATCAATAATAGATTATATTTACCAGGGTAAGTTAACACCAGGTCATGGTAAGGCCCTCTTAGGTATTAGTGATAAAGAAGAACAGAAAAAAATGGCAAAAAGGATAATAGAAGATAGTTTAAATGTTAGGGAAACTGAAAAGAAAGCTAGTAAAGGCAAGAGAAAAGAAAGTCCACCAAAGTTAAAGGATGTATATATAAGAGAAGTTGAAGAGCAATTGATGAACTCACTAGGAACTAAAGTTCAGCTTGTTGCTAAGAAAAAAAGTGGTAAGATAGAAATAGAATACTACAATAATGATGATTTAGATAGGCTATTAGACTTGATTATAAACTAATGTTCCACGTGGAACATTAATGGAGGGGATCTTAAATGGAAATAAATATATTTCAAGTTGATGCTTTTAGTAAATTCCCATTTGGGGGTAATCCTGCTGGGGTAGTTACAAATGCCAAAAAGTTAAATAGGGATCAAATGCAAAAGATAGCAAATGAAATGAACCTTTCGGAAACTGCCTTTATAAGGCAAATTGAAGATTCATACTTTAAGATACGCTATTTTACACCCCTAGTAGAGGTTGACCTATGTGGTCATGCAACTATAGCAAGCATATACACCCTTGCAGTAGAGGGTTTTATAAACCCAATACAGGTAGGGGTAAAGACTGTTGTCATAGAAACTAAGGCTGGTAATTTAAATGTTGACATAGAATATAACAATTATTTACCAAAAAAGATAATTATGGCTCAAAAGGCTCCAAAGGCCCTTGGGGTTCCCCAAGACCTATTAGATGTCCTAGACTCATTGGGTTTAAAGGAGTCTGACATAGGTATTAAGGATAAGTATATAGCTCCTGAAATTATTTCTACAGGCCTACCAGATATAATACTTCCAGTAAAAACTAAAAGGACCCTGGATAATATGAAGGTTGATTTTTGTAAATTGGCTGAGGTAAGTAAGAAGTTAAATGTAACAGGGGTCCATGCCTTTTATATAGAAAGTAGAAATTCTAGGATGGCCTATGCAAGAAACTTTGCCCCAGCAGTTGGCATTAATGAAGAAGCAGCTACTGGGACTGCTAATGGAGCCTTAATGTATTATTTAAAAAAGAATGGTCTCTTATCGGATGATAATTTAATCGTTTCCCAGGGAGAATCTATGGGAAGACCGAGTCAAATTCACCTAAGCATTGAAAATTCTGAAGAGGGCTACTCAGTATATGTTGGTGGCGAAGCAAATATAGTAATAGAGGGCATTATTAAATTTTAATATATAAGGAGGAGAAAAATGTTAATTGAAAGAACAGCAAAGAATTTTGTAATGGATGTAGCTAGTGATAGTCCAACACCAGGTGGAGGGAGTGTATCTGCCCTTGTAGGGTCCCTTGGGTCAGCTTTAACTAGCATGGTTGGTCATTTAACAATAGATAAGAAGGCTTATGAAGCAGTTCCAGATGATAAGAAAAAGGAAATGGAAGAAGAATTTAAAAAGATAAATGACTTAACTAATGACCTTTTAAAGCTAGTAGATGAAGACTCAACAGCCTTTGATGATGTAATGCAAGCATTTAAGCTCCCTAAGGATAGCGATGAAGAAAAAAAGGCTAGGTCAATGGCCATACAAAGTGGTTATAAAAAGGCCCTAGAAGTCCCCCTAAGATCTGGAGAAACCTGTTATAAGGTATTGTGTCACCAAGAAGTTTTTGCCCAATATGGAAATATTGGTGCCATAACTGATGTGGGGGTAGGAACTTTGTTAGCCTATGCAGCCCTTGAAGGTTCTTTATTTAATGTGACAATAAATTTAAAAAGTATTAAGGATGAGGAGTATAAGGCAAAAATTGAAAAGAGAGTTGAGGAATTGATTTTAGATGGTAAAAAACTAAGAGATTCCTTATTAGATACAGTTTATACTAGATTAAAAGATTAGGGGCTTAGGCCTCTTTTTTTTTAGAATTATCTGGCCTAGGTAGATAATTCTTATATGAGGATAATAAAATGATTATCAATTGTCATAGGGGTCCTAAAATGATAAAATGACTCTAGAGAATTGCTTTTAAATTTGAGGAGGTATAAAATGTATTATTTAGACAATGCGGCAACTACTTTTCCAAAACCTAAAGAGGTTTATGATAAAATATATGAAGTGATGACAAGTTACGGGGCTAATCCAGGAAGGTCCGGACATAAGCTTGCTATAAAGGCAAGTAGAGAAATTTATGCTAGCAGGGAGTTAGTAGGGGAGTTTTTTAACCTAGATGACCCCTTTAATATAATCTTTACATCTAGTGCAACAGAAAGCTTAAATATAGGTATACAGGGGTCCTTAAAGAAAGGAGACCATGTTATAACTACTTCTATGGAGCATAATTCAGTTTTAAGGCCTATAAGGGAACTTGAAAAAATAGGGGTAGAAAATACTATAGTTTGGGCAGATAGGACAGGCCAAGTTGACCCAAGTAAAATAAAAGCTGCAATTAAAAAAAACACAAGGATGATTGTAACAACCCATATATCCAATTTAACTGGTACTATTTTACCAATTGAGGAAATTGCAAAGATAGCAAGGGACCATGGTATTAGGTATCTACTTGATGCATCTCAATCAGCTGGAGTATATGAAATAGACATAGCTAAACTTAACCTTGATCTATTAGCTTTTCCTGGTCACAAGAGTTTACTTGGACCCCAAGGTACAGGAGGTCTTTATATAAAGGAAGGCTTAGAAATTAATACCCTAATCCAAGGGGGGACGGGTTCCGATTCTTATTCCTTAAACCAACCTTCATCCATGCCTGAAAAGTTTGAAAGTGGAACGCCAAATACACCTGGAATAGTAGGTTTAGGAGAAGGTATCAGGTTTATAAATAAGGTTGGTATAACAAGCATAAGAAAACATGAAGAAGACCTTACCAGGTACTTTATTGAAGAAGCAAGTAAAATAAAAGGCTTAAGCCTATATGGTCCAGGGGATGTACTAAAGCAATCACCCGTTGTTGCCTTAAATTTTGACAATATGGACTCATCTGAACTAGCTTATATTTTAAACGAAGAGTTTGATATATATGTTAGACCTGGACTCCACTGCGCCCCCCTTGCCCATGAAACTATAGGCACCCTAGAACAAGGGGCTGTAAGATTTTCCTTTGGCTACTTTAATACCCTAGAAGAGGTTTCATATTGCATAAAAGCACTAGATAAAATTAAAAGAGAATTATAGGTGATTAAATGACAAATATAATAAACTTTATTGAATATAATTATGCCTATATTATAATGGGCTTATTTACTGGCCTTATTATCCTACTTATACTTTATATTTCACAGATAATAGAGTATAAAAGACACAAAAAAAGATATGATTCTTTGACAAGGGGCTTGTCTGGGGCAAATATTGAAGACTTGTTTTTACAGCTAAATGGAGATATAAAAAGTATAAACAGGGATATAAACTTGTTAGAAGACAATATAGGTTCTTTACAAAATAAATTAAATTTTGCAATTCAAAAGGTTGGGTTTGTAAGGTATAAGGCTTTTGGAAATACAGGTAGTGACCTGTCCTATTCTATAGCCTTGTTGGATAACTACAACAATGGCTTTGTTATATCAAGTATCTATGGTAGGGAGAACACAGTTGGCTTTGGTAAGCCCATAATAAATGCAAAGTCTAATGTACCCCTATCCCCTGAAGAAGTATTAGCTATAGAAAAGGCCTTAAAGGGTGATGAAAAAGTCTTAAATTAGGAGGAGTTAATGGATAGTTACTTGTTTATTATAAACCCTACTGCTGGAAGTGGTAAGGCTAAGGCTTATGAATCTTATATAAAAAAATATATGGACCCTACCAACTTAAAATATAAGGTGCTTTTTACTACAAGGCCTAAAGAAGCAACACAAATGGTCAAAAACAACCCTGATTATAATATATGCATAGGGGTTGGGGGGGATGGGACAGTCCTTGAAGTTGCTAATGGAATCTTACAAAGAGGGTCTGGTATCCTTGGAATCATCCCTGCAGGTACAGGAAATGATTTTTCAAAGTCCATATTTACTACAAGCGACCTAGGCAGTATTTTTGATAAGATTATAAATAAAAAGACAAAAATGATAGATATTGGCCAGGTGGATGGAACTTATTTTCTTAATATTGCAAGCTTGGGCTTTGATGCCGAGGTTGTAAGACACACAGATAAGATAAAAAAAATTATCAAAGGAAAAACCGCCTATATCTTAGGAGTTTTTACATCCCTCTTAGTTTATAGGAGTAAAAGCATTAATATAGAAGTTGATGGTATAAGCTTTAGAAAAAAGGCAACCTTAATTGCCATAGGAAATGGGGCTTATTATGGGGGAGGTATGCAAATAATACCCATGGCTAGGGTAGATGATGGAAAATTAGATATATGTATAATTAAAAATATAAGTAACCTTAGGATCCTCTTATTATTTCCCTCTATATTTAAGGGGGGCCATATTAAGTATGAAAAGTATGTAGAATTTCATAAAGGTCAAAGGGTTAGTGTTAAGGTAGAGGAGGAAATTCACCTTAACATTGATGGTGAAATTTCACCTATTAAAGATAGGGTAATTGATTTTACTATAATACCTGAAAAACTTGAGATTATTTTTTAAATCTTAAACATTTATTTTATTAACTTTCCGTAACAAATATTTTGAGAGATTTATGGTAAAATTTAACACATGCTTAGGTGGCTTTATTAGTGAGGGAGAGAGATTTACCATTTAAATGTAACTGCCTTTAAGCTTAAATACAAGCTAGACTTTTATGGTTGTATTTATTGGTCCCCATTGGTATAATTAATGAGTAATGTTTACAAAATAGTTACAAAAATAATTTGCCTACAAAGGATAAGGTGAAACTTGGAGGAGACTTATTGATGAAGCTAAAGGAAATGATAAGTAAATTTAGCCAAAACATAAAAGAAGTAAATTACCATAACAATAAATTAAGAAAGTCACTAGCAGTAGTTGTAGCATTTGGGGTCATTGGCATAAGTTATGTTTCTTACTCTATAAATGACACTAAGACTAAGGCTGTTAATGTATTCTTAGGAGAAGAGCAAATAGGGGTTATTAGGACAAAAGAAGAAGCAGAAAAAGCTTACACAGAGCTAAAGGAAAGTTTAGTAGATACATATCAAATGGATGTTTCTATTGATAAGGACCTACACTTTGAAGATACAAACGCTAAGGATGATGTGCTTACTTCATATGGAGAGCTTAAGTCAAATATACAAAGCAAAATCTCTATAGGGGTAACAGGTTATGAATTAGAAGTTGATGGAGAATCTTTAGGAATATTCAAATCAGGTGAAGAAGTAGATTTTATACTTAATTCTATCAAGGAACCCTATATAGGAGAAAATGGTAGAGAATCAAAGATTACTCAAACAAGTTTTTTAGAAAGCATCGATATAATAAAAAAGGAAACTAATTTTAGTAAATTAAGCGACCCAGGTGCTACTATTGAGAGTATTAGACTTGGTAAAGATGAAATGAGGACTCATACAGTAGAGGTTGGAGAATCCTATTGGATTATTGCAAGGATGTATGATACCCATGTAGAAGACTTGATAAATGCAAATCCTGGCCAAAGTCCAGAAAGCTTACAACCA
>Ga0265295_1008289_pt1 | contig 11591 bp, 12 predicted proteins | sample Munlansysbiofilm_FD_192503 | JGI IMG/M metagenome (GOLD analysis project Ga0265295, IMG submission 192503) | Leachate microbial communities from a municipal landfill in Southern Ontario, Canada - Methane capture system biofilm | ecosystem: Engineered > Solid waste > Landfill > Unclassified ... | reverse complement strand
TTCATGGTTTATCCCGCCTTTTCATCTTCGGTTACTTTTTTTACGATCGGTGCGGGAGTAGACGCGTTTCGAACCTGTTTTTTTAGATTGTTTCTTTTTTAATTGACGGAGCGCTAATTGCAAGGAACCCCAAGCGACGATCAGACCCGTTAACGATCCACTTAAAGCAAAGGTCGTTCCTAACAATGCTAGCCATTGATCTTCCTTAGAGCGTTTTGGACTCATCTCCCCCCCTCCCTCAAAGGGTCGGCCGAATCAAGACGTTGATGTATTATATGTTTTTCAAAGGAAAGTGGGAGGGCCACATTCAAAAACAGAAAATTACGTCTAAACCATGCTGTCCAACATGTACGTGAGGTCTAAGCAACCGTAAGCAACCAAATATAAAAATAGGCCTCTATAATATTTTTTGAGTGCATGACGAAAACGTCGGATGAAGCATCGTTCTAAAAAAGTGTATATGGTTCGATATGTGTTCGATATGTGATAGAGAATAAGTTTTCAGTATCACACTGACAGTTGTAGTATGAAAAATTTCTTATGAAGGCATGAAAGCGTACCGATCGGATAAAGAACGTCGTCGGCGCAACATCAGCATAGGGGATATAAGTGGGATGCTTGCGGACAAGGCGTACACAGTTTGAGAAGAATGTGGGGAAGAAAAGGGCTTCACTTTTTGTACAGTAAAGGTGTCAAAACTCACAGACCAAGGAGAAGATGCCCCACGAATAATTCATCAATTCATATTGTAACAAGTCGATGGTCACGATCAATTGACGCACACCATCTTCGGCCAAGCCTTGTCAATACAAAGAAAAATCGATATAATGAAAGGCTCTTAACACACATAGACTGAATGAAAGCGTACAATCTGTTAAACTGTATCTGTCATCAGAAAGAAAAGTCTGAATAGAAGAATGAAGGTGTGCTAGATGACGCAAGTTGTGACATTGGACATGATGCATATGATAGGACGCCTGATTCTTGCTGCTATCTTAGGTGGCATCATCGGTTGGGAACGCGGGCAACGCCAAAAACATGCAGGCCTTAAAACGCACTTAATGGTATCACTCGGTTCTGCACTCATTACACTAACGTCGATGTATGGATTTCAAGAATTTTTAAGTTTGGATCAGGTGCGCTTTGATCCTTCACGCATCGCGGCGCAAATTGTAAGCGGTATCGGTTTTTTGGGTGCGGGTGCTATTTTAAGACGTTCTGACCATATGATTTCCGGATTGACGACAGCAGCGACGATCTGGGCCGTAGCTGGTATTGGGATTGCTGTAGGAAGTGGGTTTTATTTTCCAGCAATCGTCACGACGCTGATCATATTAGCGAGTACTGTTTTTTTACCGCGCGTTGAACATCGTTTTATGAGCGGGCGGAAACCATACGAACTGTTCATCGAAGTGCGTGATCGCCCGGGAACGCTTGCGCGTTTAAGCCATATCTTTGGAGAGCATCATATTGATATTTGGCAAGTGCATATTTATCCCAATGAGATGCAAGAAGATGAAGTTCAGCGCTGGGTGATGATCGAGTTTCGTCTGACATTTCCTGCCAAGGTATCGATCTTAGAGGTCATTGAAAACATAAAAAAAATCGAAGGTGTTCGAGCAGTTGATTATCACTCGAATCCTTCGTGATCTAACTTTAAATCGTTTTGGTAGAGATGGTATAGCAAGACTTGCGCGTCATTGTTCTTCTTTGCTGGTTAATAGTTCTTTGGCCGCAGCAATGACGCCCAGCATCGATGTGGCATCGGAGGGAATGATAATTTTCGTTGCCTTACCGTCAGCCACTTTTTCTAAGGCTTCCATCGAGCGGATTTGCACGACTGCAGGCGTGGGTGCAGCTGCCTTGACTGCTTCATAGACCATACGTTCGCCGCGAGCCCGTGCTTCGGCGATGGTAAGGATGGCCTGAGCTTCCCCTTCGGCCCGGAGGATGGCGGCCTGCCTTTCCCCTTCTGCCTGACGAATCTGGGCTTCTCTTTGCGCTTCAGCTTCAAGAATCATCGATTGTTTAATACCCTCTGCTTTTAAAATATTGGACTCTTTTTCGCCTTGTGCAACAAGAACAGATTCACGACGAATACGTTCCGCGCGCATTTGCCGTTCCATTGCATCTTGTATTTCTTTCGGAGGAACGATATTTTTGATTTCTACACGGTTGACCTTAATACCCCATTTATCGGTCGCTTCATCCAACACTGTGCGTAATTTTGCATTGACCGTATCTCGCGACGTTAGCGTTTGATCAAGATCGAGCTCACCGACCAGATTTCTAAGCGTTGTTGCCGTTAAGTTTTCGATGGCAGCGATCGGGTTCGCGATTTCGTATTGATTTTTGACCGGGTCGGTGACTTGGTAGTATACGACAGAGTCGATTTGAATGCCGACATTATCCCGGGTGATCATGCTTTGCGGCTCGAAATTGACGACATGCTCACGCAAGTCTTTAACTGCTGCCACACGGTCGACGATTGGAATAAGAAGGTGAATCCCACTTTCTAATGTGCGGTGAAATTTACCCAATCGTTCGACAAGATAAACTTCGGCTTGCCGGACAATGCGAATGGAGCGGACGATGGTTACGATGATGTAAATCGCCAAGAGAAGAAGAAGCGTGTTGATGATGAGTGCTGAAAAATTACCGTTCATGCAAAAGCCTCCTTTATCCATTAGGATCCATTAGGATGGGACATACATTATGAATCAAAAAACCTCTCAATACCTAAGGTATCTTTTTAATAGATGGATATTCTCTGCACATGTGTGAAAACGATCGCTGTGAGCACCAAAAAAATTCAAAAATAGCCTGCCATCCATGTTTATGGGTGCGGCGCATCTCGTGTTGGATGGTATGGCTCGACGTATAAGGTTACGCCTTCGATGCGCACGACTTTAACGGGTGTTCCTGCCGCGATGCGCCCGTAAGTACTTTTTGCTCGCCACACATCGCCCATCAGTCGGACCGAACCGCTTTCTTGTTCATCGAATGTTGTTTCGGCGATGGTCGTTTTTCCGACAAGGGCATAGACACCGCTTTCAACTTTAGGAGAGCGGTGGCGTAGACGACGCGTCAGCGGTCGGGTATAGATCCAGAGCAATGTAGAACTTACAACAAATACAGAGAGAAGTATGGCAATATTAGGGACGAAAAGGTTGACCAAGCCGGTGAATAACGCCCCAATGCCAATCCATAAAAGCACAAAAGTGACTGTCATCACTTCGATAATGAGAAGCAAAAAACCGAGAATAAACCAGAAAATCGGATGGATGAACCAATCAAAAAGCCACATATGCCTCCCCCCTGTCTCTATCATACGTTATTTTGTGAAAAAAAAGAAGAGGTTGTTGCGTTTACAGGCATCTGTACCAAGCGTATCGTTAACTGATGCATATGCTAAGGGAGAGGAGGGAGAGAGCATGTTTGAAGCATTTTGGAAAGAGGTGGGGTCATGGCTCCGACACATTGAGCCGCGTCTTCACATGACCGAAGATGATAAGCATGTGACAGTGATCATTCATGTGCCTAAAAATGTCCTGATTCAAGATATAAAAGTCTATCCATCCACACATATGCTACATCTGGCATATGCCGGTAAGGAAGTCCATCGCCTCACGGATGAAGATCGTGGTTATTTAGCGGAACGCGCAACTTCTCAAGCATTTGAACTCAATTATCCTTTCCCCAAAGCGGTCACACCAGAGTCGATGCAAGTTAAGCGAGAGGGGCAGACGTTACAACTTATCTTTCAAAAAAGATCGATCTAAAAAACCCGAAACGACAATAGACCATCGTTTCGGGTTATGCTTCTTAAAAGTTGTTGCGTCATCGTTTCTCATGATACAGGTTTAAGTGATACGCGTTTAAGCGTTGGTAAATTGTTCTTCTTCGGTGGATCCGGTCAGTGCTAAGGTAGAAGAGAGGCCACCAGAGATCACGAGAGATATTTGATCAAAATAGCCTGTTCCGACTTCGCGCTGATGACGCGTCGCAGTATAGCCCAATGCTTCCGCGGCAAATTCTTTTTGTTGAAGTTCACTATAGGCAGCCATGCCTCGTTGATTGTAATCATGAGCCAGTTCAAACATGCTGTAGTTTAAAGCATGGAAACCAGCGAGCGTGACAAACTGGAATTTGTAACCCATGGCAGCAATGTCTTCTTGGAATGAAGCGATTTGTTCATCGGTTAATTTTTGTTTCCAGTTAAACGAAGGCGAGCAGTTATAGGCGAGGAGTTTGCCGGGATACTTAGCGTGGATGGCTTCTGCAAATTGCCGCGCTTCATCGAGGTTTGGTTCGCTTGTTTCAAACCACAACAGATCGGCGTAAGGAGCATAAGATAAGGCGCGGTCAATGGCTTGCTCTATGCCGCTTTTGACAACATAATAACCTTCTGGTGTACGTTCCCCAGTTAAGAATTTGTGATCGCGCGGATCGATATCGCTGGTCAGAAGGGTGGCGGCATTTGCATCGGTTCGAGCAATGAGGACCGTGGGGACACCCATGACATCTGCGGCGAGTCGGGCTGCGGTCAAGTTACGAATGGCATGCGAGGTCGGCAAAAGCACTTTTCCACCCAAATGACCGCATTTTTTTTCTGATGAAAGTTGATCTTCTAAGTGAACGGCAGCGGCACCGGCTTCAATCATCGCTTTGACGAGTTCAAAAACATTCAGCGGTCCGCCGAACCCGGCTTCGGCATCGGCAACAATTGGGACAAACCAATCGATGTTGTTTTTACCTTCCAGCGCATGAATTTGGTCAGCGCGCATGAGCGCTTGATTGATACGACGGACAACAGCAGGGACGCTGTTGGCTGGATAGAGGCTTTGATCGGGATATGTTTGCCCGGCCAAGTTCGCATCTGCAGCGACTTGCCAGCCGCTTAAATAGATTGCTTTCAGCCCAGCTTTCACTTGTTGGACAGCTTGATTCCCGGTAAGTGCCCCGAGTGCCCGAACGAAACTATGTGGATCATGAATATCTCGCCAAAAACGTTCTGCACCGCGGCGGGCAAGTGTATACTCGATTTGTATGGTACCCTGTAGCGCAGCAACATCATCGGCGGAATACTCACGACGAATCCCTTCCCAACGTGGATTGTTTTCCCAGTCTTGGCGAATGGCCATGGCTCGTTCTTGTTTGCTCATTCTGTTTGGCTCCTCTCCACACCTGTTATAGTATATTATAAGATATTCTCAAACCTATTATAATACAGTTTTTACGTATGTCAAGGTTTTTTTAAAAATAATTTAACGGTGTTACCGAGCAGTACCGTATTTTTTTCATTGTATCTTTTCGTGACGTATGCTAAAATAAATCAAACTCTGCCTTCAGTTCATCCGAGATATTTTATGTGGCGATGCGAGCGGTATAGGCAGGAAGACTAGAAAGAAGGGGTCGCCATGCGTCAAGCTGTTTATCGGTTTCGCTCACTTTCTCAATCCTTTGAACAGCGCTTTACGACGTTAAAATTAGCGATGCGTAAAGCATATCTCGATTTTGTATACAAGCGTTTTAATCCAGAGCGCATTGACCTTGGTGAAGAAACATATGACCTTCATGCCATGCAACACTATTGGGAAAAAGAAGGATGGTCCAAATAAGGGCGACGATTGTCGTGCTCTCAAACTGTCTGTTGAAAGCCGTCATCTTAAAGACGGCTTTTTCTATGATGCTCATGGTAGACGATCAGGTAAGATGATGATTGAAAGGGGTTAGAACTGTGCTTCAGATTGATCATGTTACAGGTGGGTATCATCGTGCTGCACCACTTCTCAAAGATATTTCATTTACGGTTCAGGAAGGGGAATGGGTTGCTTTGGTCGGACTCAATGGGGCTGGCAAAAGCACACTGATTAAACACATCATTGGTCTCATGGAACCTTTTCACGGTCATATCACGATCGGGGGGATCGAACAAACTCAAAACCCTGAGCAATATCGACGTCATTTTTTTTACATACCAGAGATGCCGATTTTTTATGATGAGCTCTCTTTATACGAACATTTACGCATGACAGCGATCGTTTATGGCTTGGATGAAACGACGTTTCATGCGCGTGTTTCTGAACTGCTTCGCGCCTATCGTTTAGAGCAGGCGAAAGATCGCTTGCCAATCTATTTTTCTAAAGGAATGCGCCAAAAAATGCATGTAGTGCAGGCGTTGCTCCTTTCGCCACCGCTTTACATTTTAGATGAACCTTTACTCGGTCTGGACCCACTGGGGATGCAGACACTTCTCGAAGCTTTGGCCAAAGAACGGGAAAAGGGTCGGGCGATCTTGATGTCAACGCATCTGTTATCCATGGCTGCGAAGTGGTGTGATCGTTTTGTCGTCATGCATGAAGGGCGCATTCTTTGGAGCGGTACGTTAAAAGAGATGGAAAGAGATGTCTATGGGGGAGAACACCATGTGCCATCCTATGCGGTTGATGCTTTATACCTTGATCTTTTAAAGCAACTTGGTGGTGAGATCCATGCCTAAGCATGACGAGACAACCTTTTCTAGAGGCAAGACACGATTGGATTTAACAGCGCATGGTGATAGGGAGAAGACAAACCAAGAACAATGGGTCAAAGCATTTTTCAAAAGACGCATCCAGCAGGTTCAGGCCAAGCGTCTTATTCTCATAAAGCGTTGGCTGAATGGTTTTGGCGCCATTCCGGTGCTATTGTTTTTGGTTTTGCTTGCTTTTTATCCACAGTTGATTCAAGCACTCCCCCTCGGTTTTCCGCTGGTGTTTGTCATAAGCGTTGTGTTTGCTTTTTTCATTGCTATTCGTCGCGTGCGTCCTTGGTTTTTAGAAGAAGATCTATATTATCTCGCGCCGCTCGGTCGCGCGCTACGACCATTTTGGTGGGAAGTCGAGCGATATTCAGCACAGATGACGCATCTAGGTTTAGCGTTCGTATGGCTGCTGCTTTGGCCGCTTTTTATGGCCAGAGTAGGCGATTGGGGCATGTTTTTACTTCTAGGGGCGATGATACTGTTATTGAATAGGCTCAGTGTTTTTGTTTTTTTTCGTGGGCTGGTGTTTTCTACATGGCGTGTTTTGTTTCTTCGTATTCTATACGGTTTGATCGTTGGGTTGCTCCTCTACGGACTTATGACTCGATCTTTGCTTATCATTGTTTTAGGCATCGTACTCATGTTATTTTTTGTGTTAGGAATCTATGTGCTGACACGTCACACGCCTCTACCATATGAACGTCTTGTCTTATTGGAAAGGACGTTGGCGCATCGCGAGCGGCGTTGGTGGGGTTCGTTTTTTGAACAATCGACAAATCTGCGGGCGCCATATGTGCTTGTTCCGCCTACACGGTTGCGACGGGATCAAAAGAAAAAAAGCATGGTTTGGCCTTATGAGCGAAAAAATGTTCTTTTTTATTTGTACTTCAAATTATGGTTGCGTAATGGTGATGTTCGACAATGGTTTTTAAGCGTTTTGGTCGCAGTCGTTGTCATGCGTGCATTTCCTTATACCGTTCTTCAACTTGCCATCCTTTTTCTTTTGAGCTGGTTGATGCAACAACAGATGTTGACGGCCGAAATTCGATATACTGACAGTTTATGGTTCAAATTGTTTCCGTTTAAAATCGGTGAAGTCCATCAGTCGTACCGGACGTTTGCACGCCGCTTGGTGGTCATGTATGTCTTTTTGATCGTTTTGGCCTGGTTTTTTTAAATGAGTGGTTTTTAAGCAATTTTCCTTGACCATACTGTCATGTGTGAACATGAACAGTTGAGCAAGGAGCGATGATGATGTCATGGATACGGCCGAGCAGTCGTGAGATGTACGTGTTTTGGAATGAACGCACACGGCACATTCGACCCGACTGGAAGATTAAACGTCTTGAACGCATCGGTCAGGATGTCTTATATGTCATGGATCGTAAACATCTCCTGTGGGGTTCGTTTGATGCTGACGATGGGGCACGCGCATTCGCCTTACTTTTTGTCAACAAGGGAACCATCGAGGATCGTTTTGAAAGTTCTCTGGCCTCTATTTTTCTTCTCGAGATATTGGGTTTGGCGCGATCATCACAAGAAAAAGAATCGATTGCCAGGTCCCTTTCTTTTTTTCACCCGCACCGAAAAGAGGAATCGTCTTATGTGCATCCTGGGGGCATTCACATAAAAGCAAAACAATATGAAAGTTTATTTTATGCATTGACTGTGCAATTTTGGGTACGTACGTCTCTAGATTCTATGGTATAATGTCAAAGTATCAAAGGTTAGGGCAAAAACTTTTTATGAACATATCGAAGCATAGAAATCAATCCGGGAGAGGGGAGCGAGGCGCAATGTTGCGCATCCTCATCTTTGTTTCATTGATCATCAAGACGCTTTATACGAGCATTCGTTTGGCTGGTTCTTTGACCGCTTCGATGTTTGTCATGTCGATCATCACAGCAATTGCTTTGTGGGGTTTGGCCTATACGTTAGGTGTCAAACGCCATCTATGGGTGCTTATCAGCTTAGATGGGATCGTCTCTGGCATTTTATTTGCTGATCTTCTATATTTTAAATATTTTTCTCGGCCTCTTTCAATCTATGCCCTTTTACAAACGAAAAATATCGGTGGTTTAGGGTCGAGTATTGAAAGTCTTTGGTCATGGCAAGAGTGGGTTGTCTGGTTTGATGTTCCTCTCGTTCTTGCTTTTTTTCTTTGGCAAAAAATGCATGGCAGACGGACTTTTGTTTATGGATCCGAGCGTTCCTTCGATTCTCAAGCGCAGGCGTTAACGCCAAAAGCTATCCGTCATCAACGTAGCGATAAGCCATATTTTGATCGAAAAGGCCAGGTGTGGCGCGCTTTTCCGATACTGATCGTCATGATGCTGATGCTCGGTTTTATTTTTTTCATAACGCGGATGATTGTTTTGGGTCAAGCGCGACAGGTTGGGGCGCAGCAAACGGTGTTTTCAGATGCTTCTTCTTTATCAAGGGGGCGTTCCCAACACTCTGTGACGTGGCTTGATAATCCTCGAGAAGGCGTTCGTCTCTTTGGCGCCATTGGCCATCATGTCGTGGATACACTTTACTACTGGAAAGAAGATCGTATTGAACTTACAGACAGTGACCGCGGAGCGATCGATGCTTGGTTTCGGGATCACGCTCGATCGGGCGCTTTTTTGCCCAGTGCCCATCATGGAGAGTTTCAAGGGATGAATCTTTTGCTCATTCAAGTTGAGTCTTTGCAAAATTTTCCTATTGGCCGCACTTTGCAAGGTCAAACGCTCACGCCAAATGTGAATCGTTTACTTGAACATGCCTATTATTTCCCAGCCATTTATCCACAAACCATTGAAGGGAATAGCTCTGATGCAGAGCTTTTAACCCAGACCGGTCTGTATCCTGCGGCAAAAGGGAGCACGTTTTATCGTTTTGCCGATCATACGTATCCGTCTTTGGCCAAATTGCTTCAAGAAGACGGCTATGATATTGTCGCTATGCACGGGGATCGCGCGAGTTATTGGAATCGGGATCGAATGTATCCAACACTCGGTATCCATGATTTTTACGATCTTTCTCGGCTGAAAGCGGATGAGATCATCGGGATGGGTCTTTCCGATGGATCGTTATTCCGGCAGTTGGTGGATGTGTTAAAAGAACGGTCAACGCCATTTTATGCCTTTGCTGTGACCCTTAGTTCGCATATGCCCTTTATCATTCCGGAAAACTACAACGCACTGAATCTAGATGTTGACGAAGCAGGCGCATATGCGGCGGATTATTTAAAGAGCGTCCATTATTTTGATCAAGCTCTAGGGGAATTGATGGATCTGTTGGATGCAGCTGGGTTAACAGAAAACACACTCATCGTGCTTTATGGCGATCATGACGGCTTGTTACAAAAAGACGCCCCTGAGCTTCAAAGTTTGTTAGGGATGGATGAAATCGATGATACCTTGTGGCTGAAAATGTTTCAACCGATTCCCCTTATTATTTATCATCCATCGATTCAAGGGCAGGTCTTTTCGACCATCGGCGGTCAGGTGGATATCTTGCCAACCATTCTTGAGCTTCTGGGGATACCGGAAACGCGCTATAGCCATTTTGCGATGGGAAAAAATCTTTTTTCTGCGAAGGAAGGTTACGCTGTATTACCGGGCGGTGATTATGCCGATCGGGCATGGATCACGCCTGCGGGTATCATGCGCACTTTGCCTGAAGATGTGGCCGATTGGCTGGAGCTAGCTGATTTGATTCACCGTGCAGATTATTTTGCAGAAAAGAATACAGAGGATGCGAGGAATCCATGAAGTTTTTACCTTATTTTGCCGTCTTTTTAGGTGCATCGTTGTACGGAACATTGTCCCCTGTGGTGAAAGCGGCGTATGACGCTTCGTTAACTTTTTCGGAAGTGACGTTTGGGCAATTTTGGAGTGCGAGTTTACTTTTGCTTTTGTTTTACCCCTTCCATGTTCGGCGTTCAGTCCGTTCCATCGACATCAAAACGGCACGTCCAACACAACACATTCCAATCAATTTAAAGACAGCGCTTCTATTGATCGCACTGGGTGTTTTTGGCTTAGCAGGTGTCAGTTTGTTTTATTATGGGGCCTTAGTGAGTCTGCCAGCCTCTCTGGCACTCGTTTTGTTATTTCAATTTGTCTGGATGGGTGTACTCGCCGAACGTCTTTTTTTTCGGGTTCCGATTACTAAGATGCGCATGCTCGCCATGGTTATGATTTTTGCTGGAGATCTTTTAGCGCTGAAGGTGTGGCATGTCGATGTGGGTGGCGCGACTTTAGAAGGTCTGGTGTTCGGCTTTTTAGCTGCGATGAGTTATACGTTTTTTCTTGTTGGTTCAGCAAAGGTCCCCCAAACCATCCCCGCTTATTACCGCTCACTGATCATGGTTCTTGCGGGCACGGTTTTTTCAGGTTTAATGTTGTGGGTGATCTTTCCCCAAGAACAGCTTTTACCATATCAAGTGATTGATTGGGTTTATATTTTTTGGTTAGGGATCCTCGGGCAAGTGCTTCCCCCGCTTCTTTTTGCTTGGGGTGCACCGCGCATCGGGGGAGTGGCGACGACGCTCATCTCCTCGGTCGAGTTACCCGTTGGTTTAATTTTGGCTGTAATTTGGCTGAAAGAAGAACTGCTCGGATGGCAATGGTTGGGAATTGTGCTCATTTTGATCGGGATTCTTTTTATTGTCCGATATGGAGAAAAAGAGAAAACGGTTTTTTAAATCTTATGGGTATGAGGATATAAGCCCTGATGTGATCGACTGATATGCATGAAGAAAGACGTTCATATCTCCTCTATCCATCATGCTGACGTCGATCAAAGCAATGATAGCTATATTGTGTCTTAGGCATGCGGAGGAGACGATGGATAACAGCAGAGCAGTCCATGTATGGGATCGATGTATGGAAGCAGAGAGGGGAGGTTATGCTAAGAAAGCCCCGTGGCAAACAGTTATCGGTAGTAAGGAGTGGTATACAAGCATGATTCCGATCGATGGACGCGGTATTAAGGGAAGAACCTTGACGTTCGGGCATCTTAAGACAGCGCTTGAGCCACTGGATTTTCATCTGAACGGTGGGTATACATATCGATG
>Ga0265295_1008285_pt1 | contig 11593 bp, 14 predicted proteins | sample Munlansysbiofilm_FD_192503 | JGI IMG/M metagenome (GOLD analysis project Ga0265295, IMG submission 192503) | Leachate microbial communities from a municipal landfill in Southern Ontario, Canada - Methane capture system biofilm | ecosystem: Engineered > Solid waste > Landfill > Unclassified ... | reverse complement strand
CTCTGCCAAAACACCTTTGCATCTTCCTCACTTAGAGTTAATCCAAGTCTAAGGGCTCTTGCCATCTCATTCCACTTCCTTGCCTACGTCGCTGCAAATGGTATACATGCTATACATGTATATACGCCTTATGCATCATACACACATGATACCCCTAAGATCTCCACTTCTTCCGGGCCTTCTGCAGAGCTTATTAAGAAAAGCAAATCTTGAAGAGTAGAATAGAGGTGCCGGGGGCAGAAATCTCAAGAGCCCCCCGGTTTTTTATGGAGAGTGAAGGGCGGCTTGTCCCCGCGCCCTCCAAAGCAACAACTCTGAGGATTTTTCAGAATTTAAGCAATATAACGACATCATGATTTAAATAATTTGCGCTCAATACCTTCAGATGGTGGTGGAAATGTCGATCTTGGGTCATAATGATCTTGAAAATATACTTTTGGATGTTAAGGAACTGAAGCTAGCAGGTTTAACTGCCAAAAAAATAGCTAGCGAACTTGACAGAAGAGGGTACAAAAAGCCTTCGCCAACCGTTGGATGGCAAACTCACCACGTCTTAAAACTTATTACAGAGTTGAGAAGAAGAGGAGAAATCCCTCCACGAGGCCAATTTAAGGCGAAATACCAACTAGTTGAGCAAAATCTTTCTTGTCACTATCCAAAATATTGAATTCTTCTTGATCTGGCAGGAGAAGAACGAAAATATCTTCTTTTGATTTTTCCAAAATAATTACCTCAGCATTAGGGAAGCTTTACGATCTTGATGCTCATGCCAAAATCTTTTGCCAGCCTGCCTTGAGTCAAACAAAGGCGCTGCTCGTCGCTCAACCCTGGCGGCAATTGTTCGCCCTCATTGAGCGCAGGGCCGATAACTCGCGGATGAACTGCTGAAACTGAGCGGCGGCAATACTCTGGCATTCAGATTAAATTAGATTCGGTAGCTAAAATAATTTTCGCTTGAATGCATCCTGCATTTTCTCTTAAATCATCACTATAGGGTACTATAGTATTTATACTTAGAGAAAAATTTTATAGAAAAAATATATATACTTAGGACATTCTACACTTTAATCGGAGACGAATTATATGAGTCGATTACCACAAATTACATGCAGACCAGGAGAAGTTTTACTTGATGAAATTGATTGCATTGTTGACGAGACAAAACTTTCCCGTGCTGAAGTCGTTAGGCAACTGACAGTTGCTGGATTGGATCAATATCGCGAAGGCCGTTTAGTTTTCGCTCAGCCTGGGGACCCTCGCAAAACACGGGAATGTGGGCAAAAGATAAGCGCGAGGAGACGAGGGCGTACCTACAAAATCGTTGGAGACGAAATTAAGCCAACCCTCGCCTCAGACACCTCCTTAGGAGTGTCAATAGATGAGTAAAGAGTCGCTTTCTGATAAAAGCTTTTCCTTCCCGGAGGGGCCGAACTTGGAGGCGATCCCTGATGAGATGAAGGCCACAAAGAGATGGGTTCTGTGGAAGTCAGATCCTATCTACGCGGCAGGGGAGCCTAAGGTCGATGGAGAGGGCAAACCTCGTTTTGGCAAGGTTCCCTACAATGCCAAAAATGATCAGAAGGCGAATACCACAGATCCATCTACATGGGCTTCATTTGATGAAGTTGTAGCTCGTTTTTACGAAGGCGATTTTGATGGTCTCGGGTTCGTGCTCGGATATGAAGAGACAGGCCGGAATTTTGCTGGGGTGGATATAGATCATCTGGAGACCTCCGAAGATTGGCAAAGGGCCCGACAGGTAGCGGATAGGTTTGCCTCATACACTGAGATCTCACCCTCCGAAAAAGGCATTCATATCATTATTTTTGGAAAAAAGAACGGCAAAAAATGTAAAGATTCAAAGAAGAATATTGAGATTTATGATCATTCTAGATTTTTTACAGTCACTGGTAACGTTTTAGACGGCAAGAAGCTGCCAGTAAACTTCAGGGAGGAAGTGCTCAGAGAATTCTATCGCGAGACTTTTCCAGACCGCAAGGCCGCATCGTCTCCCCTTACCCCTCCACAAACTCCTGTGGCCGCCACCGCGAGTTGTCTATCGGACGAAGAGATAATTTCCCTGGCATGCAATGAGAAGGGGCCCGCCGGGGAAAAGTTCCGGAATCTGTACATGACCGGGGATGCCTCGGATTATGGAGATGATGACAGCTCAGCAGATATGGCTCTGATGAACAAATTGGCGTTCTACAGCAAGGACCCCCTCCAGCTTGAAAGACTTTTCAGTAATTCCGCCCTAGGACAACGTGAGAAATGGGTTAAGAGAGCTGATTACCGACAGCGCACAATTCAGGCAGCTCTTGAATTTGTCAAAGAGACTTATGCCCCCATGGGCAAGGGAAGAAAGAAAGGGAAGAGCCTTGCAGCTCGTATAGTTGATGCTATTTTGGAAAACTATACTCTGCGAATCGTTAAGGAAACCGGCACCGTTCTAGTCAAAGAACCATCAGGAGGATGGAGAGAAATGGAAGAACTGGAGTTAGGTGCCATAGCTCAGAAGTTTGGGGGAAGAGATCAGACAACTCCATCCGTGCTAAAAGATGTTTATAGCAAGATCGAGCATGAAAGCGAGAATATTATCTCACTGAAAGACTTTGAGCGAAGGCCCGATCTTCTCATGGATGCTAACGGAATAGTGTTCAGTTCCGTAAGCCGTGAAGTGGTGGATATTTCAGGGGATGAGTTCAAGGACGTTTTTGTAATCCATAAGATAGGTGCCGTCTTTGACCCTTCCGCCCCGGTGCCGCCTGAGTACTTGAAAGCCGAAGAGGAGATTATACCAAATAAACAAGAACGGCTAACTTTCCAAGAACATGTAGGTACTGGTTTTCTCCGAACTATGGAGTTAGATAAGATCTTTTGCCTGGTCGGAGATACCAGGAACGGCAAGACAACCTTATTTGAAATAGTTCTAAAGGTAGCCGGAAAGGAAAACGTCTCTACAATTTCTCTTAAACAAATGGGAATGCCTTATCACACATTCAAGATGTGGCGCATGCTATTTAATGTCATGGACGACATAAGTAACGAATCTCTACGAAATACCGAGTTCTTTAAGGCATGGCTCGGAGGGTTCCCGGTTAATATCATGAAGAAGTACGGCATGCCTGTAGATACCAATCTATACTGCAAAGGTCTTTGTGGTGCTAACCTATTGGCAGCCTCAGCTAATAAGAACGATCAAGGATATTATTCCAAGTGGATCCTTGCCTCGGCTCCTAATTCCTTCAAACTGGAGAACGAGTTGACTAATGAGGAGAGGGAGACCGGAGTTTTAGGTCTTAATTGCTATCATGCCGATCCTGAGTTAGTGAAAAAGCTCACCTCGGACCCTCGGAAGCTATCAGGTATATTGAATCATTTCCTTGAAGGGCTTGCCAGAGTTAAAAGGAATGGAAACCATTACAGCTTGAAGATGACACTTGAGGAGAACAGAGTTCGATATGACTCGATGGCAACTCCTCTTAATGAAGTGACAGAATTCATGAACATGATAACCCGAAGGGAGGATATGAGCAAAGAGACTCGCAAGGCTGATATCTTCAAGCTTTTGGAGATTTATCTTCAGGCTCGTAAGATACCCCCGGTCTCGATGACTACGTTTAATGATGCTCTAAAAGAGATCGGCATAGGAGAAAAGGATAGAAGCACCAAAGCTAAAGACATTCCTCCTCTTGTGGCTTTAGAAGATGCTGGAGCTGTCAAACCTGCTGTTCTAAGAGGCGTATCTCTTAAGAAAGGATGGGAAGAAATGCTCTCAACTTGGAGAGCACTTATCGAACTTGATAGGAAAACTGAGTTATTAGAGGACTAAAGAACCTCTAATAACGCTCCTTTTGCAAATTCAGGTACCTTGGACAACTTTTTTTGCCAAAATAACCAATAATACAAGTTTAAAAGAGGCCCACAAGAAGAAAAGGGGAAGTGGGCGACTTCAAGACAAGATGGACAACTTTTTACCCATAAACCTTTTTGTTACAAGTTTGAAAAAAAAGAAGAAAAAAGTGGGAGAGGGGAAAAGAAAAAAAGAGATATAAAATGGTTTGTGGCTAAAAAGTTGTCTTTCTTGCCTCGATGTTTACAGATACTGTTTTCTCCGATGAAGGCAAAGGAAGAAAGGTTTAAAACAGTCTAATTGAAAAAAAAAGTTGTCCAAGGTACCTGAATTGGCAAAAGAAGCATTAATATGAGTTCTATTATGTTATCAGGATGACAGAAAACTTAAGGGACAAGATAAGAACTACATAATGCAATTTGAGCTTTCCCTCCTCTCATTGTGGCTATAAAGGAGATATTACTTATTGAGATGAAAAACACTATCGTCGTAATACAATACAAGCGAACTGTTTACTTGATATAAGACACTAATTTTCGTAAAGCAAAAACACTATCAGTGGACCTCAAATCATGCAAGTTAGTACTAAGTTGTAAGTAAGTCGTCCTAAACGGTATTTATCGGGTGGATCATTAAAAATATTTTAACAATATTCAATCTATTAAAACAGTATTTTATGCACGGCTCATGCCTGTCCAAACTGCATAACATCTCCACTCACTCCATCCCGGCCCCAAATAGCTATCTGTGGCCACATTCTCTCATCTGATCGCATTCGGGCCCCAAACTCTGCAACTTGCACGTAGCAAAATATAGAACCTGCAACCTTGCAGCAAACAACCCGAAAAAGCTCTTCTGGCAAACAAGCCATTCCATAGTCTATGGAATCGCAATCAACCGCACTTGTTCGACCCACTCATAGCGATCACCTCCGGTTCCTGATAGCGATTCTTACAACCCTGTTTCCCGGAGCGCATACCTATACTTATCGAGGCAGAAGTACCTTTATAAAAATATCAGGGCTTATAAGCGATGTAGTTCATGCTCGTGGTAGCCTGCATGTTGCACATAGTGACCAGGGCTGAAAGATAGATCGCCAGCCGGTATTATCGATGGCAGCAGACGGCACGAATCGAAAAACAGGCACCGGGAGGGGTTTTTTGCAAACAGGGCATCCTGCCGGGGGAGGGAGTCCTAGGGACTCCTGAAATTTTACGCATATCCTCAGAAAATAGACAATACTATATAAATACTCATATTATAAGCTCTATATTTTTATCATATATCTTTAAGTATTCTGATGATATTTATAAAAATAAGCATATCTACTATCATATAGGCCTATCCCCAAATTTTTTTGAAAAATTTTCCAGAAAATACAAACAAGCTATAGCAAGTTATAGCGTTGCTATATGCAGAAAGGCATTTATGCAATGCGTTTAATTACAAATATATGCAAAAAATGACTCTGGAAGATACTCAAAAGCTCGTTAACTCTTATGTCAAAACTTATGGGCAAAGTGGTGCTGCTCAGAAGCTCACTGAACAAGGTTATAGAAGCCCAATGTGTGCTACCATCCTGCAGGCTCACATTTGTAGAATCATGAATGGTTCAAGCACCTGCCTTTTGGCCCCTGAGCAAGAAAATCAGCAGCAAGAGCTGCCCATCACAAGAGAACCAATAGCTGCCATCCCCAAGAGAGCCAAACAGATAGCAGAAGAGCTATTCGCGAATGAGGAGCTGCTGAAGCAAGAGATGATCCGGACAGGGGAACAGCTTAAGCAAGAGTTAGAAGAAGAGCAGCGTGCTCTTGAGGAGATGGAGCGCTCTCAGCCGCCCATGGTGCCGTTAATCGAAAGTCACCCTTATCGAGAGGCTAGGCATTTAGAGAGAGACATCAGAATTAGTGCCGTCTTCAATCGCAGAGGGCCCGTACAGCTTGATGAAGAGGCAACTTTTTACGGAATCCCGCGCCTGAAGCATAGCAAACCTGCTGTAATCGAGAGCAGACCCTACCAGCCTCGCAGCTATGGCCGAAACAGCCTTTCTACAAGGGATTTGTCCGTCCGGGAAAAATAATGGCCTTTAAAATCGATTCTAGAAATTATAAAATTAGGGCGAATTAAGCCCTAATAGACTTTTAGAACTTGTTTTATCGGACAGGCTGAATGATTCTGCAACCGGAGGCTGCCATCTGGATTTTGCCAGGGCTCAGGCTTCTCACTGTGGACTTTAAGCTGCTGTGGAGGAGCATTGTGCCCTCGGGCCTGAGGAGCTGATATGATCTGATCGCCCTCAATTGCCAATTTCCCAAGCGGCTTATCGGTAACAATGGGCCGCGCATATCTTTTCATATGCTCCGGCCCATACGTATCCAGTGAATACCGTCTCTGCTCAATTTCACGTTGCTCCGGTGTTTTAGAATCGATCAAGCGCTGCCTCTCAGCAACTCGCGGATCAATAGCCTCGCTCATTGTCGATTCAAATTCAGGATCTCTTTGCCGTCGCCCTGACAATGTGTCTTCCAGATATTTGTATTCAGCATGTTTCATAATTAAACGCTCCCCATTTCACTAATCCGCGCCGCATTCAAGACCGGTCGATGATGATGCGGATAGAAGGCACGATCGCATAGCCCCCCTTCATCTCGCAGATGTGGCTCCAGTGCAACCTTGAGCTTCTGCAGGGCTTCCAGCTCCACCGCGCCAGACCTTATCGATTCTGCTCTTCCATCTTCCAGCTCTCTTACATCTGGATGGCTCCAAATTTCAGGAAGAGTTATAGCTCGATTGTGTACAATTAGATCGATAACAAGAGCGTTTAATCTGGTCTGCATATCCCTTCCTATCTGCCCGATTTCCTTGATCCTGTCGTCGATCGTCTCCATAGAAGAGGGCAACCTGCCATGCTCTGCAAAGACATTTTCAATTCTCGCGATGATCGCCAAAAGCTCATCTCTCTGTGATCGCGTCTCATTCAGCTCATTTTGAAGCCTGGCAACCTTCTGCTCATCTGTAAATCCAGCTACAATAGGCTGCCCTTCATCGCTCATTTCAATCTTTGTGAGCCCCTTGATCTGAGACTGCAGATCATCCAAAATTTCCTCCAGCTCAAGAACTGCTGTCGGAAATTTGAGGATATGATCATTCATACGCCCTCTATTTTGCGCAATTTCGATAAGTACCATGCTTACCATTTTTGCATTTTTGCCTTAAAATAATTTTCGCACAAAACGATCTTATAGCAAAAATGCATTTGTAATTAAATATGCCGGAAATTCGAAGAGTGATTTTAGATTTTGATACATACAATGCTTTGAAGGTTGAAGCCCTTGTAAGGCATGAGAACCTCAAAAATACTTTGTCTGCAATGGTTCTAGAAAATTTGAGCCCTGAAGCTCATACAATCTTAAAATGCATTCGCGACAAAAAGAGCCTAAAAGTCCAAAAATCCAACCACAAGTGCGGCGCGTCTACTGCTATCGAAAAGACTAAACAATTATCTAAGAATCCTGCCGCTTTAGAGCAGATCAAGACTTTTTGGAATGAAGGAGAGAGGAATCGGGCTGAGATCGCCAGGAAGATAGGCTATCCAAAAGCAACTACCAGTGCTACTATTTCACGAATGATCAAGGCCGGAGAGCTGAAGATATGAAATTGACTAGGGAGCAGGATAGGAACCTCTTAGAAGCTGCAGAAGAGTTCTTTGGCTACAGCCCTTGCATGCACTGCAGGCATTACTTTGACGATGAAGACGAAGATAGCGAAAGATTCAATGAACCTTCAGCGTGCGATGCATTTCCTGATGGAATACCTGAAGAGATTTTCTTTGGGCGAAACTTGCACAAGGAGCCTTACCATGGGGATCACGGGATTACATTCACGGATATAGATGAAGAGTAGGCAGATTGATGCCTGCCCTCTCCCATCTATTCAAAGTCTCTTCAGTTCTTCTCTGAGCTTCCTACACACTTCAAGCCCGCGTTCATCAAGTGCATAGGTCATCCCGCCGCCAGTTGGATGCTGCAGAACATAGTTCAAAGCTACAAGATCGCGCAAAGCCTTTTTCGCCTTGTGATCTTGTAATGCAGGTTTGCTCATGAAGTAAGTTTTTGGGACATGGGCTCCTTTCCCACCTTGAGTTGCCGTGCAAAGGCTTTGAAGAATTAACTTCTGAATATCAGTTAGATCATTTTCATTCTATGATTGCACCCCCCAATGAGGTATTCTACCCTCCAACTATTTTTTCTAAAATATTTAAAGTATACGCTTGAAAAATAATTTTTCTTGCTTCATTGACTACAAAATATATCCCTTATAATCCTAAACCTATTTCAGAATAGCTTATAATATGCTTTAATAGTATCTCATAGATTTACATAGTTTTAAATATCACTAAAATGAGCTAATAGTGGAGCTAATAGTGGAACTAAAGGAGGAGTGCAGGATATATGAAGCAAAAAACAGGGAACAACATGCAGGCAGCAAGGGACGCCAGGGCCCGAGAAACATCTGACACCGATTACAGCCTCTATGAAGTGATAAACAAAACGCCAGGATCTAGCGTTTATGAGCTGGCAAAAGAGCTTGGATGGTCGAGCGGCAAAGTATACGGATCTGTCCGAAGATTAGAAAAGGACAATTGGGTCCAAATTGAGAAGGCCGAAAGAGACGGCAGATCAGTTCTTAAAATAATGTCTGTTAAGTGGCATGAGTTCCTGACACCGGAAGAGGTTGAAGAGTTCAAGAACATGGAATTTTGAAGGCGAATTTTCCGCCTTTTTTTCCATGCACCGTTTTTGCACCGCAACTGTAATCTTCTTGCACCGCCCATAGTAGTAATTGCACCGAATAGAAGAGGGGATGCACCACATGTCTAGAATCTATGCACCGGTTGATGAACCAACCCTGGAGCAGATAGATCAGAATGCTAAAGAAAAAGGCATCAGTAGGGCTCAATGGGTTAGCTCTGCAATAGAATCTATCTTGCACCAAGAGGGCGGGAATATTGAGAATCTACGTCTTGAGCTGGAGCAAGCACGCACCGAAAGAGAAGAGACCTGGAGAGAAGTGGTGCAACTAAGGCGCACTCAGGAGCAAAGTAGCACCGACATAGAGCAACTGAGGAGCAAGTTAACTAAGCTGCAGGAAGAGAAGACCCTGCTGGAAGCCGATCTTGCGCGGTGCAAAGAAGATCTGGAGCGGTGCAAGGCAGAGAGAGATAAGATCATTGAGGCTATGAGGGTAAAGGAAGGCGAAATTGATTTCCTGAGGGGGCATGTAAGCCAGCTCACCCAATCGATCAGTCAGCTCTCCTTGCCGCCAAGTCAGGAAGAAGCTAAGAAAAAGCATTGGTGGAGTTTTTGGAGGGGATGAAAAAATGCCATTCGACTTTCTAATAGTAAACCAATCAACTCCTCCGTGGACGAATACAATTATAGGACCTTTAATTGGTGCATTTTTTGGTGTACTTCTTGGATTTGGGGTAAATGAAATATGGAGAAAAAGACTGGAGAATAATAGAAAATCATTTTTTAGAAAATTGCTTCTTCATGAAGTGAAATATTCAATAGAACTTTTAAATGGAACGGTAAATTTAGTTCCAATAGATGCATGGAATTCTCTTGTTAATTCAGGAGATGTTGCTCTTTTCAAGGATAAAGCAATTGAATTAAATGATATTTACTTTAAAATACAGAATTACAATTATGAAGCAAAAAGGGTAAGGGATGCAATAGAACATGATTGTACGGAGGGACTATCGCTTGAAAATGGCAAAGAACTTAGGCGTTCCGATACACTAAAAGAGAATTTTAATAAAAAGACCAAGAAGAATTTGTTAGAAGAATTAAAAAAACTTGAAAATTTGCTTTGTTTATAAAGACCTGTGGGAGCAGGTTAAGGAAGGCATAATCAATCCGGCTACCTTCATTAACACGGATTGAGGAATAGCTTTAAATTAATATGATGCTATAGCAAACCAATAGTAAAATGGAGGCTTCAAAAGTGATAAGCAAGGATGAGCCTCCGGTTGGCCTACCAAGCATACCGGAGGGTATCACCGCACTAAGAGATAGAGAGCATTTCAAGGATATAATAGTTCCGCTAGATGGGAGGGTCCGAGGATGCAACCTCTAATGGACGATCCTATTCTTGAAATTCCAGCATCAGAGCTGGAGCTTGTTTTGAGAGAGGCAACGGACTTCTTCAACCAAACCGCCACCCTTGTGGAAGAGGCTGGAGTCCTCCGAGGGAGGGAACTTGCCAGGTGGATAGGCAAGGCATCAGCCAGCCTCGAGGCCATAGGATCGCCCACTGAGAAGCTTATGCTCATATTCGCTTATCTCAGGCAATTGCTGACAAAACTCAGAGAGGCTCTGAAGGCCCGGCCACAAGAGAGAGGCAAGGTGATTCAAGTCTGCTCAAAGATCCAGGCCCGAGCCATTCAGATCATCGACTACATCAAGACCACCGTTGAAGAGGGCCCGAAGAGAAAGGAGATTGCCCTAGATTCGCAGCAAGCCAGGATACTATTCTCAGGAGCAGGTGGTGAGCCGGTGAGTAGGAAGGAGACCATCAGAGCCATGAGAAGAGCTGAGGTCCTTTGGCCTGCTCTGAGATGTGGGCATAGGCCTAACGATGGAAGGCAAACCACCAGATTAACCGCGAAGGTTGATGATCTGCAGGATGCTCCACACTGTGACCAATGGCAACGGTCTGGAAGGAGAATAGCCCTAAGCTTCTGAGACGGAGTTTAAAAGAAGTTCTATCTCATTTCTGTCGGTCCGAGCAGGATACTAATGCTTGATGCTTGCTTTAGTTGACCTGCTAATAGCGATTCGGTCTGGATTCTATTATAATAGCAATTCAATATTATTTCTTTGGCCGGATAGATATTCGCTTCAGACCGTTGCCAAATGCAACAATGTGACTTTCTCCCTGATCTTTAGGCCAGGGAGGAAAGGCACTATCGAATGGTTTCAATTATTAAGAAGTTTGTATATGTTTATATAATATCTTGTCTCTAGTTTTTTGGCCTTTATAGCTTCCATTTGGGTAAATCCTAAACCAGATTTCAGATAGAGATCGAGAGCGTCTTTTTTAGGGTCTACGGTTATGTATCTGCATCCTACTGATTTGCAAACCACATTGGTTATGAGTCCAACTGCCCAGTATAGAATATTGGTTCCAATGCCTTGACGTTCATATTTTTCTACCACCGCCAGACGGCCTATCAAAATACATGGAAGATTTGAATATCGTGATTTGCTGCTACCCTCTTTTCTTACCCAATCTTCTTTTTTTAGGAGTGGCGCTAAAACGGAATCTGCACTTAGCGAAACAAAACCAACAATATCTTTTTCATAAGAAAATAAGTAGGTTCTGCTTAGCATGCACTCCTGCTCACGTCGGGCATCATTTTTTATAAAATCATTCAAATCTTCACTAGCACAAAAGAATTCACTAAAATTGTGATCGCTGTTCAATGGCTCAACGCGGATATCATCCCATTTAAAGGGAGCCATTAGAACTTAATCGGATGGGACTGATAAATCCGTTGCGCTTCTTTAAGCTGAAGCTTCTGTTGCGGTGTTACGGCGTAAGCTTCCTCACTCTGCCAAAACACCTTTGCATCTTCCTCACTTAGAGTTAATCCAAGTCTAAGGGCTCTTGCCATCTCATTCCACTTCCTTGCCTACGTCGCTGCAAATGGTATACATGCTATACATGTATATACGC
>Ga0265295_1008284_pt1 | contig 11594 bp, 6 predicted proteins | sample Munlansysbiofilm_FD_192503 | JGI IMG/M metagenome (GOLD analysis project Ga0265295, IMG submission 192503) | Leachate microbial communities from a municipal landfill in Southern Ontario, Canada - Methane capture system biofilm | ecosystem: Engineered > Solid waste > Landfill > Unclassified ... | reverse complement strand
TGAATATAGTTGCATCAGCTCTTTCTTGCCACATATAATTATTCTTGTTATTTTGATAAAACTCTTCAAGCCCTATTGAATCTGTAATTGAACGATTCCAAACAAATTTATCCGTTATTGAGAAAATAAGAATACCATCTCTAAACTCATCAATATTCGCCTTTAGCTCAGGATGTTTATCCTCAAGCTTTGCATCAGCATAGGCTAAAACTTTCTCATCCACAATGGTTGAATATAACTTATTAATATAATTAGGGATATACTCAATTTGTTTTGCAGTCTGTCTTTCTTCAATAATTTTAGCAATCTCTAATTGATTATAAGCTCTATCACCAATAATAAATACTGTATCTTCTCCTATGAAATTTACTGGTACTGACCATTTGCCTTTAAAGATCGAATCAGTAATTATATCATTGATAGCATTTAATTTCTTTGGATATTCTTTAAATCCGTATTCATTTTTAGCTTTCCTTGTAAACTCCTCTATTGTTCTAAAGCTCCTTGAATCCTTAGCAATTCTTTGTTCTATTGTGGCTCTTTGCTCATCTAAAGATTGAACCTTAGTAAAAGAAATAGGCATAATAATATGACAACCAAATCTTGTTTCAAAAGGTTGAGTAAATTGATTAATCGGAGTTGAATTAAGTTTTTGGACATATTCGTAAGGCATATTTGTTACTCTTTGAGCACTTAGAATGCCTTTCTTTTGTTTTGAATACATATCATCAGAATAAAGCTTTACTACAGAATCGAAACTAATATTTTGTTTCAACATTTCATATGCCTTGTCAATAATTGCCCTACACTCTTCTTTAGAGTCGTGATTATCAAAATTAACCCAAATATGTGCTAAGTCGGCAGTTGAGAAAAATGCAGGTATTCTATCGGTTAGCTTAACAATATGATATCCTCTATTAGTTCTAACAGGCATAGATATTTCTCCTATTCTTAAAGAATAAGCAGCAGACTCGAAATTATAAATCATATTAAAGGAAGTGAAGTATCCTAAATCTCCTTTATTGCCCTTATAATAAGTTTTCTGTCCTCCCTTTGGTTCTTGGTCTTTGGCAGAAGGGTCGTCTGAAAACTCTAATGCAAGAGCCTCAAAGCTTTCTCCCTTAATTATTCTATCTCTTATACTGAGAGCTTTCTTATATGCCTCTAAGGTGTCGCTTGGAGAAAAATTCTCTGGCAAAGATATTAGTATATGAGAGGCTCTTACAAACTCCTTACTCCTTTCGTATGCCTCTTTAACCAAAGCCTCAGTAACATCTCTATCATTAATATAAGGCTCTACTAATTGCTTGCGATAAATATCTACCTCAGAAATATAATTAGGGTCTTTATCCATACCCAATTCTCTTGCTTCCTTAAGTTTGAGTTTATAATTGATAAACAATTCCAAATACTCTCTTAAATCTCTTTTATCAATACTTTTATCTGAATTTGGATTATTTTTCTGATAAATATTTAAGAATTCTTTCTTGGTAATATTCTCTGAACCAACCTTAAGTACAATATCATTATCGTTTTGAGAAAATGACATTAAGCTAATCAAACTGATGACAAATAAACTAATTAATCTTTTCATATTATCTTGAATAATTTGGTGCTTCTCTTGTAATTGTAATATCGTGTGGGTGACTTTCTGTATATCCTGCTGCGGTAATCTTAATAAATTTTGCTTTTTGAAGAGTGGCTATATCAATAGAACCAGTATAGCCCATTCCAGCCTTAAGACCGCCAATCAATTGGAAAATAACCTCAGATACAGTTCCATTATAAGCAACTCTACCTACAATACCCTCTGGAACTAATTTTCTAATATCATCCTCCATATCTTGGAAGTATCTGTCTTTAGAGCCCTGTTGCATAGCCTCTAACGAACCCATTCCTCTATAAGATTTGTATTTTCTTCCCTCAAAAATAATTGTTTCTCCTGGCGACTCCTCTACTCCTGCTAATAGAGAGCCTGCCATAATGGAAGAAGCTCCAGCGGCTAATGCCTTAACTATATCTCCAGAATATCTAATACCTCCATCGGCAATAATTGGGATATTTCTTCCTTGAAGAGCCTCCGCTACATCGTAGATTGCAGAAAGTTGAGGGACTCCAATACCTGCTACAACTCTTGTTGTACAGATAGAGCCAGGTCCTATCCCAACCTTAACAGCATCCACACCAGCATCAGCAAGTGCAAGAGCTGCTTCACCAGTTGCAATATTACCACAAACGATATCAATATTAGGATATTTATCTCTGACATTCTTAACAACATCTATAACATTCTTGCTATGACCATGAGCTGTATCTACTACAATAGCATCAGCTCCAGCCCTAACAACAGCATCAATTCTCTCATACATATTTGGAGTAATACCAATACCAGCAGCTACTCTAAGCCTTCCCATCTTATCCTTGCAAGCATTAGGTCTTTCCTTAAGCTTAATAATATCTCTATATGTAATTAGTCCTACTAAGGTTCCATCGTTAGTTACAACAGGCAATTTTTCTATTCTGTGTTCTTGAAGGATATCTGCTGCTTGTTCAAAATCGGTAAACTCAGGAGTAGAGATTACATTTTTAGTCATAATCTCAACAATAGGTCTATTTACATCTCTCTCAAACCTAAGGTCTCTATTGGTAACAATACCTATAAGTTTATTATTACTATCTATAACTGGAATACCTCCAATTGAATATTCTTTCATAAGAGCAAGTGCATCCTTAACTAAATGACCTTTCTCGATAGTGATTGGATTAACAATCATACCGTTTTCCGCTCTTTTTACTTTTACAATTTCTGCTGCCTGTCTTTCTATAGACATATTTTTGTGTAATACACCAATACCACCCTCCTGAGCCATAGCAATAGCAAGCTTAGCCTCAGTTACTGTATCCATAGCTGCAGATACAATAGGAATATTGATTGGAATATTACGACTAAAATAAGAATTTATCCTTACATCTCTCGGTATAATCTCGGAATATGCAGGTACCAAAAGAACGTCGTCGTAGGTTAAACCTTCGCCAACGAATTTTTCTGAACTTGAAAACATCATACTACACAAATATTTTCGTGCAAAGATATGAATATTATAGGAAACTAATAGTATAAGAGAGAAAAAATATATAGAGAGCAAGGAATAAATAAGAATAATTAGTATTTATAAGCATGTATTGAAAATCTTCTACTTAATTTAATCATTTTAAATCTTTTTATAATCAAATGTATTGACTTTTATAAATTAATTTATTACATTTGCATCTTAAATATTAAAGTTCAACTATTATGAAAAAATCTTTCTTAATTATGTTGGCATTGCTCTTTGGAGTTTTTTGCTTAAATGCTCAGACAATTTATTCTTATGATTTTGAAGTATGGCAAAACAATCATCCACAAGGATGGAACGGCTTAAATGCTTCTTTAGATATCTCGAGCGTATTCCAATCTTCCCAAGCCCAATCAGGGTCTTATTCTTTAAACGTTAAAAACCAATTCCTCTCCGACTATAAGTATATTTCAACCGATTACTTCTATATACCTGCTCAAAAAACTTACGAAATAAGCTTTTGGGTTAAGGGCAAGGGAGGGATTGGATTAGGAGTATATTATTGTACCAATGATTTCACACCAATCTTTCAAGAAAATAATATCAATAATAGCGACTGGACTGAGTATAAAGCTTGGTTTTACGCCTATCATTTAGAAGATTCTACTTGCATCGAATTAAGCATTGGATTTTCAAACATTCTTTCACAGGAGGGGATATTTATTGATAATATAAAAATAAAAGAATTTGATAATTCTAAGGCTTTAGGTATAAATAATATTAAAGCAAGAGTATTTTCTGATGGTTCATTATTCAATAACGCTCTTATGGGGAGAAATGTTGAACACTCAGCAGGGGCTGGCTTCTTTGTTCCTGATGGAAATACATCCAAATCCACAATATTTAAGGGGAATATTTGGATAGGAGGGAAAGATGAAAATAATAATCTATTAGTATCTGCTGAAACCTTCTACGATAAAATATTCTCTTATGGCCCTATATCAAATGATTATTTAGATGAAAATTATATAAATAAGTATAATAAGGTTTGGAAAGTAAACAAGGAAGAGATTACATATCATATCAATAATTACTATAATCCTAATTATATAATCCCAGAAAATATAACTTCTTGGCCTGGCAATGGAGGGGCAGGCGAATCGGATATTATTGCTCCTTATTGTGATGTAAACATTAATGGAGAATATGACCCACAAAATGGAGACTATCCAGCAATTAGAGGCGATGAAGCATTGTTCTTCGTATTTAATGATATCTCGGACAGAAACACTGATGATTTTGGAGAAGGATTAGGTTTAGAGATAAAGGCAATGGCATTTGCTTATTCTGACACTACAGATGAGGATTTGAGAAATACAATATTTATTAGTTATGAGATAAGCAACCTTTCTTCAAATAATTATTCTGACACTTATTTTGGTTTGTTTAACGATATGGACTTAGGATATGGGTTTGATGATTATATGGGTTTTGATTCAGTAAATAGCATGATGTATGTATTTAATGGCAAGGCTATTGACGGACCAGCAGATGAAGCCTTTAATAGTTTGCCACCTGTTCAGGGAGCTATGTTTTTAAACCAAAATGCAAGTAAATTTCTTATCTTTGAAAACAATAGTAGCCCAGTAATTGGACAACCAAACACTAATCAAAATTACTATAACTACCTAATGGGCAATAAGCTTAACGGCTCTCCAATAACCTATGGAGAAAATGGACTTAATGAAAATAACCCTCCAACTAATTTTATGTACACTGGATATCCTGAGCTAAACTCTGGCTGGAGCGAATTGGATGTAATCAATCCATCAGGCGATAGAAGAGGAATATCTTCTTACGGTCCATTCAATCTAAACTCAGGTAATAAGATATGTTTCGACATTGCTTATCCTTTTGCATTTGATAATACAGCTACAACACCTCAAGGTTCATTAACACTACTACGTCAAAGAGCCCAAAACATTAAAACATTCTATGAAGCTCAAGAGTTTGAATGTGGATTTACAGATGTAGGCATTGAGGAAGTAAATAATTCTGAAAAGAAATATATTCTATACCCAAACCCTAATACAGGCAGCTTTAGAATAAGCAGCCAAGAGTTAATCCCTAATACAAGAATAGAGATTTACTCAATAATAGGAAATAAGGTATACGAAAGAAACATCAACTCTCTTAATCAAGAAATCACTCTTGACTTTAGAAGTGGAGTATATACTTATAGAATAATTTCTAAACAAACCACAATTAAACAAGGCAAGATAATTATCAGCAAATAATGTAAAAGCAAGGAATGTTTATATAAAATCTTTCTTATCAATTAAAAATATCCATATAATCTCTAAACATATATATTCTTTTTCTTTTCCCACCAGTAACTTCTTTGAGTACTCCCACTCTTAGTAGTTCGGAAATTAACTTATAAGAAGAAACTAAACTTAGATTAGTTATTTCAGATACAGTATTTGCATCTGTTATTGGTCTTATATAAAGCTCGTTAATTACTTTTAAAGCATTAGCTGAACGACTACCCAAACTTTGAATTTTAGTTTCAATATCTTTTTGAAGAACAAGAATTTTTTCAAATGTCTTAACTCCATTTTCGGCAGTTTCTATTACACCACTTAGAAAGAACTTTAACCAATCATTAATTTTGCTCTCTTCTCTGACTTTCATCATTAAAGAATAATATGAGTTTCGACGTTTCTCCAAATAATCAGAAAGATATAAAACTGGTCTTTTTAATATTCCTTTATCAACTAAATAAAGAGTTATCAATAATCTACCTATCCTACCGTTCCCATCTAAAAAAGGGTGTATAGTTTCAAATTGATAGTGTATAATTGCAATCTTTAATAAATCAGGCAAATAAATATTATCGTTATGCACGAACTTCTCTAAATCGTCCATTAAATCATTAATATGAGAATGAATAGGTGGAACAAAAATAGCATCATTAATATTCCTTCCTCCAATCCAATTTTGACTTTTTCTATATTCACCAGGCTGCTTATGTTTACCTCTTACCCCTTCTAATAATACCTTATGTGTATTTCTTATCAACCTTGAAGAAAAAGGCAAGTCTCCTAACATTTCAATAGCATTATTCATTGCATTAATATAATTATGCACCTCATTCCAATCCTCTCTTTTATCTAATGGAACATCCTCTTTTGACAATAATGCATCCTCAATATTTGTTTGAGTACCTTCAATTTTAGATGATTGAGTAGCCTCCTTCATAATATGCATACTTATAAACAAATCAATATTAGGTATATGCTCTGAATACATATCCAATCGCCCTAACATCCTGTCAGCCTTGCTTAATAGAGTAATAATCTCCATATCATCCAAAACCCATTCCTTATTTATAAAATTAGGAATAAAACACTTGTAAGTGCCTTGATTTACATAAGTCCCTGCTTTAAAATTCTTCATATCCCGTAATTATTAGAAAACAAAAATACCTTCAATCTTATTTAAGTAATCGCTTGCAAAGTTAATATAAAATCTTTCTTATTTAAGTTTTTCGGCAAAAAATTAAATTACCGAGTTTCTTATTTAAGTTTTTACTCATAAACTTAAAGCTCCATTTGTAAAACCAATAGTTTTTTTTGTAATTTTGCAAGAAATAGATAATTAATCTTTTAATACTATGGGATTCGATTTTAGTTTAGATATAAGACAGATATTCACTGCCTTTATGGTCTTGTTTGCGGTAATTGATATAACTGGTGCTGTACCAATTATTATTGATTTAAACTCTTCAGGCAAGAAGGTAAAGGCAGGGAAAGCTGCAATAATTTCTTTTTTCCTAATGATACTCTTTCTTTTCTTGGGAGAGGGACTATTAAAACTCTTTGGAGTTGATATTGCATCCTTTGCAATAGCTGGAGGAGTAATCCTTATAGCCCTTGCCATTGAGATGACCTTTAATATAGAGATATTCAAAAACGACGGACCAAGCGGACACTCCACAATAGTCCCTATGGTATTTCCATTAATAGCAGGAGCAGGCACCCTTACTACAACACTATCCCTTAGAGCAGAAACATCAGTCTTTAACCTAATAATAGCCATAGCATTAAATATGGTATTAGTCTATTTTGTAATCTCCAAAGTTCACCTTGTAGAAAGACTCTTAGGCAAAGCAGGAATATACATCCTAAGAAAATTCTTCGGAGTAATACTCTTAGCAATGAGCGTAAAACTAATAATCACCAATCTTACTGCCCTACTTTCGTAACAAAACCCCACTTATTTTGATTTAAGTCCCACTTATTTTAATCTGGATTTTTTATTTCTTTAGAATACTGTCTATTGTGGTTCTTAAATTATTTCCCATTTCGGGGGAATAGCCGGGAAAGATGTGTTCAACATTTCTATCCTTACCTAAAATATATAATGTTGGATAGCCTCTTACTTTGTATTTTTCTAACACAATTTTTCTATCCAAAAAAGCTATATCATATTTAATCCCCTTCTTTTTTATAAACTCCTTAAACTCTTTAATAGGCATATCGGAATCCATTGGGTCAATACCAATAATAACCACTTCTTTATCTTTATATTCCTCATATATAGAATCTAAAACGGGTAAGGCAAACATACAATATGGACAATTCTTATAAAAGAAATCCAATAATATAATCTTTCCCTTGAGTTCACTCAATTTAATTTTTTCATCCTTAATAGTAGTCAAATCCAAATCTGGAGCAATTTCTCCTATCTCCAACATCTTTCTCTCCCTTTCTTCTTTTTCCCTTTCTGCCTTGGAATTGTATTTAGATGCCTTGATATATTTAGGAATATCTTTTCCTTCGAAGATATCGGAATTAAGTTCTATATCTAATTTATAATTTCTAAGGGAAGTTTCTGTATATTGATACATGGTATCCTTGGTAGTCTTATCATAGATAGTTACAATCCCCTTAGAATTAGTAATAATACAATCCTCTTTATCAATTTCATAAATATTATCACGTCTTAGCACTTCCCATACTTGAGCATCCAACACAGTGTCACTATAGACTCTAACGATATAGTGTGCCCTATTATTAATATTTTTTTCACCTATTAGTTCAAGAGTAAACCCATCATTTTTCAGAGAATCCGAATTTAATAATGTTTGCTGAGTGAAGTTTGGCAACTCAATATCATCAAAATAATAATCTCTCTCCTGTTTTAAATCCTTATATGAAAATACCTTTGCAGTACTGTCTCTATAATATACATTTTTCATTTTTTTGCCATCATATAGGTTCTCAAATCTAAGAGTATCACCTGAATAATACTTTATAGCAAACTTAAGCGGAAATATATTATCCTTATTGATTTTCTGAAAATATAGACTTTGAATTTCCCTATTGGTATCTAAATCTGTCATAAACTTAATAGAACTGATTATCTCACAATAACCCGTTTTAACTCCTAAGGAGGTCTTAACCATTTTGTCATATATTTCCTCAGCAGTTTGTGAAAAAGACAATATAGAAGAAAACACTAATACTACAAATAAAATACTCTTTTTCATATATAATTCATTTTTAATTTGTAATTTTTAAATTGGGCAAGTGCAAGGCATGCCCCTACTTTTCTCTCTTCTTGAATGTAAATACAGATAATAGGATTATTGTTGTTGCTATTCCTACTACTACTGATATCCAATATGGTAGGCGTAGCCCTTCTGGAGCATAGAATATGTATGTTGTACATACTAAGGTCATAAATAATGCTGGGATTAGGGTTATGAAATAGTTCTTATTCTCCTTTCTTAGATATACTGTACATGCCCATAGTGTAAAGACTGCCAAGGTTTGGTTTGACCATGCTAAGTAACGCCAAAGTATATCGAAATTGATTTGAAGGAGAATAAAGGTTGCTAAGAATATTGGGAAGGATACTAATAAACGATTCTTTATTGGCTTTTGGTCATATTTAAGAAAGTCGGCTATGGTAAGTCTTGCAGAACGTAGAGCAGTATCGCCTGAGGTTATTGGAGCTATAACCACTCCAAGCATAACTATAAAGCCACCAAAGACACCAAGCCAATTATCTGATATTACTTTAACAACTATTGCTGCCTTGTTTGCCGTAGGTGGAAGGGTTGCAACATATTCTTGAAGCCCTTGTATTGAACCGAAGAAACTACTACCAGCTGCTGCCCAAATCAAGGTAATTATCCCCTCTACAATCATTGCTCCATAGAATACTCTTCTACCTGTTTTCTCATTTTTAACACAACGTGCCATCAAAGGCGATTGAGTTGCGTGGAAGCCTGAGATAGCTCCACAAGCAATAGAGATAAACATCATTGGGAATATTGGGAGTTTGTTAGATTCTTGATTAGCTATTCCATTCCATATCTCCGGGATAGGTGCAGAATTAATATAAATGGCTATTAAAATTCCTACTGCCATAAATATTAAGCAGAATCCAAAGACAGGGTAAAACCTTCCTATTAGTTTATCAATTGGCAAGAGAGTTGCTAATAGATAATAGATAAACACTATTACCGACCACCAAAGAATTGAGATATTAGTGAATATACTATTTAGTATTCCAGCAGGACCTGATACAAATACTGCTCCTACTAATATTAATAATAGAATTGTAAAGATTCTTACAAATTGTTTTACACCAATACCTAATTGAGAGCCTATTATCTCTGGGAAAGAAGCTCCTTTTTGTCGAATAGAAAGCATACCTGAGATATAGTCATGTACTGCTCCTCCAAATATTGAACCAATAACTATCCAAAGAAAGGCAGCAGGACCATACATAATTCCCATAATTGCTCCGAAGATTGGTCCTAAGCCTGCAATATTAAGAAATTGTATTAAGAAAATCCTCCACCAAGACAAAGGGACATAATCAACCCCATCAGGATTAGTAATTGCAGGAGTTTGTATTTCATTATTTGCTCCAAAGACCTTTTCAACGAAGACTCCATAGAAAATATAGCCAAGAATTAAAAGTATAATAGCCGCAGTAAAACTTATCATTGGGCATATAGGGATTTAGTGAGTGGGTGGATAGTCGATTGAGAAGTGTAGTCCAAGGCTTTGTTTTCTTGCCATTGCCATTTTGATAATTAGATAGGCATTAGCAATTAGGTTTCTTAGCTCACATAACTCTGGTATCATTACTGAACGATTGTAAAGTTCTTCTGTTTCTTTAAATATCAAGCCTACTCGGTCAAAGGCTCTTTTAAGTCTTAAATCAGAACGTACAATACCAACATAGTTGGACATTATCTGTTGCAGCTCCTTTACTGATTGGGAAATTAATACCATCTCCTCGTTCAATACCATTCCTTCTGCATCCCATTCTGGCACTTCAGATTTAATTTTTACTGAATTGAGGAGAGATATTGAGTGCATTGCTCCACGATGGGAGTAAACAAGTGATTCTAAAAGTGAATTACTGGCAAGACGGTTTGCTCCGTGGAGTCCTGTACAAGAACATTCTCCTGAGGCATATAGATTCTTTATCGTGGTTTGGGCATTGCTATCCACTACAACACCTCCGCAAGAGTAATGAGCTGCAGGAACTACTGGTATCATCTCCTTTGTAATGTTTATCCCTATCTCCAAACATTTTGCATAGATATTTGGAAAGTGTCGCATTAGCTCTTTCTTGTCTATATTCCTGCAATCCAAATATACGTGATTATCTCCCCTTAGCTTCATTTCGCTATCAACAGCTCTTGCTACTATATCTCTTGGGGCAAGGTTCTCTCTTTTGTCGTACTTAATCATAAAGGGTTCTCCATCCTTTGTTTTAAGTATCCCTCCTGCTCCACGCATTGCCTCGGTTATTAGAAACGATGGCTTTTCCTTTGGGTTATAAAGGCTTGTTGGGTGGAACTGCACAAACTCCATATCTGCAAGCTTAGCCTTTGCTCTATGGCTCATTGCCTGACCATCTCCTGTTGAGACTATTGGGCTTGTTGTAGTGTCGTAAACGTTTCCATTACCTCCTGTTGCAAGAAGTGTGAATTTGGCAAGATAGGTATCTATTTTATTGTCTTTTTGATTTAATACATAAGCACCATAGCATTCCACATCCTCTCTGGATTTTGTTACTATCTCTCCTAAATGGTGTTGAGTAATTAAATCTACTGTGTATTGATTCTCTTTTATTATAATGTTTGGATGGTTCTTAGCTCTTTCCAATAAAGCTCTTTCTATTTCAAAGCCTGTATTGTCTTGGTGGTGAAGTATTCTGTATTCTGAGTGTCCTCCTTCTTTTGCAAGGTCGTAATCGCCCGATTTATTCTTATCGAAATTAGTCCCCCAATCTATTAACTCCTTTATTCTATCTCTACTCTCGGTTATTGTTATCCTAACGCTTTCCTCATTGCAATGTCCTGCTCCCGCAATTAGGGTATCGGATATATGTTTCTCAAAACTATCGGGAGAATACATTACCGTGGCTATTCCTCCTTGGGCGTATTTTGTGCTACTCTCGGATGCATCTGCTTTAGTGATAATTATTACAGAGCCATGCTCAGCA
>Ga0265295_1008283_pt1 | contig 11594 bp, 9 predicted proteins | sample Munlansysbiofilm_FD_192503 | JGI IMG/M metagenome (GOLD analysis project Ga0265295, IMG submission 192503) | Leachate microbial communities from a municipal landfill in Southern Ontario, Canada - Methane capture system biofilm | ecosystem: Engineered > Solid waste > Landfill > Unclassified ... | reverse complement strand
TTCTTCCATCTCTTCGATGGTGCATTTGTGTTTCTTGAGATCGGAAAGTTCGGCATAGCGTTGCACTTTTTGAGCAACGAGATCGCCATAAGGCATGGGGTGGCGGATGGAAACCACTTTCAGTCCACGGGCTTTGAGGGCTTTTACAACCGCACGGGTGGTTTGGGATTTTCCGCATCCAGTACGGGTTGCGCAAATGGTAACCAATGGTTTGGTGGTTTTGATGGTGGTATTTTCTGCGCCCATCAGCATGAAGTCTGCACCAGTGGCATTGACCAGAGCAGCTTTGTGCATCACAACCTCATAGGGAAGATCGCTATAGGCAAGAACAACCAGATCAACGTTGTTCTTTTTGATCAAGGTTTTAAGTTCGCTTTCGGGTTTGATTTCGATGCCCTTCGGATAGAGCTTTCCAGCCAGTGCGGCAGGGTATTTCTTATCGTCAATACCGGGGATCTGAGTAGCGGTAAATGCTACTACTTCATAATCTTTGTTGTCGCGGAAGAAGACGTTGAAATTGTGAAAGTCACGTCCTGCTGCGCCCATGATGATAACTTTACGTTTCATTGGGAATCTCCTTTATTTACTTTGATTTATGTCATTTGTTTCAAGCTTTCAAATAGCCTTATCCAGTCAAGGAAAATCTAATCCTAATTGTGAACTAGTCACCGGAAATCCTACATCCCCAAACCCTAAAACCCTAAAACCCTAAAACTAAACAATGCTCTGGTCATTCCCTCCAAATCCCCTACTCTATCTACAAACGGCACCTGGAGGTTACCTTGAAGATCAGATCTTACGACAAAAGCAAAGACGAGGCCCGGCTCATGCAAATGCTGGAAGAAGAAGGCGAAGACTGGGCTTGCTATTGGGCGGATTCTGTTTCTGCCAAATACCGGGAGGCTCTGGCCGCTTCCATCACCTATGTGGCCTATGATGGGCAGATCCTCTGCGGTTACTCCCGTTCTTTGGAAGATTGTGGTTTTTATATATACGTCTGCGACCTTCTTGTAAAGCCCCAATACCGCGGGCAGAATCTCGGCCGCAAACTCATGGAAATCATCTATAGAGACCATCCCCATACCACAGTCTACGTAATGTCCGATGTCGATGGCTATTACTCCCAACTGGGCTACCATTGCGAAGGCTCCGTCTATGAGGTAAGCAGATCAGATTGATAAGGTGCGGCGCTCGCAGAAGAGCTCGCAAGGGACATTTCACAAAAAAATACCTGATTTGTTCCCAGATACTGGGATACCGCACAGTGTGCTCCACTCATATTCTACTCATATTCTACTCATATTCTACAGCGTATCCAATCTTTTGTATAAGAGTCCTTGCCTACTAGTATATGCTTGAGATATGCTTGCAATATCCAGCAAATTGCTGGGAAGCGCAAGCACATCACAAGCAGAAGTAGATGAGCAGCTATCCACATCACATCGGGCATGTAACTCCTTTTAGAACACTTTTTGAACAAAGAGAGTAAGAGTAAAAGAGATTTTGATCACAAGCTGAATGAGAGAAAACTGGGTTTGTTTGCAATGAACTCGAGAAGTACAACCAGATAACCGCACTCCTGCACTCCCGCACCAAGCACCCCTGCACCCCTTCCATCAAGCGCTTACTACCCATAGCTGCGTGACATGCAAAGTGATGATGTCCCGGATTTCGGACATAAATCTTGACACTCGGTGCTACCAGGAAACAATTGTTCATATGCTCACACAGGATACTTAAGAAGGAGAAATGATGAAGCAAGTAGTACCAAACTATCCGATTACGCCCAAGGAAGATGTAAGCGAAGAACACTTTGGAATCAGGATCGAAGATCCCTATCGCCGGCTGGAGGATGACAGCGCGGAAGAAACCGTAGCCTGGCTCAAAGAGCAACAGGTCGTCACGGAGGGTTTTCTGAGCCGGTATCCTCATCGCAAAGCCATGTTGGAGCGTCTAAAGGAACTGATCGATTATCCCAAACAAAGCGTTCCTTACAAGATGGGAGATTGGTATTATTACAGCAGAAATGACGGGCTGCAGAATCAGTGGGTGCTCTATCGTAAAGCCTCTTTAGACGGGGTCGAGGAAGTATTCCTGGATCCAAACACGCTGTCTGAGGATGGCACCACCAGTGCGTCATGGTGCGGGTATTCAAAGGATTATCGTTACTTCTCCTTCAGGGTTTCTCCTTCCGGCGCAGATGCAGGCGAGATTTGGACAATGGATAGCAGAACCAAGGCATTTTTACCGGATAAGATCACGAATGTGCGCCATTCAGGAGCATACTGGTGGAAGGATGGATTTTTCTACTCCCGTTATGATAATACGCAGGACTATCAGAGCCAGGATGCCAACATGAAGATCTATTATCATACACTCGGCCAAGACAATGCTCAAGATAGACTGATCTATCAAGATCCCGATGATCCCTTGCGCTTTCACCACATCTGGGTATCGGACGACGAAAAGACTCTCTTTCTGTACTCCACTAAAGGCACCAGGGGTTCCAGAATCCTGTATCGGGCAGCAGAGGGAGATAGCCCTTGGCAAACTCTCTTTGAAGGCTTCGAGTTTGATGCTTTTGTCTTTGATGCTTATGAAAATGGCTTTGTATATATGTATACAAATAAGCATGCCCCCAATTTCCGTCTGCTAAAGGTTGATCTCAGCCGCCCGCAGGAAGAGAACTGGCAAGAGATCATTCCGGAACGGGATTATCTGCTGGTAAGTGCCCAGTTAGCCGGAGGCAAACTGCTGGCGATCTTTACTAAAGATGTAAGCTCCCAGATCGAGGTCTTTGATACTGCAGGTAACTATCTGTATCCCATCCCGATGCCTTACCAGGGAGCGGCATATCTGCATGTGCTGAAGAAAGAAGAAGATGAGGCGTATTTTGGCTTTGATTCCTTCATCCATCCCCATGAATACTACCATTATGATATCAAAGATAATAAACTCACTTACTTCCACTGCGATCCCATAAAGGCAGATGTAAGCAAGATCGTGAGCGAACAGGTCTTTTATCCCTCCCTGGATGGTACCATGATCCCGCTTACCATCATTTATCGGGAGGGGATGGTAAGAAACGGTCTCAATCCCTGCCTGCTCTACGGATATGGTGGTTTCAGTATTTCGCTGATGCCTTCATTCAGCGATACCCGGGTAGCCTTGCTGGAAAAAGGATTCATCTATGCCATTGCCAATCTGCGTGGGGGTAATGAATATGGCGAAGCCTGGCACGAAGCAGGTATGAAACTAAACAAACAGAATGTCTTTGATGATTTCATTGCGGCAGCCGAGTATCTGATCCGGGGAGGCTATACCTCCTCCCAAAAGCTTGCCATCAATGGTGGCTCAAACGGGGGGCTGCTGGTGGGAGCCTGCCTTACGCAGCGTCCTGATCTGTATAAAGTGGCTGTGCCCCAGGTGGGAGTACTGGATATGCTGCGTTACCACAAGTTTACTTGCGGTTGGGGATGGATGGCGGAATATGGCAATCCGGAGGAGGAAGAACACTTCAAGAACTTGCTGGCATACTCTCCGCTACACAACATCAAAGCTAAGCAGAAATATCCTGCTACCATGATCACTACCGCTGATCATGATGATAGAGTGATACCGGGACACTCCTTCAAATTCGCCGCAACCCTGCAGAAAAAAGCCGATCCGGGCAATCCAGTACTGCTTTACACTCAGTTTCAATCATCTCACGGCACCAGCAACACCACCAAGAGCCTGGAATTGATAGCCGATGTTTATAGCTTCATCTGCATGACTATGGGAGTGTGATTTGTGAGAACTGAGGAAGAACTCAGGAAAGAGTATCAGTACCAAACCAGTAATAAGGAGTTACTATGCAATTAGGAGCTTTTTCAATCAGTCTGAGCGTGAAGGACATCAAAGCCTCTGAGGCTTTTTACAACAAGCTCGGTTTCACCACTCTGGGCGGGGATATCTCGCAGAACTGGTTAATCCTGCGCAATGGCGACACTGTGATTGGGTTGTTTCAAGGCATGTTCTCTGGCAATCTGCTCACATTCAATCCGGGTTGGGATCAATCTGCCCAAAACCTTGATTCATTTACTGATATCAGAGAGTTGAGACTGTTAATGGAGAAGCAGGGATTGGGTCCAGCGGCTCTGGATAATGATACTGAGTCAGGCCCCGCCAGCTTCACTGTTACTGATCCTGACGGCAACATGATCCTGTTTGATCAGCACCGATAGCCAAGGGGACCTATCACCTGAATGAAGTTTGCAATATGATTGATTACACGCTTGATGATGGTAATATCTATTGTGGCGGGTCCTGGTTTATCAGGTAGGGTCAGGTGCATAGCAGTTTGCCCTTGAAGCAACAAGGGCTACTGATCATAGAGGTATAAACCCATATCGTAAGGAGAATAAACATGAGAGAATCAAAAGACTATCTATGTTACTGCGGTCTATACTGCAAGATGTGCAGTATAGTAAATGGACTGCCTCAGGCTGCGAGCTCCCTGCATCGGATCATTGGGGTAGCGAGCGGCAGACCCTAAAACCGGTAATGGCGGTGGTGTAAGAAGGACCATAAAAGTCATAATTACGCATGGATACTCGGCAATAGAATGGTGAATTACTCCATTGTCCGCCTCTGAGAACCTTATAATATCCCGCTGACCAGTTTGTTGGCCCCTTGGGATTGTCCACCGGGCTTACTGTATAGTAATCTGGATCATACCAATCCCAGCACATTTCGTAAACGTTACCACTCATGTCATAAATGCCCAGAGCATTTGGCAGCTTAGTCCCCACGGGTTTTGTACCATAGGGATCATTGATGCCAAGATGCCAGGCTACGTCGCTGAGAATGTCCGATCCGCTGTATAGATAATCAGGATTATTCGTTGCACCTCTGGCTGCGTACTCCCATTCGGCTTCAGTGGGTAAGCGATATCCATCGGCACTCCAATTGCATTGTACCATGTTCCATTCGTGGGTTGTGTAATTTGGAACAGGACCCCAATAAGTAGGATCTGTACTGCCATTTATAGTATAAACCGGTGTCAAGCCTTCCTGCATGCTGCGTAAATTGCAGTACTTTAATGTGGCATACCATGAAACATAGTATACCGGATACTCTGGTCCAACACCAGCACTTCCAGATTGGGCTGGATTGTGTTCCATCACTTGCAGATAATCATACTGCGTAACTTCGTACTTGGATATCAAAAATGAATCCACAGTTACAGTATGCAACGGTAGTTCAGCCGCGTTGCCCATTCCCCGGGTATCACCCATGATGTACGTGCCGCCTGGAACCAGGACAAAGTCTTGATTCTCAACCTGATAATCCGCCTCCGCAATCGGGCTGTCATACCATTCAGCTTTATGGGCTACAGCTTTTATGCCGAGCTCGTGGTTTAAAACGATCGGTTCGCAGTAAACTGCCGAGAGAGTGTCAGGATCACTCCCGTCAAGACTGTAATAGATCGTTACACCCGGTGTGTCAGAATATATACCGATTGGGGTTCCCTGAGCATAAGTACCTGAAGTAGGATCAAATAACGGCATATTCAAGGTTGGGAAGCTCCCATCATTAGCGTGGATGCTAATCCGGTATTGGTCGCTTTCCAGTTCAAATCCTTCACCTCCAGCATCCCAGCAGATATGATGGGCATTTCCACTCATGATTCCGGGGCCTATATCTCCACTCAGGTATTGAGCTTGGGGCAAGATGTCATAGCTGGCACCGTTATTGTCTGAAAAGCGTATGCTGATTTTACAAACATCATTGTTCATATCTGCTAGATCATAAAACACGTCAATGATTCCGCTGCCATCCATACGTTGCCAGGCAGTGATATTGCTTACTTCAGGGGCTGTGGGCGGCATGGGGTCTCTGGTGATGGCAAATGAATCCCAGAATGCATACTTCTGAAGTCCTGCGTGATTTGCCGCTACTCTTAGCTTTACCTGCCGCTGATCATATTGGATTGGGACTTGAATTAATGTCCAAATCTGAGTATCAAGGCTCACATCAATCCAGTCGTTCCAACTAAGCCCATTGTCGAATGACAGGGCATACATGCAGTGATCATCGGGTAGACATAAGGATTTCGTACAATAATAAAAATTGATCTTGTAGCTGTATCCCAGCGGAAGAACTTGGTTATCAAATTCTATTACTCCCTGATAGTTATCAAGGTTCCAGCTTGCCCAACACTGACTGCCTTCTTGGGGTAACACACCACCCAATTCCGTATCAATCACATCCCAAAATCCGGTGCCTGTGTAACTGGAACAATAGCCCCAACAATCCTGAGCCTCATTATCAAATCCTTGCCGGAGAAACACCTCAGCACAAAGAGTCGATTGTAGGCCAAAGGAAAAAAACAGAAGTAGAGGGAGGGTAAACCTGATAACTTCAGGTAAGTACTTCAGGTATGTTCTCATTACTTGTTACCTCCAGGCGTGTTACTTAGCAGTTCGTGAAGCGTTATTGGCCGTTTTCCAGTTTGAAGGATATCTCGCGATAGATCATTTCGCCCACTGAAGTCCTTGTATGAGACTACTCTGTAGTAGAGCTGATCCCTGTATTCGAGTGCTTTATGGTGGGTAAAAGTCGTGTCTCCGGTGCTACCTAACAGGAAATAGTGATCCTCATCTTCATAAGGTGAATCAGCATAGAACACATAGTATCCGTCCGGATTAATGGGAATACTCATGGGGGCAATTGTGGTGGTTACGGGATTCCAAGAGATGATGGCGTCCAGATCTTCAGCTATCTCTATTGTCAGGGAATCCGGAGCTGCTGGCGCCAAACCCAGGATCGAGAAGGAATTGGGATTCATTACCTCGGAGCTGTTTCCAAAACGATCACTAATCGATATCTTCACAAAGGCACCATCTGTATCAACGAAAGGTAACTGCCACGGCCATTGTCCGGTGTTCGGCAGCCATTCGGCCAGGCTGATAAAGCTGTCCAAACTATCGATACTACAGGATATGTTTACACATTCATCGGTTAAGTGAGGATCTTCAGCCCTCCAGATAATATCCTGCGATTCTCCGATATACCAAGTCTCTCCACCGGCAGGACTGATCAATTGAAGAGAGGGCGCAACTGTATCCAGAGTAAGCTGCTCGCTTGTGTTATAGCCGGTAAGGGTAAAAGATACGCTCACGTAAAGCGAAAGAATTGCGGTAATCAAGATTTTCATGATAACTCCTAAAAGCAGTGTCAGATTTCCAATGGTCAGACGCAGGCAACCTCAATCCCATCCTCTTATTTTGTCAAGGAATAATTTGACAAATATCATGATTGTATAAACTAGGTTACTTGCTGTCCTATGCCGAATCAAACTTGGCTTTGCGCTTGAGATCGGTAATACTTGTTTAGAGATGTATAGAAGTTATTATGTACTAACTGCATTATCTCTTTTATCAGCATAGCCACAAATGTTTATTACCGAGGTGAGTAATATGAGCCCAAGAATCGCAGCAACGTCATTCCCCCTGCTCAGGGATGCAAGTGATGCGATTGAGCACTTGCTGGAGCAGGTGCGGCTGGCAAAAAGCAGAGATTGCGACCTGATCATCTTTCCGGAAGCGATATTGGGGGGATTGGACTATTTGGGAGATTATCCTTCCGATCTGGAGATATCATATCAGGAAAACTCTCCTGAACTACAGCGCATCAGGGAGTATGCCAGAAGAGAATCCATCGGGATAGGATTTGGCTTCCTGGAAAATGCTGATGGCTTGATCTATGATGCATATCTGATCTATGATCGTACCGGAGTGCCTTGTTTGCATTATCGCAGAATTTCCGACACCTGGATGCCCTCTGAGGTATCTCGTGATCATTATGCTTGTGGTGAAGAACTACTGATCAGTGACACTCCGTATGGGAGGCTTGGCATCCTGCTCTGCGGCGATTTGTTCGATGAGGAGCTAGTTCAGCAATTGTGCAGCCAGAATCCTAACCTGTGTTTACATCCCATAGCGCGCGCATTTCCATTGACCGATGATATTCAACAGAGTTGGGATGAGCAGGAATTCCCCTTTTATCTGGAAGAGTACCGCAAGCTCAAGACCGATGTTCTGGTCTGCAATATGCTGGATTTTACGCCAAATGATGGCGCTATCTATTGTGGTGGAGCCTGGTTCATCCGGAATGGTCAGGTCCAAAACAGTTTGCCTTTGAAGCAGCAAGGGCTACTGATCGTTGAGGTGTAAACCTATATCGTAAGGAGAATATACATGAGAGAATCAAAAGACTATCTATGTTACTGCGGTCTATACTGCAAGATGTGCAGTATCGTAAACGGACTGCCTCAGGCTGCGCGCTCCCTGCATCAGATCATGCAGGAAGATGGCTGGGAAGGTTTTGGCAGCTATATGTACCCGGAGTTTGGCGATTTTTGGAAAGTGCTGGCTGAACTGAAGGAAATGGACAACACTTCGCCACTCTGCATTGGCGGTTGTGGTAATCCAGCGTGTGAAATCCGCATCTGCGCTCAGGCAAAAGGCTTGGACGTTTGCGCGTTTTGCGACGAATACCCCTGCGCCAAACTCAGGGCTTTTACAGCCGCTTATCCCTTTATCCTGAAGAATAATGAGCGGATCAGAGAGATCGGCATCACCGCCTGGCTCATTGAACAAGACGAGCTGGTTGCCAAGGGTGTTACCAATAAAAGCCTGAAATAGCTATCTTACTTTAGAAGCTCCAGCGTTCATCCTTGTTCTTGAAGGATCCCGAGCCAAGAATATTCAAGTCACGGTCTGATACATACCAGTCTTCAGACCCGTGAGTGATGGCACTTGCGCCTTTCATGGCCTCAGTACTTTGAGCCGTGTATATGCACATTCCGAGCGTATTGTTCAAAGGATTAGGCAAGCAAAACGCAATTCTAAGCTGCGTCCCTTCGTAGGCCTTGTCAGCGATGATCCGATCTGGGTGAATCTCAAAAGGCATGTCCTGTTTGAACTTTTCCATGATCAGATTTGTCCCCCAGGCTCCATACAGGCAGAGGGTTTTCTTGCTCAGATCCATGCCCAGCGCAGCCTGATCGCTCACGGCTTCATAGCATTCCTTGTTCATTACTAACCAATCAACGGTGGGCATGATGTATTCCTTAACTCCGCTTACTCTATCCGGATCGGGATAGATGATCAGGACATCCCCTGAATACACACTATTAACCGGCCCTGTGAAGGTCATTAAACGCGCGATCTCTTCTTCGGAGATTTTCGTACGTTCCATAAAGTATTGCGCGATGGCAGGGAAACACTCTGCGTAGCTCGTTCCCTTTTGTTTGTGCTCCCCTTCATATTGCAGGATGGCCTCATAGGCAGCCCTGATAAAGAGAAATCCTGAATCGATCTCACCCTGTAGAACTCCATCAAATTCTTTATTGAAGTACAATTCGGAAAGGTGATAGTCATTCACCCGCACCAGATGTTCAGCCACTACAACCCACCAGGAGCTATAGGCATGGTACATCTTGTCCTGGATAATTTCATAGAGCTCTCCACCGCTTTCAAACAGGCTCCAGTATTGATCCACCAGGGGATTGACAAATGTATGGGAAAACTCGTGGAAGAACCAACTGGATAGTCCTATCAAGTCTTTGTCAGTAAACTTGCTGCAGTCTATATTCGTTATACAATAGGCGTGGATCCCTCCCTCATCATCCATCAAGGCCGGCCCGTAACCACCTTTTACCAAAGGCGATATGGCGAGATTGTAGGAAGCATGACTGTATCCATACCACTCCACCATATGGGCGATCAGATCAGGATGCTGGCTAAAGGCATTTATCGCATCATCAACTCTCTTTTGGAGATAGGGTCTCTGAGATGCAAAAAAGCCAGCAAAATCGATCTCCAAGGCAAATTGACCCAGCATACTGTAGAAATCATCCATCGTTCCGGCTTGAGTCACACACTCCAGCCTGCTCAGGTTCATTGCCTCCGAACAGGGCTCCCACTTGCGATATGTCCGTGAAAAGCTAAGATCTTCAAAACGTAGGAAACTGCTTACCGGAAGGTCATATACATAGCCACATTCCTCTATGTCCCGCAGTCTTTGCATTATCGGATGATCCTTGTGCTCTCCGAACCATAGCTCGATTGCTTCTGCGTAAGGACCGGCTTTAGAGACCATTTTGCTGCCGGAAAGATATTGAATTACAGCTAATAGCTCCAAGCGCGGATCAACCGATATCGTTAACATCCCAGTATGGCCAACGATCGCTTTGGGCTTCGCTTCAACCTTATATCCTTCAGATGTGGCCAAAAGGGGCAGGAATCCTACCAGTAAAACTAACAGAGCAAGAAACTCATGAGTATAAGTAATCATTAATTGGGATCTCCTTGTCACCTTCTGCGTTGACCACCTGATTTTCTACAGATATAGAATACTCGTGGATCATCCATTGAGGTGCTACCAAGTTTATCATTCACCAAATCAACCTGTGAAAAATAGCTCTGAAGGTCATCTCTGACTTGATGTACATCAAATGATACTTCAGTGATAGATTCGAAGTAGTGTTTGTAATTGCTATCAGCTTCGGAGATAAAGAAGTTCATTTCCCAGGTAGCTTGATCTATACCGCTATTATAGTACTGCATTACAAGATAGTCCTTCTCACTCTGTCTGAACATCGTACGCTTGTTGATGGGTAAGTTCAACGCGTAAGGTGTATTGACATCAAAGATAAAGTAACCATCCTGGAGAAGGTGATCACTAACTGCCTTGAATGTGGATAGCCATTGAGAATATTCCAACAGATGATTCATGGAATCAAACATGCAGAGAATCAGATTGAAGCTATGGTCAAGCTTGAAATCGGACATATTCTGGAGTGAAAACTGTGCTTGCGGGACATTTTTCAGGGCTGACTGCAACATTACTGGCGAGAGATCAAGCCCGTAGATATACTTGGAGTTACAAAAATACGACAGATTCCTCCCCGTTCCGCAGGCAATTTCAAGAACAGAATCGGTTTTAACAGGATAATGGGCAGCTACCATATCCATAAAATCGCTAAACTTAGGTCCAAAATCCATAAATGAATCATAATACCTACCCAATACGTCATAATTCGCCATAGGATTCTCCCGTATTTATAAACAGCATACTGCTCAATTTGGCTTCCTTCGATGCTGCACAAGCTTGGTATTTTCTGATCAATTGGAGATTACTGTGTGTTGAGATTATGTCTATATATTGATCCTCAACTCGTTGAATCTCAGGTTACTAAATGGAGCTTCAATCATCTTCGTTATACTAATCAGTGGAAGGACAAATGAACATTTGCCTAGTTTTCATACATGTAGTGTAAGTCAAGTATTTTCATTACACCTCTAGCAATCTGCACTCTTTTCAGTTCCTTTCGCCTGTTTCCCACATCTGGATCGTCTTGGGTTTCATCTGAGAAGCCTCAATTGGGACTATCCAGGTTAAGAGAATCCCAAACACCTCCTGAGCGTGGCTTGGGAAGTGTTTGGGATGCGTTTGACATGCATAGAAGGTAGGGGGTAGGCGATTGATGGCAGACGAAGAATCAGGTTACCCATATAATGCGGAAATGCTCACTCGATTTGTAT
>Ga0265295_1008281_pt1 | contig 11594 bp, 10 predicted proteins | sample Munlansysbiofilm_FD_192503 | JGI IMG/M metagenome (GOLD analysis project Ga0265295, IMG submission 192503) | Leachate microbial communities from a municipal landfill in Southern Ontario, Canada - Methane capture system biofilm | ecosystem: Engineered > Solid waste > Landfill > Unclassified ... | reverse complement strand
AGATGATAAATAGTGTGATTGGTTGTTTGACCTTAGATAGAGTGTAAGAGGTGAGGACTTAAAATGTTCTCAAAGAACGTCAGTAACAATGAGTTGGAATTTACACCAACATTTGGGACTCAACTAATTCACCTAAGGCCTTGAAGCTCATACCAATATAGCTGGATGAACTTTGGTGTACTCACATTTAAAGATTGGATAAGCGATATGAATTATTACAATATCTACACAAAGCTTGTAAGCTCCGTGCGGAGCAGCAAAGTCATATTTAAAATCCTCTTCGGATTCTACCCCGCCAAAGCTTTGTGGGGACAGTATTGGGATTGGACCACCATTGTGCTACGCCAGAGCATCACAAAACATTTGTTATCGGACCTGGATTTTCTGGATATGGGCTGTGGCCCTTATGCCGTACTATCTCGCTACGCCAGGATCAAGCTGTCTTGCAGATCGGTTACCGCAGTAGATCATTGTTGTGAACTCATCGCCTATGCCCAGCTCAATGATCAGAAAAGCGGAATCAAATATCTGTGTAGCGACCTGTTTTCGGATGTGGCGGGAAGCTATTCTTTGATTGCCTTCAATGCTCCATACCTTGAAGAAGACAAAGGCCAGAGCTTGGGACTGCTTCCGGATGAACTGACCCACAAACGCTTCTGTGGAGGAGCGGATGGAGCGAGTACTATTCAGCGCTTTTTAAATGACCTTCCAGAGCATCTTAAGCCTGGCGGGATGGCGCTCTTGGGGGTAAACCATTATCACATCAAAAAAGAAGTAGTGCGCGCTGCGATACATAAATCAGGATTAAAAATCGTGTCCCACCACGAGAATCCTCTCACAAAAGCCTGCGTATATGAGATTATGGAGAAAGATCATGCGAAGGTGTAAACGCTGTCTGATGCCGGATTCCTTGCCCGGAAGCGATTTTGACAGTGGCGGAATCTGCGCTTGGTGCAGAGAAGGTTATCCTCAGTATGCAACAAAAGATGAGAAGGCTTTAGTAAATAAATTCCGCGGTTTGGGAGCCCACCCAGGTAAGGCAGATTGCCTGGTAGGTCTCAGCGGAGGTAAAGACAGCACCTATGCCTTGTACCGTCTGGTAAAGCATTATCACCTAAAGGCAGAAGCTTTCATCTACACCCATGGTGGCAGCAGGGATTTTGCTCTGCAAAACGCGATCCGAAGCTGTGAAATATTGGGCGTACCCTATCACATAGTTTCCTTACCCGGTGGTATCCATAAGAAAACCTTCCTGAATTACTTCAAAGCCTGGTTGGCTCATCCAGATTCCACTGCAGCTGGCATGACCTGTGTGGCCTGTAAACATCTGCATATATTGGGTTCACAGATTGCCGCCAGCCGGAAGATACCTTATGTAGTATGGTCTTCCACCCCGCTGGAGTATTCTCCCTTTTTAGCTATCAAACACAAAGGTGATGCCAAACACCAGTTTAAAAGAGAAGGCATGCTGCGCAGTAGCTGGCAATTGGCCAAAAAGGCATTCGTATCTCCTGTGTTCACCAGAGCCATACTGCGCCACCCGCAGACCAGCATACTTGGCTGTCTGGCAGTATTTCCCAATTCTTCTTATTTGCGCTTTAGATATCCTGCGGTGCATCCTCTGATGTTTTACTCCTACGAACACTGGGATCCCAAGCTGATCTTGGATACCATCACTTCTGAGCTGGAATGGCAAATCCCCTCCGAAATCAAAGAGGATTGGCATACGGACTGCGTGTTCAATGTGTTCAAGGAATATATGTTTCAAAAGATGTATGGAGTTTCTTATACCGATGCTCATCTCAGCAACCAAATCCGGCATGGCTACATCAGCAGAGCCGAGGCAGAGCAAAAGCTGACGGAGAGTAAACGCTTTTATGCTGAGTCTTTGCTGCCTGCTCTTGAGTTTTTGGGAGCCGAGGAAATCATGTCTCAGATAGACCTATCTTGTTTTGATGTGGAGATATAGCAGATGGTGATCCTGGGCCTCAACGCCTTTGGGCAAAACCCCTCGGCCTGTCTGGTGGTAGATGGAAAGCTGATAGCATTTTCGCACGAAGAGCGTTTCAACCGACTGAAAGGGTCAGAAGGGATGTTCCCGGCCCTGGCTACTTCCTGGTGTCTTGAATCTACCGGCATCAATATGGCTGAAGTAGATAAAATAGCAATCAATTGGGATTGTCATAAATATCCGTTTAAAGTGCTGGGAAATCTGGCCTCAGCAATGCTGCGTAGCAAGCTCAAAAACCGGATGAGGAGCAGATCCACCGCGGCCGGCGACGGAATGGGCGGCGTTATAGATTACTTGAATAGATATCGTCCCGCCAATTTTCAAAGCCTGGTCTATGCGGCACTGCGCAGTAGCGGCTTCAAGGGAAAGCTCCCTGAATTGCTGTATGTGAATCACCATCTGAGTCATGCCTATCAAGCCTATTATCAATCAGGTTTTGGGGATGCCCTGGTTTTGGTGGCCGATGGGCATGGAGAAGATGCCTGTGTCTCTGGCTATGCAGTCCGGAATGAGATATTTACCAAGATCATTGATTATCCAGTGCCCTATTCTTTGGGTTGGTTTTATGGCGGATTCACCGCTTATTTGGGATTTCGTGCCAATCGGGATGAAGGTAAAATGATGGGCCTGGCTGCCTATGGTGAAGCCACTCGCACCGACAATCCCTGGCTGGATCGCTTGAACGGAATCCTGAAAGTCCGCGGAAATAGCTTTGAGCTTGATCCGGGTTTCTTCAAGATGGGCGGGAACTATCATCATCCCCGCTACACGGATGCCCTGGTGAAATTCATTACTAAATATGATAAAGATATGCTCCCGATCGGACTTAACGAACAGGCGATGAAGGATGGCAAGCTTGTAAACAGATATCTTTTGCCAAAATATATAGCTTTGGCTTATGCTGTCCAAACTCGCTTGGAAGAAGCTCTGGCTGCCGTTGTGAAGAACATGGTGAGCCAAACAGGGATCAAAAACCTCTGCCTGGCCGGTGGAGTATTCATGAATTGCAAGGCAAACTACTCTATTTCGGAGCTCCCCAGACTGGAAGATGTATTTATCCATCCGGCTTCCTCAGATGATGGCTCTGCCATTGGCGCTGCCTATTGGGTTTCCCGGCAATTGGGCGCGGATACCTTTGACCCCTTGAAGCATGTGCAGTACGGAGCAACCTTCAGCAGTGAAGCTGTGCAAGAAACTTTGAAGGTCAGCAAAATCCCGTATCAGGTCCTGGATGATATTGCCGCAACTACCGCAAAACTGCTGGACAGGGAAATGATAATCGGCTGGTTTCAAGGGGCGGCAGAAATGGGAGCACGCGCACTGGGAGGGCGCAGCATCATCGCATGCCCAAATAATGGGAGCATCAAGGATGAAATCAATGCCAAGGTGAAGTTTAGGGAATCCTGGCGCCCATATTGTCCTGCTCTGCTTCAGGAGCATAGCGCAGATTATCTGTGGAATCCCGCTGCAAAGCCTTTTATGATCAAAGCTGCAAAGGCGACTCCACTGCTCAAAACTCAGGCCCCTGCCACCGTTCATGTGGATAACACAGTGAGGCCTCAGACTGTTTCAGAAGAAATTCTGCCCTTGTGGCATCGCCTGATTTCGGAAACAGCCAAGCTCACTGGAGTGCCTGTTTTGCTGAATACCTCATTCAATGTGAGGGGTGAACCGATGGTGAATTCTCCTTACGACGCTATCCGGACCTTTTATTCTACCGGACTGGATGCAGTGGTTTTGGAGGATTGTCTGGTGCTAAAAAAGGATTGCAAACTTGACTAATTACATTCATATAACTGTAGATTTCGATTGGATACCGGGCTCACAGAAGAGCGTACCAAAGCTATTTGAGCTATTTCAAAAATATGATGTTCGCCCTGTGCTTTTTTTCACTGGGAGCTTTGCCACGGCCTATCCTGAAATCTTGCAGCAGGCGATGCGGCTTGGCTACGAGATTGGATCACATGGCCTTAACCATGGTTTAGATGATAATGAAAACTTTGGAATACATACGAGCTATGAAAGGCAAAAAGAGCTCATCTCTAAATGCACGGATATAATAGCCCAGATCACATCCGCTGAGCCTGTGCTGTTCCGCGCTCCACAGCTAAATATCTCTTCCACTACCTTTGAGGTTCTCACCGAACTGGGCTATAAAATTGATTCTTCAGTTCCGACCAGGCGTTTTGATTTTGGCGGAGGCTCCGTGAACAGTCTGAAATATTTTGCCAATCCTTGCAAACCATATACGATCCCTACCAAAAACGGGACCATTCTGGAGATACCACCCAGCGCTTGCTTGCTCCCTCTGAATATGAGGCTGCTGAGGACCTTCCCCTATCAGTTTGTGCGCGGTTTCAGCGCTATCCTGGCCAAAATCCACCATCCTCTTGTGTTTTATCTGCACCCAACCGAGTTTGTGCAGATCAGCAAGATGAAGCTTCCTGAAGGGTATCCCAAGGGATTCTACAGCGGTTGTGGTGAACATAATTTTGCGGCGCTAGAGCGCTTTCTGAGGCTACTTCAAGATAGAGGAATCCGCTCTGAATTCATGCTGCGGGATAAGCCTCAAGTAGTTCTATAAAATAAGAGATTCTGCGAAACTATGGATGGCGCGGAGCGGAGCAGGATAGATGTTTATTGTCGTATCTTTGCTTCAGATTACTCGGCTGACTTCTCTTGTATATCTACACACAAAGCGTTATTATATAATCAATTCCTGCCGCGGCTGTAAGACGAATGCAAAAACTTATTGACAAAAATATAGCTTTTCAGGAAGGTGTCTGAACAATGCGTTCCGGAATAGCTCAGCGGTAGAGCGGGTGGCTGTTAACCACTAGGTCGGGAGTTCAAATCTCTCTTCCGGAGCCATTATTTTGGCCTGCTGTAAGATGCAGGCTTTTTTTATTGGGATGGGTTTAGGTCGATTATTTGAACTCGGCAAATCTTGGGATGCTTTAGCTCTCCATGCAGGCGGAACGGAGTCCGCCGCTACGATAAACCTTCTAAACCTTCTAAACCTTCTAAACCTTCTAAACCTTCTAAACCTTCTAAACTTTAAACTTCAGTCCCAGCTATTCCATAATCTCATAGATCATCGGCTCTTGCTCTTTTTCCACCGAAGCTACCTTGTAGGCATCCCTGATCAGCTCTGCCACCTCGCGTCCTTTGGCTTCGTCATTGGCATGGACTGTACCGATCTGCTCACCGGCTTCGATCTTATCAGAGATCTTGGGATTCAGGATGGCGCCAGAGCTGTAATCCAGCTTGTCACCGGTCTGCATGCGTCCCGCCTTGATCTGCACCAGGGCATAGCCGATGGCACGGGCATCGATCTCATGGATATATCCGCTGGTCTTGGCAATGATGGGGATCTGATATTTCGCAGTATCAAAGAGGCTGTAATCCTCTATCACTCTTGGATCACCATCTTGGGCTTCGATGATTTCGGCGAATTTGGCCAGAGCCGAGCCGTCATCGACTACGGAATTTATCATCTTTTCGGCTTCCTGTCTGTCTTTTGCGAATCCGGCCATTTTCAACATTTGGGTGATCAGGGTGGTGGTGATTTCATAGGTATCCGGGAAGTAATTCCCTTTTAGATATTCGATGGCTTCGATGGTTTCCAGGGCGTTGCCTACTGCGGCTCCCAAGGGGGAATTCATATTGGAGAAAACCACCGAGACCTTTTGGCCAAAGCTGTTTCCGGTCTCGATCAGATGTTCTGCCAGCTCTTTGGCCCGGCGTATGTTCGGCATGAAGGCACCACTGCCGATCTTGAGATCGATCACCAGATATTTGGCACCTTCGGCAATCTTCTTGCTCATGATGCTGGCGGTGATCAGAGCCGGACTTTCCACTGTGCCGGTGACATCACGCAGGGCATAGATGCGCTTGTCTGCAGGGACCAGGTGTTCGGATTGTCCTACCATGGCGTAACCGTGTTTTAAGACCAGCCTTTCGATGTCCTCAATGCTGTATTGGGTATTGAAACCGGGGATGGCTTCCAGCTTGTCCAGGGTACCGCCTGTGTGTCCCAGTCCCCTTCCGGAGATCATGGGCACAGTGAGCCCCAAGGCTGCTGCGATCGGTGCCAGCATCAACGAGATTTTGTCGCCCACGCCGCCGGTGGAGTGTTTATCTGCCACTTTGAGCTCGTCTGCAAAAGAGATCTGTTCGCCGCTTTCGATATAGCATTTCGTGAGGGCACTGATCTCTGAGGGCAGGGCTCCCTGGAAAAAGAAGCACATGAGCAGCGCCGACATCTGATATTCGGGGATGCTGCCGGAGAGGTAATTGGTGATAAAAAAGCTGATTTCAGGCTCGGAAAGTACATGGCCGTTCCGCTTTTTTAAGATGAGTTCTACAGGATTGTATTGCATGTTTCGTCCTTTTAATTTGAGGTTAATTTCTCCCGGATATAACCGGAAAACATGTCCATGATCCAGACCACCAGGGCGATGAGCCACATGATGAGGCCTACATTGCGCCAGGACAGCATCTGCTGCTGTTGATACAGAGCCAATCCGATGCCGCCGCCGCCCACAAAGCCTACGATGGTGGCCATGCGGACATTGATATCCCAACGGTAGATGGTGAAGGCCAGATAGGGCGCCAAAATCTGCGGAGCCACGGCATAACGCCAGATCTGCAGAGTGGAGGCACCGGTGGCTTTGATGGCTTCCACAGGACCGGGATCGATATTTTCGATCTGCTCACTATAGAGTTTGATCAAAGCCGCAATCGAATGAATCCAGAGTGCCAGCATGCCCGCAAAGGGGCCGATGCCCACCCAGACCACAAAGATGATAGCCCAGACGATGGCTTCGATGGAGCGAAAGATGGTGGAAACAGTGCGGATAAAGACATAGGCGATCTTGCCGGGGACAGAGCCAAACATGAGGTTTTTGGCGGCAAAAAAGGAGAGCAGAAAGGCAAAGGGAATGGCCAGCACGGTAGCCAAAAGCGCCAGATAAATGGTCTCCACCAGGGCTGCCAACATGGGCACCAGCTCTTTGGTATTGGGATTGAAGATGCCTTTCAGGATGGAGGCGGTATTTGAGCCTTGAGTAAAAAAGGCCAGGGGCTTCAGCTCCACTATCACCCAGGCCATCACGATCGAGAGCAGAATGGCAAAGGCGGCTTCGTATTTCCACAAAGACTTTACCTTCTTGAGACCTGCGATTTTGGCCGCGAGCGAGCCTTGGCTGAGTACGGTGATGAGGGCTATTGCCACCGGTGTCAGCAGGATAGCCCAACCCGGGACAGAAAAAGCCGCCCAACGCAATAGCAGCCAGGCGATGCAGGCCACAGCGTAGAGCCAGACGCCATATTCGATCAAGAGCAGTTTTATGTATTTCATTTTAGCTAATCATCCTTCCGCAGAAACGGCGTTCTGCGCTACAATCGGCAACAAAATAAGCAGCCAGATTGACTGGAATATTTTAGGGTGAGTGTCTGTGTAGCGGCTGGATTTCGTCAAGTCTTTTCCTTGGGGGTGGGGTCTCTCACAGATCTCACAGATTGCACAGATTGGGGTTTTTGGGGGGCACGCAGATTGCGCAGAGCTCGCTGATTTGGGGGTTTCGGGGGGTATAGGTCTCTCACAGATCGCACAGATTACACAGATTGGGGTTTTGGGGGTCACAAGTCTTATAAGATAGTCTTTTAAAAAAGAAATCTGCGTAATCTGCGTGCCACTCCGGCTGCTACGAAGGATCTGCTAATTGTTCTTACCATCAGGTATATCTGTGAGATCTGTGTGATCTGTGAGAAACTCAGGTTCCCTCGCAGGATTCGCTAAATGTCCTACCATCAGGCATATCTGTGATATCTGTGTGATCTGTGAGAGACTAAAAGCACTTTTTTATTGACAGATTCCCCCCATCTGCCATAGTTTGTAATAGATAGAAATTACCGCATTCCGAAGGAGGAATACATGATAGCATATTCTGTAAATGAAGTAATCGAACTCGCCGTTCAGATCGAGCAAAACGGCTTCGCTTTTTATCATGAAGCCAGCAAACGCAAGGATTTGGATAACGAATCCAAGGCCTTGATAGAATTTCTGCGCGATGAAGAACTGAGACACGAAAAGACTTTCCTGGCACTCAGGGACGACAAAGACATGAGCAATCTGGAACTCACTCAGGATTGGGAATTGGTCTCACAATATCTGAAAACCATCGTGGATGCCCGCATCTTCAATAGCAAAGATGCCGCCATCAAAAAAGCTGCAGGTGCCAAAGACCTGATGGAGATTCTGGATTTTGCCATCGCCTTTGAAAAAGACACACTGCTATATTTCCATGCCCTCAAAGATAGCATAGAATTCCCCGGCACCCGCAAGATTTTGGCCAGAATCATCACTGAAGAAGTCTCTCACGTGCTGAAATTGAACGATTATAAGAAGAGCCTCAGTAAATAGCTTGAAGAAACCTCACCCCAGCAGATCAGGAACCGGATATGGCGAAAAAGCAGAAGCGTAATCTCATCGTACTGGCCGTCACCATCCTGCTCTTGGCTGTGATCCTTACTTACAACCCTATTTCTGTGCGGGTAATGACGGTAGGCGTGGCGGTTTATTACCAGATAGACCCGGCCTTGTTTTATCGTCTTATCCGCGCGGAAAGCAATTTCCGCAGTTTTGCCATCTCGCGCAAACAGGCCATCGGTCTGGGACAGATGCAGGAAGATACCGCGCATTACATGAATCAGGATCACAAGCGGGGGCTACTCTTTGTACCGCTGTACAATCTGCGTATTTCGGCGATCTATCTGAAGTACCTGCAGAGCAAGTATAATGGCAATTGGAGCCTCACGCTGGCCGCATACAATTGGGGTGAGACCAATGTCTCCCGGCGGATGAGTAGCCAGCAGATCGAGCCCAAAACCAACTATCAGGAACGTTTTCGGGATATCCCGGAGACCTACAATTACATCGGCAAAATCCTGCCCGACAGAAAAAAGGCTTGACGGAATATGGCATTCCAAAAGAGCATATCTTTATAAATCAAGAGGAGCGTAACATGCTGCGTAACCAAAATGGACTCTCGGTATATACAGTCCTTAGTATAATTCTTTTTATCGCTTTGATCTTTGTTCTGGCGGTTCCGAATTTTTATAACTTGGATAAAGAACAAAACGTAGAGGATTGTATTAATAACATGAAAGAAATCTGGGTGGGTACCACCGACTACCTCAGAGATACAAACCAGGATTTTCAGGGAGATCTTGAGCTGCTCAGGACTACCCGCAAAGCTACGGATAAAAGTAGCTACTATCTGAGCAAATCAAACTTTTGCCCAGAGACTTCACGCCAAAAAACCGAATACAAGGTCTATGGCAAATACATTGCAGATCAGATCGGCGACGAGGTCAAACACAACTATGGCGTGATCGTCTATTGCCCGAATCTGGCAGGCTTCCCCAATCACTTCTTACCCAAGATCTTCTATGAGAATATGGAGCCTACCCAACTGCAAAACTATATGATCGATGACCTTGCCTATATCGATGATGAAACCGGAACCAACGGCGCCCGGAAGATAGAAATGCTGGAGAAATACATCAAAATCTGGCAGACTGACAGCCAGGCCTTTGCCAAACGCAAAGAGGATAGCACTGCTCTCAGAGCCATGCTTTTTCCCGAGAAATTCGGACTCACAAACTAAAAGACAGACCGGACCGAAGAATCATACTTTAGCGGGCGCTACTAAAGCCCGCTATTTTTTCTGACTTTTTGGAAAGACCGGCATCATGAAAGACAGTAGAGGAACAATGCAATATCAGGAATTTTTGGATCAGATCTACCAGCGCTACTCCGGAAACGTGAAGCTCGAACTGGGCCGGATGGAAGGCTTGCTGAAAGATATGGGATCACCCGAAAAGAGATTGGGCGGCTTCCATGTAGCAGGCACCAATGGTAAAGGCAGCGTCTGCGCCACCTTGGAAGCTCTGTGCCTGGCGCATGGGCTGAAGACGGGACTCAATACCTCCCCGCATTTGATCAATTATACAGAGCGCTTTCGCATCGGTGGGCAGGAAGTTCCCTTTGCCCTTATCCTGGATAAGTTCAATAAATATGAAGAGCTCTTTAACAAATGGGAAGCCTCTTTCTTTGAGATCACCACTGCGATCGCCTTTGCACTTTTTGCCGAAGCCGGGCTCGATCTGGCAGTGATGGAAGTGGGCTTGGGCGGCAGGCTGGATGCCACCAATCTCTTTACCCCGGATGTTGCGGCTATCACCACCATCGCCTTGGATCATATCAAGACCTTGGGTGGCACCGTGGAAATCATCGCTGGCGAAAAGGCCGGCATCATCAAAGAACAGATTCCTCTGGTCTTAGGAGATATCGAAGCCAGCCCCCTGTCTATCATCCAAAGCGTGGCAAAGAGCAGAAAAGCTCCTATGTATCTGTATGACCAGGCCTGGCAGGTAAAGACCGTCTCGGACAGCACCGCCGGCATCTGTTTTGACTATCAATTCAAAGACTATCACTATGCTGGGCTCAAAGCCAATCTCATGGGTGAGCATCAAGCCATCAATCTGGGGCAAGCGCTCACCGCCTTTATCCTTTACTGTGAAAAACGCGGGATCAAACCCGATCAGGACAAAGTACGTGAAGCACTGGTCAACATCAATTGGATGGGACGCATGCAGGTGCTCGGCCTCAGTCCCACCGTGATCATAGACGGCGCGCATAACGTGCATGGCGTGCGGGCTCTGATGGGGAGCCTGGACAAGGTATATCCTGATCGCAAACTGGTCTTTGTACTCTCGATCCTGGCCGATAAAGACTATTCTGAAATGATCCACCTGATCTGCAGCAAAGCAGAGAAGGTCTATGTAGCCCAAAACACCAGCGACCGGGCTGCCACCGCAGAAGCTCAAAAGGAAGCAGTAGAAAAGCATCATGTGCAGGCCATCGTGGCAGATTCTGTGGCAGAAGCCTTTAGTGCTGCCTATCAGGAAGCCGGGCCAAACAGCGTAATCGTGGCCGGTGGCTCGCTATTCACAGTGGGCGAGGTCATCTCAGCTTTCAGGAAATATGTCTAAAGAGATTCAGCTTTACCTCTCTCATCTGATCCCGCTTTTAGAGCAGCGGGGTATGCAGATTACCGATCAAAAAGAGATCTCCTATGGCGCGCAGATCAAGCTGCAAAGGCAAGACCAAAAAGCCAATATCAATCTTTATTACAGCGCCAAACGCGGGCTCACCAAGGTGATCGGTGCCCCGGATGGCTCTGCCCTAAAACCCGAACTGGAAATGCTGCTCTATGGCGAAACCGAGGAGAGTACCGAGCCCGGAATGCACCTCTGGCATGCCTGGATTGGCAGTGATGAATGTGGCAAGGGGGATTTCTTTGGCCCGCTCATCGTCTCAGCCTTTTATTGCACCCGCGCCCAGATTCCCAGCCTTACCAAGATGGGCGTGCAAGATAGCAAAAAGCTGAACGACACCCGCATCGTGCAGATAGCCAAACAGCTCTACCTGGCCTATCCCGGACAGGGAGCCAGCCTGATTTTGAATCCTCCCAAATACAATGAACTGATCAGCAGCTTTAAACGGCAAAATCAG
>Ga0265295_1008280_pt1 | contig 11594 bp, 8 predicted proteins | sample Munlansysbiofilm_FD_192503 | JGI IMG/M metagenome (GOLD analysis project Ga0265295, IMG submission 192503) | Leachate microbial communities from a municipal landfill in Southern Ontario, Canada - Methane capture system biofilm | ecosystem: Engineered > Solid waste > Landfill > Unclassified ... | reverse complement strand
AAATGGTCTTTGAAATCCGATGTAAACTTATTGTCTAATTTTATCATGTTTTTTTTCTGCAAAAATAAAATTTTAAATTTAACCGATTACCCCCAACCCCCAAGACCTTTAGGTCGCTATTTCTTATATAGGCAATCAGCACGAGATAATTCGGAAGCACGCTAAAAATAGAACACATTACTGATGACGCACGATATTTTACACATATTCATGTTTTCGGCGAATCTAATTTTCATCGTTACAAGCATTTATGGTTGGTTGCTAAAAAGGTTTCACGTACCACATGCTTATAAAGACCATTTACTGGAACTTTATCCTGCACATCGTTTAGTAGCGGCACTATATCTCGCACAGCTGGTTGAAATTCCTTATCTATTAATGATAGGTGAGCCAGATGCACTTTTTTATGCAAACGGAATAGGCGTCCTGATTATTTCTTCCTTTTCACTGGTGATGGTTTTGGGATATTTCTTTCTGAGAAAATATACTAATAAACAATTATTTATCTTGATGTTGCCAGTTATTGTAACAGGAGCCATACTCACACTGCCTTTATTGGGCTTTGTCCCATTTTCTCGGACATTTCAGCATATTATGTTTGTGCTTGTTACTATTGTTAGTGGAGCATATATTTATCGGCTAATTCGTTTGTGGCAATTGCTTCACAATCGAATACTCGAGATAGACGAAGACGAATATTCTAATATCGACGACTTTCCCGTGCGTTTGGCTCAGAACATAAAATGGTCAACACTAGTAGTATGTTTAGTATTGTATTCCTGTTTTATAATAAATGACGAAATTGCAAAAATGGTACGCGACATATTGTATAGTGTAGCAAGCGTATGGTTTATTTTTTATACACTTAACCCCCACCGCAAGTTGAAATTTACTAAAGCAAAAGAGTTGGAGCAAAAAGTTGTTCCCACAAATATACTGTCCTCTTCCAAAAACCGCCTAAGTAATAAGCAGAGCAAAAAAATGGAGGGTCAATTACTCATTCTGTTGTTAGAAAAAAAAATCTTTCTCGAAGAACACCTTACAATGGGCGATTTGGCAAAACAAATGAATACTAACAAAAATTATTTGAGTGAAGTCATTGCCCGTAGTGAATTCCATACATTCTATAAACTAATCAATACTTATCGCATCGAATATGCCTGTGATATTTTATCAAATAACCCAATGGAGAAGCTTGAGCAAGTTGCTATTACTTCTGGCTTTACCTCAGGCAGTGCTTTTTCGCAAGTGTTCAAACGTATAAAAAACATGTCTCCAAGTGCCTTTGTTAAGTCGCTGAAAGAGAGCGAAATACATCGAGAGTAAAACTAAATACATGGAGAGTAAAACTAAATATATTTAATATATAGGTATTTACTGGGAATATATTTAACTTCGTGCAAAAATTATTAGAAAATATAAAATTTAAAGTTTAAAAAAGATGAAAAAAGCCTTATTAAGTTTGCTGATGGGATTGTTGTTTATGACATTTTCTCATGCCCAAGAAAATTTTGCCAATCCAATTGTTATTGGGCAGTTAGATAGCACCTATGAATGTGGTGTAATTTATACGGATGCTAACAATACTTGTGCGTTTATAGATGATGTCCCTAACACATACAATTCTCCAGATGTCGTTTATCAATTCACACTGGCGAATCCAGGCAAAGTGAATATAAATACGTGCAATAATGCCACCAATTACGATTCATATTTGCGTTTGTATAATGAGACATTTAGTCAAATTGCCTTTAATGATGATGGATGTGAAAATGGAGTCCGAAGTAAAATTGAAAAAACACTATCTGCAGGAACATATTACATTGTTGTTGAAGGATGGTCAACAAGTTGTGGAAATTATCATTTAGAAGTTTCGTATAAATTGCCACCTACTCCGGTAAACTCAAATTTACCTGATTTAACTGGAAATTGTTCTATCGTTTCAGCATCAGCTCCTGAAGCTAACAGTTTTTGTGCAGCAACTATTATCGGGACTACTGAAACTGTTTTTCCAATTTTATCATCAACGGTGATAACCTGGATTTATGATGATGGTTTTGGAAATATTGCTACGCAAACTCAAAACGCAATAATTAACGACAGTATTCCTCCTGTTCCAGATATCGCATCCTTACCAGACGTAACAGAAGATTGCGAGATTACTACACTTACTGAGCCAACTGCAACCGATAATTGTGGCACCACTACGGTAAGCCATAATGCTGTTTTACCAATTTATAATTCAACCACAATTACTTGGACTTATACAGACGTTAATGGCAACTCCTCAACTCAAACTCAAAACGCAATAATCATCGACACTATTCCTCCTGTTCCAGATATCGCATCCTTACCAGACGTAACAGAAGATTGCGAGATTACTACACTTACTGAGCCAACTGCAACCGATAATTGTACCGGCGAAATTATTGGTGTTCCTGATGTAAGTTTTCCCATTACAACACAAGGGCCCACAGTAATAACATGGACATTTACGGATGAAAATGGAAATTCTGTTACTCAAACACAAAATCTTATCCTTAACGATACTACCCAGCCTGTTCCAGACCTTGCTTCGTTGCCTGATATAGAACAAGAATGTGCCGTTTTAATGCTTACTGCAACTGCAACCGACAACTGTGTCGGAACAATTGTGGGTGTTCCTGATGTTGGTTTTCCCATTACAACACAAGGAACCACAGTAATAACATGGACATTTACGGATGAAAATGGAAATTCTGTTACTCAAACACAAAATGTTACGATTAATGATGTTACCCCCCCAATAATCACTTGTCCAGCTGATATTTTAGCAAATACAGATCCTGGTTTATGCGGAGCAATAGTTACTTATAATCTCCCAGAGGTTGAAGATAATTGTAATTTTCAAAATCTTATTGTTAATGGCGATGCCAGCGATGGATTAAACAACTGGGTAATAACACAAAATGGCGGCAATGGATGGAATGCATCTGAGGGTGTATTTAAAACATCAAGTTATTGGGATGTCAAACATCAAGTTATTGACCTTATGTCAGTTGGTTACGATGAAGATCAACTTGATCTTTCTCCAGCAATATTCATTTCTGAAGATTATATTGGTAATGGTACCCCCACAGATCCTTATCAAATAAAGGTTGAACTCAGGAATGCTTCAAATGATGTAATTGCATCATTTAATAGCGGAATTATTACTTGTTCGCCTGATTGGCAGACCATTTCCCACACTTTTACTGGATATGGTGCAGGCCTTAGATTCATCTACTTCGAACACGGGGGAAGAGATGTCGAAAATTGGGCTGGACATTACGGGTCTAGTATGACAAATGCGACCGTTAAAATACTGGGGCAAATAACCCAAACAGCCGGTTTGGCATCAAATAGCTTTTTCCCAGTAGGAACTACAACCAATACTTTTGAAATCGCTGATGCAGGTGGAAATACATCAACTTGTAGTTTTGATATTGTGGTTACTGATAATGAAGCTCCGATTGCGGATATTCCTGTGTTGACAGATTTATCAGCGGATTGTGAAGTTACATCATGGACCGCGCCAACTGCTACTGACAATTGTTCTGGATCGATTACAGGTGTTGCCAATCAAACACTTCCAATTCAGGAAACAACAAGCATTACCTGGTCATTTGAAGATGAAAATGGCAATATCTCCACACAAACTCAGGAAGTTATTATTAATGACGCGATAGCACCTGTTTTGGATGCTGGTACTCTTGAGGATATAAGCGCTGATTGTGAAGTGACGAGTTTAACAGCCCCAACTGCTACCGATAATTGTTCGGGAATAATTACCGGTATTGCCAATCAAACGCTTCCAATTCAAGAAACAACAACCATTACCTGGACATTTGAAGATGCAAACGGCAATAGTGTTACTCAAACTCAGGAAGTTATTATTAATGACGTAATAGCACCTGTTCCAGATGTAGATGCGCTTTCGGACATAACAACAGAATGTGCAGTTACAATGCTTATTGAACCCACAGCTACGGATAATTGTGCTGGAACAATTATAGGTGTTCACGATGCTGCTCTTCCCATTACAACAATAGGAACAACTCTTATAACCTGGACGTTTACCGATGGTAATGGAAATTCAATTTCTCAAACACAAAATGTAATTATTAGCGGAGATAACACTCCTCCTGTTGCCGATCTTACATCATTGCCCGATATTGAAGCAGAATGTGAAGTAATAAATTTAACCGCGCCAACAGCTACCGACAACTGTGGTGGTTTGGTAGTGGTTACAAACGATGCTACACTTCCAATCGTTTCACAAGGAACCACAGTGGTAACATGGACTTATACAGATGAGGTTGGAAACTCAGCTCAACAAACCCAAAATGTTGTGATTGACGATATTACCGGACCCGTTGCTGATATAGATGTCTTAGCAGATATAACAGCAGATTGTGAAGTAACAAGTTTAACTGAACCAACAGCCACCGACAACTGTGGTGGTTTGGTAATTGTTTCAAACGACGCTGTACTGCCAATCAATACCCACGGAACTACTGTAGTAACTTGGACGTATACTGATGGAAATGGAAATACGACAACTCAAACTCAAAATGTTGTGATTGAGGATATTACCGGTCCAGTTGCAGATATTTCTGTATTATCAGATGTTACATCAGAATGTGAAGTAGTGAGTTTGATAGAGCCCACAGCTACCGACAACTGTGGTGGTTTGGTAACGGTTACAAACGATGCTACATTGCCCATTACAACACAAGGAACCACAGTGGTAACTTGGACTTACGAAGACAATAATGGCAACTCTACAACTCAAACTCAAAATGTTGTGATTGAGGATGTTACCAGCCCAATTGCTGATATTGCTGTCTTAGAAGACATAACAGCAGAATGTGAAGTAACAAGTTTAACAGCCCCAACTGCTACAGATAATTGTTTTGGAATCATTACCGGTATTACCGATCAAACGCTTCCAATTCAAGAAACAACAACCATTACTTGGACATTTGAAGATGGAAATGGAAATACTACAACTCAAACTCAAAATGTTGTGATTGATGATGCAGCAACACCTGTTTTAGATATTGCAGATTTAGAAGATGTAACCGCAGAATGCGAAGTAACAAGTTTAACAGCCCCAACTGCTACAGATAACTGTGCTGGAACAATTATAGGAACTCATGATGCAACATTCCCGATTACAACACAAGGAACCACATTGGTAACATGGACATTTACGGATGGAAATGGAAATTCTGTTACTCAAACCCAAAATGTAATCATTAATGATGCTACTTTGCCTATTTTAGATGTAGATGATTTAGCAGATATTACCGCAGAATGTGAAGTAACAAGCTTAACAACACCCACCGCGACGGACAACTGTGTTGGTGAGATTCAGGGTGTACATAATACTACACTTCCAATTACAACACAAGGAACCACAGTGGTAACGTGGACATTTACGGATGAAAACGGAAATTCTGTTACTCAAACCCAAAATGTTGTGATTAATGATGTTACTGCACCTTCAATGACTTGCCCCACTGATATTACAACAAATACAGATATGGGTTTATACGGAGCAACTGTTACGTATGAGTTTCCAACGGCTACAGACAACTGTAGTTTTTCGGGAGCTAATCTTATTGCTAATGGTGATGCCAGCGATGGATTAAACAACTGGATAATAACACAAAATGGCGGCAATGGATGGAATGCATCTGAGGGTGTATTTAAAACATCTTATATGTGGTGTAGAAAATATCAGATTGTGGATCTCTTAGCCGCTGGTTATAGTGAATCTGTGCTTGATCAATCTCCTGAAATATTCATCTCTGAAGATTATCAAAGCGGTTATAATGCCACTGATCCGTATTATTTAAATGTTGAACTCCGAAATGCTTCAAACGAAGTAATTGCGGCATTTTATAGCGATACAATTGTAACTACTAACGATTGGCAGACCATTTCCCATACATTCGCAGAATATGGCGAAGGACTTAGGTATATTTACTTTGAGCACGGAGGAACAGATGTTCAAGCTTGGGGTGGTTTTTTCGGGGCTTACATGACAAACGCTACGGTTAAAGTAGCCCAATCTATTAATCAAATAGCAGGATTACCATCAAATAGCTTTTTTACTGTAGGAACAACAACCAATACTTTTGAAGTTAGTGATGCTGTTGGAAATACATCGACTTGTAGTTTTGATGTTATTGTAGTTAATAATAATTTGGAAGCACCTGTCCCAAATCTTGCAATATTATCAGATATTGAAACCGAATGTGAAGTGACGAATTTAGTTGAGCCAACTGCTACTGACAATATTGATGGAGAAATTATTGGTGTTCATAATGTAAGTCTTCCTATTACGGCACAGGGTACAACAGTAGTAACTTGGACATATACGGATAGTGATGACAACATCATTTCTCAAACACAAAATGTAATTATTAGCGCAGATAACACTCCTCCTGTTGCCGATCTTGCATTATTGCCCGATATTGAAGCAGAATGTGAAGTAACAAGTTTAACAGCACCCACCGCTACTGATAACTGTGGTGGCTTAGTTACTGTCACAAACGATGCTACATTGCCCATTACAACACAAGGAACTACAGTGGTAACATGGACGTATACAGATGAGGCTGGAAACTCAGCTCAACAAACCCAAAATGTAATTATTAGCACAGATAACACTCCTCCTGTTGCCGACCTTGCATTATTGCCCGATATTGAAGCAGAATGTGAAGTAGTGAGTTTGATAGAGCCCACAGCTACCGACAACTGTGGTGGTTTGGTAACGGTTACAAACGATGCAACTCTTCCAATCTCAACACAAGGAACCACAGTGGTAACTTGGACTTACGAAGACAATAATGGCAACTCTACAACTCAAACTCAAAATGTTGTGATTGAGGACATTACGGGTCCAGTTGCAGATATTTCTGTTTTATCAGATGTAACAGCAGAATGCGAAATTACAAGCTTAACAGCCCCAACTGCTACAGATAACTGTGGAGGTTTAGTTACTGTCACAAACGACGCTACATTGCCCATTACAACACAAGGAACCACAGTGGTAACGTGGACGTATACCGATGGAAATGGAAACTCTGTTTCTCAAACACAAAATATTGTGATTGAAGATGTGACAGCACCTGTTCCTGATTTAGATGAATTAGCAGAAATTGAAGCATGTTTCGAGCTTGCTACACTTACTGAGCCAAGTGCTACAGACAATTGTGGTGATTTAGCGAGCATAACTCATGACGCAACTCTTCCCATTACTACTTCTACAACAATAATATGGACGTTTACCGATGGCAATGGAAACACTTCTACTCAAACCCAATCCATTGTGATTAATACCGTTGATGTTTCTGTAACTGATAACAGTCCAATCCTTATTGCAAATGCTGAAGATGCAACTTATCAATGGGTAGATTGCGATAATGCGAATAATCCTATTCTTGGAGAAACTAATCAAACTTTTATTGCAACAGAAAATGGAAATTATGCTGTTGAAGTAACACAAAACGGTTGTACAGCAACTTCTGATTGTATTAATGTAACAAATGTTGATGTAAATATCGAAAACACAGAACTTGACGTAAATGTTTATCCAAATCCAACATCAGGTTTGTTGTTTATTGAGTTCACTAAAGCAGAAGATACTTCATGGAAATTAGTCAATATTACTGGTCAGGTAATACTCGAAGGCCAAAATAGTAATGATAAGTTCTCTGTAAATATGGAAGATTTAGCTCCTGGTGTATATACATTAAATATCCAACAAAATGATAGAATAATTACAAAGCGTGTTGTACGCAAGTAGGTTTTATTCTTAACAAATATTTAAAAGAGCTACCAATTTTGGTGGCTCTTTTTTGGTTATATCTAACTCAGGTTCATGGATTGCTTCACTATTTGCTGCAAAAAAAGTAAAAGAGCCTAACATTTGCTTAGATTAAAAACCGTAAAGTGCTATTGTACCATCATATTGTCCTCTTAAATCTCACAAACAGATTATTATAAATCAATCATGTCCACTAAAACTTAAATTTATACCCTATTACAAACACAAAATCTGTAACAGGATTTGTTTCAAACACTTCTTTTTGTATCATATACCCCAAATCGAAAGCATTATGTTTATTAAGAGAATATTCAAGTCCTATAACTCCACGGAATTTTTCGCAAGGTCTATAATCATCCTCAAAAAACGGGAGATAGGCTTCAAATGAAAGATATGGCTCCCATTTTAAATGCTGATAACTGAGTTTTACTTTAGGTCTTAATGTAAATTCTGAGCTAGAGTCGAAGTCATAAAAAAAAGTTTTTTTTTGCTGTGTTTGTGCTCTAAGTCGAGCATCTAAATCAAATTTTGCTAAATCAAATTCATGTGAATAATCCAAATAAAAACGTCTTATAGGATAGTAAGTATTATCGAGTGCGTGATTATATTTAATACGATAGAAAAATGAAATTTCATCGGTTTTATTAAAACTATAATTAAGCCCAATTTCATTGACAATACTACCAAGTTCTGTAATATTCTCATCGAAACGCTCACAATTTGCGTACTCAACAGAAAATGCTTGATTAAAACGTTTTTCGATACAAATGTCTAACCATAAGCCAGCATCATTTACTTGTGCGTTAATAACGGGCGATAATGCTAGTAGCAGAACAATAATGAGTGTTCTAATCATGATAATAAATTTGAATTCTTGCAGAGTCTCTTAAAAAATTTATTCTAGTTACACTTACGTCATAAACATCTAAACCTGTACGTTTTCGCAGGTCTTCGATAAGTTTTTCTTTGTTTTCAGGTTTAGTTAGTTCGGTATTGTCATAATCTATTCTTTTAACATTATAAGGCTTAAAAAACAATTGGCTATCTAAAACAAAAGTGAAGATAACAATAATTGCGTTGATTATGATGGTTTCATAGATTTCAAGGTGAATTGCATTTAACAAACCTAATGCAATAAAAATAAATAAGTAAGTCATATCTTTCATCGAAATTCCTGCGGTACGATATCTTAACATTGAAAACACCGCAAAAAGTCCAAATGCAGCTCCCATGCTAATCTTTACCTCATTAAGTACATAAGTAAGAAGGAAAATAATGATATTAAAAAGTAGAAATGTAAAAATATACCCTTGACGTTTGTTATTTGGATAATATATTAAGAAGACAATTATTAAGACTGTAATTAAATTGATAGCCAAATTAAGAAAGAAATAACCACTGATATCAACCTCTTCTTTTTTCTTTACTGTTTTAGGTTTATCAATATCATTCTTAATTTTAATTTTAGCATCTTTATTAACAATTATCTGTACTGGTAATGTATCATAAATTGTTTCTTCAAATTTACTAAACTCTTCTTTAAGTTCATCAGGTTCTTGTGCGTTGCCAGTATTCACAGGCGACAATAATCCAAGTAGGAAAAACCCCAATAATAGTATTTTAAATATTTTCATTGCAAAGTTTATTAATTAATCTAAATTTTTCATTCATATTATTCGTCTTTACAGGATATAAAGAGGCAATACCAAGACAATATTTACTTAGCCCTGACTGATATATAAAGTTATCACTCAAGATTTTACGTGCCTTAGATTTTGCTGTTTTATTCTGTTTTAGTTCTAAGATGATTAGTTTAGGATATTTTATTTCATTTTCATCATTTCTGTAACTTAAGCCCGTATCAATCGTAAGTCTCTCAGTAAAAGTCTTATTAACTAAACTTATACGTTCAAATTCCACCCATAATTTATCATCAAATCCTAATAACTCTTTTTTTAACACCGAATGTGCAAAATCAATACGCTGCGGACATAATTCAAAGTTTCTATCTTCTATTTTTATTCTTGTTTTGATGGTTTTTTTATGATTATTTTTTTGCTTTACCTCGAAATAATATTTATCCGTTTCAACATACTGCCGTGTTCGCAATTTAAACCTATTATCTCGGCCGAATTGATGAGTATAATAACATATAAAATCATCCGAGTCATAGTACATTGTTTTATAAGCTAACAAGTGTTTTTGCGATATTTCAAGCACGCAATAATCTTTCTGCAACTCGTTTAATATTTCTGGCAACTTATTTATGTGAAAAGGAAATTTGCTATCCATTCTATTCATAAGTTTAACAGCTCCCATATCCTCAAGAGACACTGCATCAAACGATTTTAATATTTGATTTATTTTTTCCAATTAGCGTGTTTCGTAGGTATATTTCTTTTCCCATTTTACCTCGCCATTGGGACGATATTCGACACCAGTTTCTTTTAATCCGTTGTTATCGTAAGTATATACTTGTTTTTCAATTTCTTTACCATCTTCATCTGTTGTTATAATCTCAATTTCATTATCAAAAGCATCATATTTAAAGGTTCTTTTTACAGTTTTTGCTTTCTTTTTATCATATTCAAGCTCTTCGCTTACATTACCAAAAGAATCGTATTTGTATGCTCTTTTTCGTAGCACAAGACCACTCATATCATACTTTATTTCAGTAATTGTTTTTCCATCTTTATTAAATTCTTCATACGTATCAACATAAGTTATTATCAATGTATCGATGGTAATTGTTTTAGTAATTGTCTGTGAGGTAATCTTGTTGTTTCTTACCTTTTTTGCACTCTGGCCAAAACAAAATAAAGGTAAAATCACTACTAGTAATAAAGCAATTTTTTTCATATTATTATTTAATTAAATATTATTATTTGTGGAACTAAAAACACAGCTTTTGACTGAGTTATCTCAACATGTTCAATTATAGCAATCTCACCGTTTACAGTCTGCATTGCAGAATCTTTTGAATAAACAAATATTGTATATTTTCCGGGACGCAAATAATTAAATTTATAATTACCGAGATAATCAGTTTTTGTTTTATCATCATATCCTATATTATCGCCATATACAATAAAAACATCCTCATCCATTGCAGCATACTCACCGTGCAATAACGTAAATGTACTATTGTAATCTTTAACCCATACCGAACCAACAATTGTTACATTTCCGCCCTTACCAGGATTCTTTTCGCAGGACGAGAAAATTACTATTAGAGACAATATCAGTAATATGTTTTTTACAAGTTTATTCATAATCAATCATTTATTGCCACAAATTTAAAATAATAATCTATATCATTAAAATAATAATAAAAACATATTTCCTCTGAATGCCTAAAAGTATCTTTTTTTATTAAACTTATCAAACATTATAGGCATGGCTATAATACTAATTTGGCATAAAATTGGCATAAAACACAAAAGTACGTTGCAAATAGTAGAATCACAGGGCAAACGCATACTTTTTCAAACACTACTATTGGAGAAAATTGTATATGTCCCTTCGACACTTCGGCGTTGCTCAGTGCTGGCAAGCTCAGGGCATCGCCTCTGGACAAATTGTTTAGAGTGCGATCGTTTTTTACTGATGTTAAAGCCCTCTTATGTTTGCAAAATTGAATTTAATGATTTTTATTTACAAATAAAAGGAATGACAATGGGAAAAAGAATTTGCCCTAGGCAACAAGTATTTTATTGTATGCCGACCGTTAGAAAAC
>Ga0265295_1008279_pt1 | contig 11594 bp, 8 predicted proteins | sample Munlansysbiofilm_FD_192503 | JGI IMG/M metagenome (GOLD analysis project Ga0265295, IMG submission 192503) | Leachate microbial communities from a municipal landfill in Southern Ontario, Canada - Methane capture system biofilm | ecosystem: Engineered > Solid waste > Landfill > Unclassified ... | reverse complement strand
AATCGTTTTGATACGGAAAACAAGTCTCTACCCTGCGCCGTAAATGCAGGACTACGCAAAGAAAATTTCTTTTTTGTCGTGAGATTTTTCTTTGCTGAAAATCTCATTTTTTATTTTTTTAGGAGGATATTATGGCTAAAATTGGTGTTATTATGGGTTCCAAGTCTGACTTTGATGTTATGAAAGAGGGTATGGAAATACTTGACTTATTCGGTATTTCTTATGAGAAAGATATAGTCAGTGCGCACCGAACACCTGATTATTTATACACATATGCTAAAGAGGCACACCAAAGAGGCATTAATCTCATTATTGCTGGTGCAGGTGGTTCTGCCCACCTTCCTGGTATGGTCGCTGCTTTAACTCATCTTCCTGTCATAGGGGTTCCCATTAAAACATCTAAATTGGATGGACTTGATTCTTTATTGTCCATAGTTCAAATGCCTTATGGTGTTCCTGTTGGAACAATGGCTATTAATGGATCTAAAAATGCTGCACTTTTAGCTATTCGCATTTTAGGTATGACTGATCCAGTTATCGCATCAAAAATGATTGATTTTATGAAACAACAAACAGAAGACGTTTTAAATCATAAAGAGGTATTAGGTCTGTGAGAATCGGCATCATAGGTGGTGGACAGTTAGGCATGATGCTCGCTGAAGCCGCAGAAAAGTTATCACATCAGGTGTTTGTTTTAGAACCAAAAGAAAACCCTTCAGTTGCAAAAACACATGCCATCATCATTCCTTATGCTTATGATGATCCTCAAGGATTAGAACTTTTGCATCACAACTCTGATGTCATCATTTACGAGTTTGAAAATATTAATATCGAGTATATTAAAAAGTATGAACATAAAATGCCTCAAGGAATCAAAGCTTTAAAAATATCTCAAGATCGTCTTATTGAAAAAGAATTTGCTTCATCGCTTGGTATACCAACTGCATCTTATATACCAATTAATTCAAAAGCTGATCTTATAAACGGATTTTATCCATCCGTTTTGAAAACAACAAGATTGGGTTATGACGGTAAGGGTCAACAGCTCATTCAAAAGTTAGATGAACTATCAAGATGTAATATTGATCAACCTATGATTCTTGAAACATACATCGATTTTGATTATGAAGTAAGTGTTGTTTTAACACGTGATTATCATGATCAATTCGCTTATCTTCCACTGATAAAAAACGAGCATAAAGATGGTATATTGCATACATCAAAACCTTTATGGGAGGGTTATGATGACATTCAAATGAGAGCCTTTCAATATGGAAAGATGATTGCTGAAGCTCTAAACTATGTGGGCACACTAGCGATTGAGTTTTTTGTCAAAGATGATGCTGTCATCTTCAATGAAATGGCCCCACGTCCCCATAATTCAGGTCACTTCTCCATTGAAGGAGCAACCGTCTCTCAGTTTGAAAATATGATTCTTGCTGTAACAAACCAGTCAGTAATCGAACCGCAAAAGACATGCTATAGTATGATGTTTAACATTTTAGGTCAACATCATGACTTGCTTAGACATGATCACAAATTGAATCATATCTTTGTTCATGATTACCATAAAAATAGTGTTAAACACAACCGCAAAATCGGCCATATCACATGTTGTGCAGATACCGATGATTTACTAAATGACTTAGAAAAGATGATGAGAGGAGCATATCATGATTAAGCGTTTGTACATTGAAAGACAACCTGATTATCAAATTGAAGTTGATGCCATCAAAACTGAATTAAGACATCTTTTTGGTATCCAGATTAAACATATTTCTCATCACATTATCTATGATCTTGTAGGCTTAAGTGATGATGAAATCGATCAAATCACGTATGCTGTTTTCGCTGAAATTAATAAAGATATCGTTCGAAAAGAACTAAAAATCAATTCGCCTTATATCGCATATGAATACCTACCCGGTCAATATGATCAACGAGCAGATAGTGCTTCGCAATGCGTTGAACTCATACTTAATCGTAATGACTTCATCATAAAAACAGGAACGCTTCTAACCTTTAGTGAAGAAGTAACTGATGATGAAATCGAATTGATTAAACATCATTTGATTAACAAAGTTGAAGCCAGAGAAAAAGACTTATCACAGTACACATTAGATCAACCTCAAAAACCTGAATCTGTATATGCCTTGGATGGTTTTATTCATTTGTCATCTGATGAACTACATAAATTATATCAATCACTCAGTTTAGCCATGAGTTATGAGGATCTAGCATATATTCAAAATTACTTTATACAAAAAAAGAGGGAGCCCTTAATCTCTGAAATTAAAATACTTGATACCTACTGGAGTGATCACTGTAGACATACGACATTTGAAACTATTCTTGATCACATAAAAATCGATGAATCACCCATTTCTTCTTACATTCAACAATCCTATTTAAACTATCAAGAAATGAAAAAGAAATTAAATCGGGAACACATGCCAACAACATTGATGGAGCTTGCTACGATCAATGCGCGTTATGAAAAAAAGTTTGGTAAGTTAAATGATGTTGAAGTTTCAGATGAGCATAATGCAGCAAGTATAATGATTGATGTTGATATCGATGGTATTCAAGAACCTTGGTTATTAATGTTTAAAAATGAAACACATAATCACCCAACAGAGATTGAACCATTTGGTGGTGCATCCACATGTTTAGGTGGCGCTATAAGAGATCCATTGAGTGGGCGAAGCTATGTCTATGGTGCCATGCGTTTAACAGGTGCTGCAGACATCACTGAACCTATTCAGCGAACACTTAAAGGAAAACTTCCTCAACGTGTGATCTCAAAAAAAGCAGCTGAAGGTTACTCTTCTTATGGGAACCAAATTGGTTTAGCAACAACATTTGTACAAGAAGTTTTCCATGAAGGTTATCGTGCAAAACGCATGGAAGTTGGTGCTGTTATTGGTGCTGTTCCACAATCATATGTTAAAAGAAAACATCCAAAGCCTGGAGATCTCATTTTACTGATTGGTGGTCGAACTGGGAAAGATGGCATCGGTGGTGCAACAGGTTCTTCTAAGCGTCATGAAACTAAATCGATGATGACTTCATCATCTGAAGTCCAAAAGGGAAATGCCGTTATTGAGCGAAAGATCCAAAGACTATTTAGAAACCCTGAAGTCACATCGTGTATAAAAAAAGCGAATGACTTTGGTGCAGGTGGTGTCAGTGTTGCCATTGGAGAATTGGCTGATGGTATTCGCATTGAACTTGATAAAATCCCTTTAAAATATGAAGGATTAAGTCCACTTGATATTGCTATTTCTGAATCACAAGAGCGTATGGCGATTGTGATCGATCCGCGTGACGAATCACATATCAAATCATGTGCTTATGCTGAAAATCTTGAAGTAACAACTGTTGCAACCGTTACCGAAGAACCCATCCTTTTGATGACTTATCATGATGATGTAATCTGTGAGATTGATCGATCCTTCATTGACACATCTGGTGTCAAACAACATCAACATGTAAATATCAAATCTTCATATCATACATCATTGTTTCATAGAAATTATACAGGTGAAACATTGAAAGATCGTATGATCAACATGCTTGATGATCTTAACATCACGTCACTGCAAGGTCTTGTTGAAATGTTCGATAGTACGATTGGATCAGCCACAGTGATTCTACCTTATGGTGGTAAACACCAAAAAACAAAAGCTCAAACAAGTGTACAAAAAATACCTGTTCAAAACGGTAAAACTAATTCTGTATCCATTATGAGTTATGGTTTTGATCCTTACTTATCTGAACAAAGTCCTTATCATGGTGCTATGTATGCTGTTATCGATAGCATTGCTAAAACAGTAGCATCTGGTGGTGCTTACCAAAATATTCATTTATCTTTTCAAGAATATTTTGAAAAGTTAGGACAAGATGATGTCACATGGGGTAAACCTTTTCAATCTTTACTTGGAGCACTTGAAGTTCAAAAGGCATTTGGCTTGGCTGCTATTGGAGGAAAAGATTCGATGAGTGGTACATTTGAACATCTTCATGTTCCTCCAACACTTATCAGTTTCGCTTTTTCAAAAGGTGATATATCAACTATTATCTCTAATGCATTCGTTTCTTCAGATTCTTTTCTTTATTTAGCAAAACACCATAGAAAAGAACATGATATGCCAAACTTTGAACAACTACAAACACTTTATGATGATATCCACCAGATGATCAAAAAGAGGATCATCCTATCAGCTTATGCTTTATCAACAGGTAGTTTAAGCGAAGCTATGATGAAAGCATCTTTTGGAAATCATATCGGTTTATCTATTCAAACTGATCTTTCACTATTCGATCTTGATTATGGATCCATCTTGATTGAATCACGCCAAGAGATCATCCATCCTGATTTTGTTTATTTAGGAAAAACAAATGACTCGTCTTTAATTCAGATTAATGATGTGACACTTCATATTCAAGAAGCCCTTCATGTGAACGAGCAAAAACTATCTTCGATTTATCCCATTATTCATCAAGAACTCTCTTCTATTCCCATCAAGCAAGTTGATCAGCATACGTCATATATCTTACCTAAACAACTCCAAATCAGCACAGTGAAAGTACTTCTTCCTATCTTTCCAGGAACTAACTGTGAATATGATAGTGAAAGGGCCTTTATAGAGGCTGGTGCTGTTGTCGAGTCGTTTGTATTTTGCAACCAAACACCTCATGATGTTCAAACATCTATAGCCCTATTTGCCCATCATATTGATCAGTGCCATATACTCATGCTAAGCGGTGGTTTCAGTAGTGGCGATGAGCCTGATGGTAGTGGCAAATATATAGCGAATGTACTAAAACATCCTTTGATAAAAGATGCTATTGATCGACTTAGAGAACGAAAAGGTTTAATCTTGGGTATTTGTAATGGATTTCAAGCATTGATTAAATCAGGACTTCTACCTTATGGTGAACTGACTTCACTTAATAAAAATTCACCTAACTTATATAAGAATGCCATTAAACGACACGTATCAAAAATAGTAAAAACAAAAGTCGTATCATCATCCAGTCCTTGGTTGGTTGATATGAAACATGAAGTTTATGATGTTCCTATCTCACATGGTGAAGGACGATTTGTCATTGATCAAGAACATCTTGATGACCTTCTCATAAATGATCAAATAGCATTTCAATATGTCGATGATCAACATCAACCCACCTATAATCCTATCTATAATCCTAATGGATCAACTTATGCCATTGAAGGTATTTTATCGAAAGATGGTTTGATACTAGGTAAGATGGGACATAGTGAGCGCGTTGCAGAAGATTTATATAAAAACTATCCAACCATAAAGAAACAAAATATTTTTACTAATGCAGTCAATTATTTTAAACAAAGGGGTAACAAACATGAAACTTCTCTATGAAGGTAAAGCAAAAAAGGTTTATCAATCAGATGAACAAGAACAAAACATTATCGTCTACTACAAAGATGATGCTACCGCGTTCAACGGTATTAAAAAAGCTCAAATCACTTCAAAAGGTGAACTAAACAATAGGATATCATCTTTGATTTTTACTTACTTAACTGAGCATCATATTCCCAATCACTTCATCAAACAATTATCAGATCGTGAACAGCTCTGTAAAAAAGTTACGATTATTCCTCTTGAAGTGATTGTAAGAAATATCGTTGCGGGTTCTTTAGCTAAAAGACTTCAGATTGAAGAAGGTACGCCCATTGAACACCCCGTTTATGAAATCTGTTATAAAAATGATGAGCTTGGTGACCCTTTGATTAACGATCATCACGCGGTGATGCTGAAAATTGCAACGTATGAAGAACTCAAACTTATTTATCAAATGACAGAAGAGATAAATCAACTCTTAATCGATTTCTTCAAGCGTGTAGGTATCATGCTTGTCGACTTCAAAATTGAATTTGGTAAAGATGTAGACGGTCAAATCATTCTTGCTGATGAAATCAGTCCTGATACCTGCCGTTTATGGGATCAAAAAACTCATGAAAAACTTGATAAAGATCGTTTTAGACGTGACCTTGGGAGCATCAAGGAAGCTTATGAAGAAATATTTAATCGGATCAAATCATGAGACGAAAAAGAGACTATTTGTTTGACGATCACCCCAAAGAGGAATGTGGTGTCTTCGGTGTCATCAATGTTGAAAATGCGAGTGAAGTTCTTTATTATGGACTTCATGCGCTTCAGCATCGTGGACAAGAAGGTGCAGGCATTATCTCAGTAGATGATACACAATTCTATCGCATAAGAGGACAAGGTTTAGTCACTGAAGTTTTCAATGAACAAAACATGCAAACTCTCAAGGGGAGTGCATCTATTGGTCATGTAAGATACTCGACCAGTGGTGGAAGCCTACTTGAAAATGTACAACCTTTTCTATTCCGTCATAGCACAGGTGACTTTGCTCTTTGTCATAATGGAAACTTAGTCAACTCACATCATTTAAGAAGTGCGTTAGAACGCGAAGGTTCTATCTTTCAAACAACTTCAGATAGTGAAATCTTTGCACACCTTATCAAAAAGGACCATCAAAAAAACAGATTGGAAGCCATTAAAGAAGCTCTCAATAAGATTGAAGGAGCGTTCGCTTTTTTAGCTTTAACGAAAGATAAACTCTACATTATGCGTGATAAAAACAGTTTAAGACCACTATCATTAGGTAAATTAAACGGTGGTTATGTCGTCAGTAGTGAGACATGTGCGCTAGATATCGTGGGTGCCACATTTATTCGTGATATTAAACCTGGTGAAGTATTAATCATTGATAAACATAACCAAATGATTCAAGACTTTTATGCAAAAAAAACATATCACAATCTCTGTGCAATGGAATATATTTACTTTTCTAGACCGGATTCAGTGATTGAAGGTGTTAACGTTCACGCTTCACGTAAAGAAGCCGGAAGGATTCTGGCAAAAGAAGCACCTGTTGAAGCCGACATTGTTGTCGGTGTTCCTGATTCTTCTCTTTCAGCAGCAACAGGTTACTCTGAAGCTATGAACATACCCTATGAAATGGGATTAATAAAAAACAAATATGTTGGAAGAACATTTATACAACCCTCACAAAGTATGCGAGAAAAAGGTGTGAAAATGAAATTATCACCTTTAAAAAGTATCGTTTATGGAAAACGTGTTGTTTTAGTTGATGACTCTATCGTTAGAGGAACAACTTCAAAAAAGATCATTAAAATGCTTCGTGAAGCTGGAGCAACAGAAATCCATATGCGCATCGCTTCGCCAGCGATAACACATCCATGTTTCTATGGTGTTGATACGTCGACATATGAAGAGCTTATCGCAAGCAAGAAAACACTCGAGGAACTTAAAAACTATATCGGTGCTGACTCTTTAGCTTATTTATCGATTGAAGGTTTATATCAAGCAACACAAAAGAAAAAACTTTGTGTTTCTTGTTTTACAGGAAAATATCCAACTTATTTATATAAGGATTTAAAAGATGCTAATAAAGATGACAAGTTCTAGGAGGACTATATGAGTGATGCCTATACAAAATCCGGTGTTTCATTAGATCGAGGATATGAAGCTGTTCGTCGTATGAAAGATCACATCGAAAAGACAAGAAACAAAGGTGTTATCGATACGATTGGTGGTTTTGGTGGTCTATTTGATCTATCTGAATATAACATTAATGAACCTGTTTTAGTGAGTGGAACAGATGGTGTTGGTACCAAACTCATGATTGCACAGATGATGCATAAACACGACACCATTGGTATTGATTTGGTTGCAATGTGCGTCAATGACATCATCACCATAGGTGCAAAACCTTTATTCTTTCTTGATTATATCGCTGCGCATCAGATAGATCCATTGATCATTGAAGAACTCATCAAAGGCATATCGCATGGATGTGTAACCTCCGGATGTGCATTAATCGGCGGAGAAACTGCCGAAATGAATGATCTATATCGAGAAGGTGACTATGATTTAGCAGGTTATGTTACAGGTGTTGTCGAGAAATCAAAAATCATTAAAAAAGAAAACATATGTGAACATGATGTCTTAATTGGATTAACATCGAGTGGCATTCACTCAAACGGTTATTCACTTGTTCGTAAAATCTTTTTTAAAGATCATCATATTGATATCCATCATCAATTTGATGAACTTGATCTCCCCTTGGGAGAGGAACTTTTAAAACCAACAAAAATCTATGTCAAAGAACTACTTGACTTGATGGAACATATCACTGTTAAAGGTGTTGCACATATCACAGGTGGTGGCTTCATTGAAAATGTTCCTCGTATGTTACCTGATGGTTATGGTGTTGAAATCAGTGAATCATCACTTCCACATATACCAATCTTTGGTCTGATGGAAAAATTAGGAAACATCAGCCATCAAGATATGTTTAATATCTTTAATATGGGTATTGGTATGGTAGTTGCTGTGGATCCACATGATGTAAATAAATCTTTAGAGATCTTAAAACAACATGAACCTCGTGTGATTGGCAAAGTGACAAAATCAGCACAGGTTGTGATGACACCATGAAACGCATCGCAGTCTTTGCAAGTGGTACTGGATCCAATTTCAAAGCAATTCATCAAAATATTATCAATGGTTTGATTCCTGCTGAACTTGCGTGTTTTGTATGTGATCGTCCTGATGCACTATCTGCAAACTATGCACGAGATCATCATATTGATTCGTTTATATTTGAACCTTCAACATACAAACACAAAAATGATTATGAACTTGAAATTCTTGCTTATCTAAATAGTCATCAAGTAGATCTGATTGTATTAGCTGGTTATATGCGTATTATCGGTCAAACACTGCTTCATGCATATCCCAATCAGATCATCAACATTCACCCAAGTCTTCTTCCACTATATCGAGGAAAAGATGCTATTAAAAGAGCATGGGATCATCGTGAACAAAAAACAGGTGTTACCATTCATTTTGTTGATGAGGCTGTTGATCATGGAAAAATCATTTTACAAGAGGAACTGAACATTGATCATGCATCGATTGATGAACTAACTGAAGCAATTCATCTGATCGAGCATCGTTTATATACACAAGCTATATGCTTACTTTTGGAGGATACACGTGAAAAGAGCTCTCATTAGTGTCAGTGACAAAACAGGATTAATTCCGATAGCAACATGTTTAATATCACATGGATATCATATCTTATCAACAGGTGGTACAAAGAATTATTTAGAGAAAAATAACATTGAAGTTACTCAGGTTAGTGCATATACAAACTATCCCGAAATATTAGATGGGAGAGTTAAAACACTGCACCCAAAAATACATGCAGGTTTACTTGCTAAAAGGGATAATCTATCTCATATGGATGTTCTTAAGCGTGAAGATATAGATACCATTGATTTACTCATCGTTAACTTGTATCCTTTTGTCGAAACGATCAAAGATGAGCATATTACACAAGATGAAGCCATTGAACAAATTGATATTGGTGGTCCTTCTATGCTCAGAAGTGCTGCAAAGAATTTTAAATCTGTTACTGTAGTCACAGATGTTAACGATTATGATCTAATCATACATGAACTCAACACTTGTGGAGAAACTAAACCTTCTACACGCATGTATCTTGCACAAAAAGTTTTTGAACTAACTTCAGCATATGATTTTGCTATTGCATCATACCTTCTTCAAAAAAAGAGAATTCAAACAACATTAACACATGTGTCATCACTTCGTTATGGTGAAAATCCACATCAAAAAGCTGATCTTTATCAAACACATGATGATCCATACTGTTTGATCAATGCTAAGATTCTTCATGGAAAACAACTCTCTTATAACAATATACAAGATGCTAATGCTGCACTGAATATCTTATCGGAATTTCAAGATCCATGTGCGGTTGCATTAAAACATACAAACCCTTGTGGGGTTGGCATAGGTTCAACCATCCATGAAGCCTTTGATAAAGCATATCACTCAGATGATGTCAGTATCTTTGGTGGCATTATCGCAGTCAATAAACCTGTTGATTTGAAGTTAGCAGGATTATTATCTAAGATATTTTTAGAGATTATCATTGCTCCTTCTTTTGATCAAGATGCGTTAGATGAACTAACAAAAAAGAAAAATCTTAGACTCTTAGAAGTTGATACGACACGGTCTTCAACTACTAAAACTCAAATGGTCAGCATTAATGGTGGCGTCCTCGTTCAAGATATCGATGATCATAAAATAACACATAAAGACCTTGTATGTGTAACAGAAACGAAACCATCTGATGACGTGATTGATGAACTATTATTTGCTTGGCGAGTTGTCAAACATGTTAAGAGTAATGCCATCGTTATCTCTAAAAATCATCAAACAGTTGGTATTGGCGCAGGACAAATGAACCGTGTTGGCGCATGTGAAATTGCGCTCAACTGGGCAAATAACCACAATCATAAAGATGGATTAATCCTTGCATCTGATGCATTTTTCCCATTTGATGATATCGTAAAACTTGCACATGAAAAAGGAGTTATAGCAATCATCCAACCAGGTGGATCTATTCGTGATGAAGACTCGATCTCATTGTGTAATCAGTTAGGTATAGCCATGCTTTTTACAGGCATTCGACATTTTAAACACGTATGAGAATTCTCATTTTAGGACATGGAGGAAGAGAACACGCATTATGCGATATCCTCTCTAAATCAAAATCTCTATCCGAATTATTTGTTCTCAATGGAAATCCTGGTATGGCTAAACTTGCTACGGTATTGGAAGGTTCTGAAACAAACGAAAACATCGTAAACATTTGTTTAGATCATCATATTGATTTATGCATACCAGGTGGGGAATCATATCTTTCCAATGGTATTGTTGATGATCTAAAGAAAGTTGGTGTTGTTTGTTTTGGTCCATCAAAACATGCAGCTATGATTGAATCATCCAAATCCTATGCAAAACAAATCATGGATAAAGCTAACATCCCCACAGCTACCTATCAAAGGTTTTATGATGTTGATGAAGCACTTGTATACATTAGACAAAGCCAACCTCCTTATGTCATTAAATACGATGGCTTAGCCTTAGGTAAAGGTGTCACTGTGACATCACATCTAGAAGAGGCTGAAATAGTCATTAATGAACTTCTATCACAACATATCTATGGAAATGATGGTATCATTATTGAAGAATTTCTATCAGGGAAAGAGTATTCAATGATTGCTATGGTACATGAAAATACTGTCATACCACTTCCGGTAGCTCGTGATCACAAACCACTTTTCGATCATAATGAAGGTCCAAATACAGGTGGTATGGGTGCATACTCTCCGGTTGATTTCGTAACCGAAGATGCCTATCAAAAATCTCTATCAATTCTTAAAAAATGTGCACAAGCCATGTATGAAGAATCAAACCCATTTACGGGATTTTTATACGGTGGATTCATTTTGACGAAACAAGGACCCAAGATTATCGAGTTTAACTGTCGTTTAGGTGATCCAGAAGCCGAAGTTATTTTGCCTCGTATTCAATCTGATTTTATTCATCTTATTCAATCTGTTCTATCATCTTCTCCTTGTTCAATAGATGTGGATCCTAATTATCATGTTGGAGTTGTTATGG
>Ga0265295_1008278_pt1 | contig 11595 bp, 9 predicted proteins | sample Munlansysbiofilm_FD_192503 | JGI IMG/M metagenome (GOLD analysis project Ga0265295, IMG submission 192503) | Leachate microbial communities from a municipal landfill in Southern Ontario, Canada - Methane capture system biofilm | ecosystem: Engineered > Solid waste > Landfill > Unclassified ... | reverse complement strand
CCGCCAAGAAAGAATCTTCGGTTCACCCGCAGAAGACCAATTGAGATAACAAGCAAAAGGCTGACGGCGATCAAAAACATGCTAACTCCACGTATCCAGTTCGTATCAACAAAGTATCCCAACAGACGGCGATCAGACAGAAAAGAAACAATAAAAAAGGAAACTGTCAACAAACAGACACCCCCTATCTCAAGCCATTTCACAACCTTATTCTTCTGCTCGCAGAACTTAAACAACTTAAAAATCAGAACAAGAAAAAGAAGGCTCGAAACAACTGCCATGCGTCGCGGCGGAACAATGTAAAACAACGTCCCTCGAGCCACCAAAAGGGGCCAGCTCAAAACCATCCACACCAGTGTTAATCCCCCGAGAACCAGCAAGGGAACAAAAACAAAAGAAACTTGAAACAATTTACGGCGACATTTCAACACAATTCCCCAGAAGGCAATCAGTGGAACAAAATAAACGCTGACGAAACATTGATTCCAAAAACTACTAGTCCGAATCGGAGTAAACAGACTCAACAGTTTCCATCCTTGAAAGCTTAAAAACACGCGAAAAGAGCCACCTGTCTCCACACGTTTTCCTGGATAGGAAGAATTTAAAATTCTCTGAATCGTTTCAGCATGTACGACTGCGAAATATACACATAAGGCGAATACCAGCAGGAATACGAACCCCAGCAAAGCAAATGACAGCCGCCGACTCCTCGACATGGGGTTAAACACCCGCACCATTTCAATACTAAGCAAGATCAAAATCATTCCATAAATCAGTTGAAACGGAGGGTAATTTGAAAACACAAAAGAGCTGATTGAAACGAGCAACCCGAAGGCCGCACAAAGCTTCCATCCAGTACGTCTCCATATAAACAAATTTTTCATAAAGACTAAGGACGCAAAGAAGAAAAGATTTAAATAAGGAACGGTTGTCGTCCACCATTGTGTCGGCGCACCCAATGTCACTGCGAGTGCGGCCGTCAATGCTAGGGGCCGATCGTCATCCAGCCAAATTAGAAAAAACTCAAACGCAAACAGAAAGCCAATCAGGTAACGGAGAAACCAATTCCACGACATTCCCCGCTCAACACCAAATAAAAAGTATCCCCAGTTTCCAGCCTGCCCGATCACCGTCCAATTCCAGACAGGACACGGTGGTGTACAGATGAACATATCCATTCCGGTGCCATTACAACGATCATTCACCCTAGGGAAAAAGTCGGGGTGATTACACTGCGCCATCACCAATGGCAGAGATACAGCATACTCATCACTTCGAATACCTCGGTCAACGCCTACCGTCAAATAACGATAATCGTCCGTAGTGTCCTTAATGATATCATTCCAAGATGCTAACGAAACCCCATGAACCTTGAAAAGCACTAGCAAACCAAACAGGGTTATCCCAAAATACCAGCGCCAACGAAACAATTGATTAATCATCTTCAAAGGTATCCAAGCCCTCAAACAGTCAAACGTCACAAACACTCCTCGCTAATTAACGCTTTCTTAATCTCATCAAGTGCCACATCAGAAGCATTCGGATAATTAAGCATCACCCGTTCACGGCTGAACCGCTCACGCGATTCACCAAGCGGATCATCTCCACCCACGACCGTCGTATCGATAAAACTGAGGATCGCTTTTTCATCGTAAGCCACATAGCAATACGCAAGACAATCCGCACCAAAAGGAGTGAATTTCTTTTTAATATCATTCGGTGACTTCAGTAAATAACAGCACGGCTTCCCGGTGTAAAAATATTCCACAAGAAAAGACCCGCAATCTTGAATAATCGCGTCTGAATCAGCAAAGTCCTGCAAATAATCAGTCCCCTCGCTCCAGCGCACATTTGGCTGACTTCGCATCCCTTCGTACCACGCATGCGTTTTCTTTTCACCCCAAACGTTTTCACGTGCCAATACCCTGAATAAAGCCGGGTGTGGACGGAAGATGAAATCGATCCCTGGGTAACGCTTCGGCAAACTCAAAAACAAATCTGCATAGCGCTGAAAATTAGAGAGCCCCAGAATTCGGTTCATTCCACCCTCGACAGAATGATGAGGAGCGAGCATGATACATTTCCACCCCGTCTGACGTGGCAGTTTCTTCACATAATCATCCATCTTACAATATCCGGTCAGAAGCGCATTAGCTCCTTTTAAAACCGAATGTTGGCGATACTCTTCCAGCGTATCTTCATTTTCGAACAATGCCTTCCAAAAGTACGCATAATTATCGGTCATCATGATATGACGATCATAAATCGACCGGTAATAACCATAATTCACATGAATCGGCAAAAAATTGCGCCCGACCGAAAAAAGCGGGTTATAGAAAAAATGCGAATTTGAATACGGTGAATTGTACACGACAATATCAGAGTCCCCTGAAATGTCGAGCCACGGGATCACCTCATCATCCGTATGTGACGATAAAACAGTTGCTCCAGGCAGTTCTTTTTTTAGCGTATCGATGCACGTGGTCATGTCAGGGAGCGCTTCCGAAAGATTATCTTTTGGAATGACAACGATTCGTGCGTCAAAAATCGGATCCCCGCACATGGCGGTAAAAAGTGGACGGGAGGGAAACATTGCTTCAGACGGCACCAAAAAAGAAACGCGGATTTTATTTCCTTCCTGAACTCGCTTTCGAACAAGCTCAACTTTTTCAGAAAAAGAAGTCTGATGGCCTTCAATCGAAAGCTTAGGGAGGACAACGCTTTCACAGTTCTTTTTGAATGCAGCCAAACGTTTTTCATAATGCGGCAGTAGGTCGTGATAAAGTTCCAGATTCAGCCGTTTTGCGACTTTCAGCACCTTTCGAGATGAATCCCCACGCCCAACACCGTCAAATGTCTTCACCTTCATCAAAGGCATTCCGTACCGATCCATAATCAAAGCACCGAAATACATGGGTGGCGCACGTAAAAGCAAGCATAAGTCTCGGGGAATATATGACGCTGCAACAAAACCGGCCTCTTCAAGAATGCGAGTTAGATTGAACTCAAAGAAGTCGACGACGTACTCCCGCGTAGGCTCAGGCAACTTCCGAATCGAACCCATAAACGACTGAAATGTGGATGACTCAAACACACGACGCCTAAAGGCGAGAAAAAAAGATTGAAAGTGCAAATCGAGTTCATCTGTTTCCTTGTTTCGTATCTGGTACATCGTTAAACCCCAGAAATCACAAACCCGTTTATTCATTTCGTCAAAAACATGGCTAAAAGGATGAAAGGGCCCATAACAGGAATCATTACAAAAAACGACCTCTTCTACATCAGCAAGCAAGCCCGTTTCAACTAGCCAATCCCATCCCCGCTTATACGATCCGAAATCGTATTCACCATGCCGCGACACAATCATGCAGGTGACAACACCTTCTAGTTTACAAGCCTCTTCTTCAAAAAGAGGATTATCGGTAACAAACACAATCGTATCAACCACCTCCCGAAGTCCTTTCAAATAGTGAAGAACATAAGGCTCAATCCTTCCATTCCCTGAATACGATGCAAAAACAGCTGAGCGGCGATGTTGTAGCGTAGGGGTAGAAAAACGAACAGTAAAGGATGTTGCGCCTGCAGGAAACACTGGGCCGTCCCCGATCTCTAACAACGAAGCCATTCGACCAACTTTGCGCCCATACCGCTCATAGTGAAGAATCGGTGGAACCTGTGCCCGTGCAACGTCGGGATTCATATGCCAATATTCCTGAGAACAGAAATCGGGAGACGGATCGTCAATGCAACCCCGCCAGACAAAATGACAAATCGCAGGCAGTTTCGTGCCGGCTAGATTCGGACGCTGACGCAAATACCACTTTCCGTCAAACAGGCCCGATTTGAGCACACGCGAACCATGCGCAATCAATTGAATCATTCCATTAACGAATGGCTTGCGTCGCGCAATCCACCGAGAAATTCCATTAGAAGCGAGCATTACATCCATATTCAGTGTTCAACCATTTATTCGGTGTGTTTAGAACAATCAACAGGGGCATTCCCTGCGATAATCGTATGCTTCATAAAATCAGCCGCCTTGTCGCTCGCAATCCAAAGTGCATTTGTACCTTTTAAAACTGAATATTGTCGATATTCGCCTAAGGTATCCTGACTTTCAAACAACACCTTCCAAAAACAAGCGAACGCGTCCATCCCCATAACATGCCGATCATAAGCAGAAGAAGAAGACAAATCATTCACAAAAACGGGTAGAAAGTCCCGGCCGATTGCAAATCGAGGGTGGTAAAAAAAGTGCGAATCAACATACGGCGAATGATAAACCACAATGTCTGATTCCCCTGAAACATCCAGCCACGGCGCAACAGAGTCATTCGTAACCGACGAAAGCACGGTTGCCGATGGCAGCAACGCTTTCAAATCAGACACATACTTCTTGACTTCGGATACTGATCCTTTCTCGTCAGGAATAACGACAATATGCGTTGTAAATGCGTCGTTTTTATGCATCTTTTCAAAAAGTGACTGCGAAGAGAACGTCGCGGTGGATTCAACAAGAAAGGTCACACGAATCGGCTCATTGCGAGCAGCACGTGCACGGATGCGATCAAGCTTTTCTGGAAACGATGCCTGATGCGCAGAAAGATCAATACGGGAAGGGCGGGACACGTTCTTCTGTTTACGTTTAAATGCGGCGTACCGACTTTTGTAATGCGGAAGTAAATCCGCATACAACTCAGCATTCAACTGCCGTGCAATCCGTAAAGCCTCACGTGGCGAATCACCACGCAATGCGTATTCAAACAGTTTCACTTTTAACAAAGGAAAATGATGATCCCGCAATAGCGTAGCACCGAAAAAAGTTGGGTTTGACTCACGTTTATGGCTGAATACCTTTGCAATATAAGAGCGCCAGACAAATCCTGCGTCCTCAAGATCACGCGTCAACCCATACTCAAATTCACCGATCACATTTTCACGTGCCGGTTCCGGTAACTTCCGTATGTTCGCCATAAAATCCGCAAATGACGCCGACTCAAAAACCTGTCGTTTAAAAACAAGAAAATACGATTGAAGATGCGTTCGCCACCTCTCTGCCTGTGAGTTTGCCATCTCAAATGCTGTCAATCCCCAGAAATCACACGGCTGCGACCCCATTTCTTCAAAGACATCACCGAAAGGATAAAACGGTCCATAACAGGAATCGTTGCAGTAAACGAGTTCGTTGACACCATCCAGCATGCCCGTTTCATTCAGCCAGTCCCATCCGCGCTTATAAGAGCCGAAATCGTATTCACCGTGCCGCGACACGAGCATACACACAACAAGTCCTCTGAGCTTTTCAGGCTCATCTGGGAAAAGAGGATTATCAGTAACAAATACAATTCGGTCGCAAACTTCCTTCAACCCGCGAAGATAATGCAGCACATACGGCTCAATGCGACCGTTGCCTGAATAAGAAGCAAACACAGCAATCCGCCCGTACCGATGCGGTTCAGAGTCGAAAATCGTAGTAAATGCCTCAGCCTGGATCGGAAACGTCGGCTCGCGCCCTGCCCCCAACAAAGAAGTTGAACGCCCTTCATGACGCCCATACCGTTCATAATGCAAAATTGCCGGAATGCGGCACCGGGCAACATCCGGATTCATGTAGAGATATTCTTGCGAACAGAAGTCAAGCGACGGATCATCGACACACTCTCGCCAGACATAGTGGCAAAGCGCCGGCCATTTCGTGCCGGCCAGATTCGGATGTTGGCGCAAATACCACTTCCCATCAAACATCCCTGATCTCAAAACGCGGACACCATGCTGCCAAAGACGACACATCCCCTTCATAAACGGCTTTCGCCGTTCAATCCACCCGTGCAATGAACTTAAAAAACTCATGTTTGATTCCAATTAAACCATCCCGACAATGATTGCTTCGCAAAATATGCGATTACCCAAAAACCCACTCGTGCTCAAAATGACAGCTCCCGCTTAAAGGAGGCTTCTGTTTCCACCCAAAGGGCATATCATCACCAACAGAAAAACACAACGCCTGTTCGACATGATCAGCCAGAACACCATCCACACCAAACGCAATGTTAACCGAATAATCGCCTGCAGAAAACTGCACGTCAGGCGTCAACTGAACCTCAATCGAACCTTTTCCCGGAACTTTCGAAAGATGATCAGCCATGCAAGCCGAATCAAGCGCTGACACAACATCCATTGTAGAAGAATAAATCGTCAGCCTGACCGATGGACTTCGAAGCAACTGTTCCTTCGATACATATGACAGAAACACCGTCCATCCTCGCCGTTTTACATCAAACGCAATGCGGCCATTCGAAAAGCGGACCTTCCCATTTCCTTTACGATCGTTTCGCTCAGACAGCGGAATAACCGCCCCTCCCCCTAAATTACTCTTGATATACTCCCGAACAACATCTTCAGTAACGCCATCGGATATAACCCGTCCACTTTCAAACAACAAACACCGACTGCACAGCGATTTTATAGCTCCCATGTTATGACTCACGAACACAACCGTGCGCCCACCCTGGGCAATCTCCCCCATCTTGCCGAGACACTTTTTTTGGAACTCTGCATCACCGACAGCCAGCACCTCATCAACTAAAAGCACCTCAGGTTCCAAATGCGCCGCTACAGAAAAGGCAAGACGCACATACATACCACTCGAATAACGTTTCACAGGTGTTTCCAAGAACTTCTCAACACCGGAAAAATCAACAATTTCATCAAACTTCGCTTCAATCTCCCGGTTCTTCATGCCCAGGATCGTGCCGTTCATATAAATGTTTTCACGCCCCGTCAACTCGGGATGAAACCCGGTTCCCACCTCCAACAATGATCCTACCCGCCCTCGGATAACGGCCCGTCCGCTTGTCGGCTCAGTAATGCGCGTGAGAATTTTCAGCATCGTCGATTTCCCTGCGCCGTTTCCGCCAATCAAGCCAACGATATCCCCCTGATTAACTTCAAAAGAAACATCCTTTAACGCCCAGAAATCAGATACATCCGGGTCTGTTTTCAATGCGTCAATTTTTCCTAGATGCTCCCGAGGATCTTCTCCGCGAAACTTCACCCAACGGTACTTCAACTCATCCGCAAGCGTACGCCGGTTAATCACCCCCAACTTGTAACGCTTGGAAATATTTTCAACACGTATCACTGGATTCATTCGTTTCCCCTAAAATGACTTTCATACCTTCTTATAACTTAAATTATTTGATCACGAATCTTTTGCTGTTCTAGTTTTCATGAAGTTTCATGCCTTTCATGGTTAAAATCTCAGTTCAGTCGAACTCAAGTTCAGTGCTTTCTGTGTCTTCCGTGGATAAAGCTCATACTGTGTCGACAAAATTACGCTGCACGCAGTTAAAGAAAATGAGACCTGTAATCAAAACGACCGTTGTCACCGAAATGCCGATGAGCACAGGAACGAGACTGACACTGCTGATACCCGTAAAAACATAACGGTTCAACTCTACAGCAACCGACATCGGATTCGCCCAGAGGATCATCCGAAAAACAGGATCCTCAACACCGGATGCGGGATATACAATCGGCGTCGCATACATCCACATCTGCAGAATAAATGGCAAAGCAAACCGCAAGTCTCTATATTTCGTCGTTAGCGCCGCAACCCAAAGCCCGAACCCAAGCCCTGTCAGCGCTGTGTAAATGATCACTAACGGAAGCGCAAGTATCCACCAGGAGGGCTGTAACGACGCCCCTGTAAAGTAAAAATACAAATAAAAGGCTATAAACATCACCATGTTAAGCAAAAAATGAGCGAAATTAGACAACACAGAAGCAAAGGGAATGATCAACCGGGGAAAATATACTTTAGAAAGTAAGTTCGAATTACCAATGAGCGAGGTCGCGCTGTTATTAAGAACAGAACTGAAGTAATTCCACATCACCGTTCCACTCATATAAAAAACAAAATGCGGAATGCCTCCCGTTGCAATTTTCGCCACGCGACCAAAAATTACCGTAAAAACAACAGTTGTAATAATCGGCTGAATCAGGAACCAAACCGGCCCAAGGATAGTCTGCTTATAAACGACCGTGATGTCACGCTTAGCGAGGAGAAGAAGAAGATCCCGATAGTCGAAGATCTCCTTCCACTTTATGCTTAGATACGATTTTGTAGGCTCAATAATAGTAATCATAAATTCCTGTTTCTACTTCGCCAATCCAGCGACAACTTTCAGTATCGGACTGCCAAGCGCACGATCCATTCGATTGCTCAACTTCAACAAACGTTCAACACGCCTTCGCAAGAAGTCAGCATCCATGTCTTCCAAACCTTCAGTCGCCTGCTCAAGCTCGACATTCAGCTTCTGCACCTCAGCACGAACAAAACCGGCAATACCAACCGTCAAAGCTTGGTAAAGATTTTCCGCACTTCGATAATAGCGCCGCCTATCCCCTTGAACCCGCACACGAACAATTAGCCCAAGCGATTCCAGTTGCGTACACGCCATGCTTACCGCGGCTTTACTCAAATTAAGGGCTGTCTCGATAGCATCCAGCGAAGCGTCACCATCCGTCAGATATAAATGCATCAATACCTGACCGGAAATCCGGGAAAACCCGAAATCCTGCGCAAACCGACCGCCATTCTCAACAAGCCTCGCCTTCAGCGCTTCAGCAGAAATCTCGTTTTCCAGCTTTTTTTCTTTATGCATCGAACATTAAACTTTCGTGAATTCATGAAACATCAAAAGCTTAAAGAAATTGCGGTTGCAAATCAAGAATCTTTTTGCACGATGGAGGGCGTGCAGGTCTCTGCCGCCATTCATCCGCAAAGAAAAATAGCGCAGGCTTCCCAGCTCATCCCCAGAACCTTAGCCACCCGCAAAGCAGGTGGGGCGACGCCGTCCCGGCTAGCCGTAAATCATACCCAGAAAATTCGCAGAGCGAAAACCGTCCACAACGTCCACCTTGTCCACAGAGTCCACTTTGTCTACGCTGTCCACATCGCATCCAAGCCCCTCGCCGAACACCTACGACTCGTGCCCCGCAGACTAACCTCACTCAATCCCGATTCCAATTCCAACCTTGGACATTGAACCTTGAACTTTGAACTGCCACGAAGTGACCCATGCTTCCAGCTCAAAACGCCCAACCTTGATTACTAGACACTGGCCACTAACCACTGGCCACTAAAGCAGCCGCGCAGCGTAATCATTTCACTTCCGCCGGACTGACAGGCATAACTAGGCTGATCGACGCCTTTTCGGCATCTGTCAGATCCGTTCCGTCAATAATCTGCCATAGCGCATCCTGCTTGTTCTTCTCAGACATCACATCGAAACGGCGCGACACGATAAGCACATGAATGTTGTTCTGATAGCCATCCGAGATGTCGACCGTATCGTTCGGAAAGACGTTACGGAAGGCCTGTTCCAAGGTCGCTTTGATTTTGGGTTTGCTTCTCATATTTCACTCCTAACATCGGTTGCTGTCCAGCCACTTAAACACACGATCCACGGCTCCCGTGAATGCGATGGCAAACGACTCCTCCGGTTCGCGCGGATTGTACCGCCACGACGGATTCCACCGGTTCACATACGTTGCGAAGTCGCGCCACACCAGACTGCGCTGAAAATTTCCGTAAAGCGGTAGACGGGCGGCCAAGGCATCTAGACCATGCGTATAAACCTCGCGTTCGTCAACGTCCCATTTCACTGCTAGATCGCCGAGGGACCAGCACTCGAAAACCTCCATTGCAATCGCTTTCAGCTTGCACTCAATCGCGTAACCAGCAAGATACAAACCGCCTCGCCGATGGGGAGCACCTTCATTCACGAGGAACTTTGCGTCAGCAAGCCGATGTAACGCTGCCTTACGCTGATCCGTACGACCGCTATAATCTCTCTTTGTCATTTTACGTTACCTCCTCTCACGATTCCGTTATCGGTTCACAACTCCCAGCTTACTTCTAAGAAGTATTCACTATACTCCATAGTAAAACACACTCCTACTTTTCATACAAGTGAAAAACTTTAATTGTTAACCTTAATCCCTTGTTCGGCGCAATCGCAAATCTGTACAGCGGTCCTATCTGATACCCGCACAGGCATGAGGTTACAAACTCGCAGATCACCCACAAGGCACAGACCCCAGGCAAGTGGGGCGACGCCGTCCCGGCTAGCCGGAAATCGTACCCACAAATCCACAAAGCGGGAACCGTCCGCCTTGTCCACAGAGTCCACTTTGTCTACTCTGTCCACATCGCATCCAAGTCCCACGCCGCACACCTGCGACTCGTGCCCCGCAGACTGACTAAGCAACTTTGAACCTTGAACGTTGAACTACCACGGAGTGGCAACTTTCTTACGTATCTCTCCTTCTCGTTCTTCTCGCCCTTCCGGTTAATTCTCATGCCGCAACCAGATCGACAGCACCAGCTCATTATCCGCATCGCTCCAACCACTAATCCAATACCAGCAATTCCATTCCGGGATAGCCAGCTCAACCATCTCTCCTCCCGACACGTTTACCAGCGTTTCCAACACGCCTTGCGAAGACGAGTAAAGTTTTACCGTCAGTGATCCATCCACAACCGGCGTCTTGATCCGTGCAATCGGGCTTCCAACACCACGGCCATCTTCTGAGGCGACGGTATCACTATCCTCATGGATAACTTCAGGCGGATCAAGCTGATACACAAACGAGCTCTGATGGACACTCACCATCTCAGCGTCATCTGAATCTCCAACGAACACGTCTAGCAGATAACTGCGATCAGGTTGAATGTTTTCAAGAACGGCCAACACAGGCAAATTCGTTGCAGGCAACACGCAGGTCCACTGTTCAGCAGCTGAATCATAGACGTACGCAGTCACCACACCACCTGAATACGTCAGCGGATAAATGACATCAATACCGGTTTCCGCTAGAGTCTCAGAGGCCGTGGTAGAAACACCACCCTGCCCCACCCCGTTATGCTCCACCCCGTTGCGCTCGTCTTCGGAAACAGCCGAGAGTCCAAATGATGCGACTTCTGCTGTCACTAAGGTCTTTGCACCCGAAGATGCGCCATCAGGTGGGGCGGTCGCCGAAGAAGACTGACCCGAAATGGTCGGAACATAAAATGCGATACCTTCATAATTCCAATCAAAAGATAGGTTAGCGATGATATTATTCTTTTCCTGCTCGGAAATCGTGAAGAAATGATGTCTGTATCGAGGCGACCAAAAACGGTAAACCGGCATTGAATCTACAACATAACTGGAATAAACATGATAGGTCACGCCTTCATAACTCCAGTCATGCGAGAGGTTTGCAATAATCGAATTCTTCTCGTTCTCTGATATCGTATAGAAATGCCCTTTAAAGCGCGCCGACCAAAACCGGTAGACCGGCACTGTATGGACGGTAGCACTGCTGAACGCATAGTAAGCAACACCTTCGTATGTCCAGTCATGGGCCAATTTAGCAATAATATTGTTCTTCTCCGCCTCGCTCATTGTGTAGAAATGCCCTCGGTAGACTGGAGACCAGAAACGATACACGGGCAGGAGAAGACTGGTAACCGGCACGGCAGTGTAACTGAGGGTGCGACAGTTGTTCGTATTGCTCGCCTCCGAAACGAAATCTTCAAACTCAATA
>Ga0265295_1008277_pt1 | contig 11595 bp, 12 predicted proteins | sample Munlansysbiofilm_FD_192503 | JGI IMG/M metagenome (GOLD analysis project Ga0265295, IMG submission 192503) | Leachate microbial communities from a municipal landfill in Southern Ontario, Canada - Methane capture system biofilm | ecosystem: Engineered > Solid waste > Landfill > Unclassified ... | reverse complement strand
AAAACCCGGTTATTCGGTCAGGATATCCAGAAAGGTTTCCGTATCCAGGTTCTGGAAATATTCGCCCACATCGATGGTGGAAAGAACGGTGCGCAGGCTGTCGCGTTCCAGTTTTTTCCCTTCGAGCAGGGTGCAGAGATCGCCATTGTCCATATTGCCGAAATAGTCGCCATAAAAAGCGATGCGGGTGATCAGACCCTTTTCCACATCCATATGGATTTCGACTTTTCCACATCCTTCAACACGCCGGCTTTTCCGGATATTGTAGTCGGGTGAATTACCGTAATTCCAGTCCCAGGTTTCGTAGATGTCTTGTTGCAGGCGGGTTGTTTCCGCTATGTCCTCTGGCGTCAGCTCGTAGGCGCTCATATCGTAATTCTGGAACATGGCATCGCGCAGACCGGCCATGAAGCGTTCGACGCCGATGTCTTCCGGCATGTAATCCTTGATGTTGGTCACCCGGCTGCGCACCGATTTCAGCCCCCGGGATTCGATCTTGTCCTTGGGCACCACCAGGCATTTCCCCAGCACGGAAAGATCGGAATCATAAAGAAGGGTGCCGTGATGCATCACCCGGCGGCGTTTGCGGTATTGCGCATTGCCGGAAAATTTCTGGCCGTCGATGGTCATGTCGTTTCGGCCGTTAAGCTCCGCCTGCACACCGAACTGCGTCAGTGCGTCGATCACCGGGCGGCAGAAAATACCGAAATCAAGCGGCATTCCAGGCTCGACCGGGGCGATGAAGGTGTAATTGATATTGCCCATGTCGTGATAGACCGCCCCGCCGCCGGACAGCCGGCGCACCACGCGGATATCCCGTTTGCGCACGACTTCGGCGTCGATTTCCTCGGCCGTGTTCTGATGCTTGCCGATGATGATCGCGTTGTCATTGCGCCACAGCATGAAATAGCGGTGATCGGGGCTTAGGCGATCGAAAACGAACTGTTCCAGCGCCAGATTGAAATAGGGATTCGTGGACGGGCTTTCGATGTATTTGTACTGCGTCATGGGGAGGGGCTTTCCGCAAGGATAAGGCCGGATGCTCCGGAAATAATGGCCGCCCCGATAAAACCGTCTACGCCCCTCTTCCCGCAAGCATAAAAGAGGGGGGGTGAATCGCTGGAATCGCGTTCCATACCATCTTCGCCGGTTTTGGCTTGGAAGGTGGTGTTCACCATCCGCACTGTCCAGGGCAGGGTAATGTGCCGCCCGCGCCGCAGAATGGATCGTCAGCGGGCATAACAGCAAACCCCATCGGGATAGGCTGAGCGCTCTTTGGCAAGCGAAAAGCTGCTCCTACCGAGGACGAGTTATTCTCTACATCTGTAGCTAGTGGAAGGCTGCTTTGCGCCCATGGGAGGCGTTCCATGGGGGTCGCGCTGTTCCAGATAGCGGACATTGTGTTCATTTGGAGCACTGGTGTTGCGGATGGCATATTGCGGGGAATCATAGCCCTCTGTGTTGGCTGCTAACTATCGATGTAAGGAGATATCATGGACTGGCGCAATTTTGATGCAGACAAGAAAGATCAAGAATATGAAAAAATTCTTGATTTATTAACAAATAAAATACTCACCGAATCCAACATTAACATTGACGATGAAGGTGATGTGCACGTTTTCGCCAGTGACGAGATTGGCAATTACAAAAAGAATGGACGTCGGAATAGAACCGTTAGTATTAATATATTTAGGCCGCACGAATTCGATAAAATTGCGGATTACGATCAATCTCTTGATGTGATTTCGCGGTGGCTATCTGAGACGACATTTGATTGGAGGGACGGGTCTGACGCCATAGCGCGTGCTATTCGAACATATTTTGTCTCGGGTGGTGACAGGAACATTGCAGGCGGGCGAGAGACCGTCATACTCGACGCGCTCGTTAGCGTTGGTGAGAAAATCGCGGCTGTAGAAGTTGAGACATCAAATAATGTTGATAACGGATATTTCTCGCTTAGACAGGCTGTCAACATTAATAGGGCAGATTACGGAATTATGATTGTACCGTGGACCCCGAATTCATATGGACGGGTGGATGAAGGCAAAGCCCTGGGGCGACTAGACCGCGAATTCGATGGGCATCAGGAATATGTGGGGAGACCAATATTCCGGATTGCCATTGTGCGTGAAATTGATTTGTTAAAACGAATCCTGAACAAAAATTCAAATGAATCATAACAGCGCAGTGATAATCTTCCACTCTGACTCAGTTCGCAATAATAACAAACATTGGATATCATGAATGCGGTATGTTTCAAACATATAGGGCTAACGCCTATGAACGACAAGCGCAGAGATTTGTGAACCCTCTTTTCGTTGCGGACGGGATGGGAGGATATTATTTTTCATCTACAGTAACTTTTGTAAGACATCGTAAATTATACTATTGTATTTTTGCAGCGCATGCCTTGCCCTCAAAGAGGGATTCAATCGAAAATATGGGCATGTTCTCGACGGATGGATGCTTTACTCCATTGAGTGACATCTCTACGAAATACACAATCAATCGTGATGTTGATGTTGTTATTTGCAATATAAATCGCCATATTAATAATATAGTCCACTTCTATCTTGACTATATTTCAGCAACGAAATACAAGCGCGATACCGTTGGGTGGATTGGGTTTCCAAAAAAAGGCGAAGCAAAAATACCATAAGACAAAATCGTCAAGAGAGCATATCGTCAGAGATCTAACCGTTTTGGATGGTGGTGGTCTAAAATGGAATAACGCTCAATTCTTGTTGATAGGGATGCCTCTTGAAACGGAGACGGAGACAGAGATATCTGGTCTATTTATTAATGAGAATTTATATTATAAATATGAGGGCGCAAAACAGCACGGTTATTCCTTGCTGGGAATGAGCGGCGGCGCCTTATTCCAGGGGCCAAGGAAGCTTAATTCGAACGGACAAAACATAAATGATTGGTTTAATTTAGTTGGAATTGGCCTTGAATACGACGGTGTCCGGGTAAAAGGCGTTTCAAAAAACTGATGACGTCGTTGATCGACGAATCTTGAAGTGCGGCAGCATGGTATGAGTAACGGCGGCGTCTGGCGCTCTTGTCAGGAATGTTCCTTTATCCCCAAACACTCGGTCTGCTTTCTTGATATCTCTTGCAGAAAGCCGCCCGTCCCCTTACGGCCCAGACAAGCCATGACCGTGCATATCGCAGGATGCGCGCGTGTTCCAAATCGCCCGCTGCGCTACAGCGGGGGCGGCAAAACAAAAGCCCGTCAGGTGATAGCCTGACGGGCTTTTGTTTTGGTAGCGGCTCCCGGACTCGAACCGGGGACACCGGGATTATGATTCCCGTGCTCTAACCAGCTGAGCTAAGCCGCCGCAGAGGAGGCGTTTTTACTGATTCGTTTCGCGGCTGTCAAGGCGGGGTTGCGCGGTAATCCATCCGCCGCCCAAAACCAGGTCATCGTCATAGAAAACGCAGGCTTGGCCGGGCGAGACGCCTTCCTCGGGATTGTCCAGGATCACGGTTGCCCCGTTTTCGTCGTTCAGAGTCAGTGTGGCGGGGGCCAATCCTCGAGTCGAGCGCACCTTGACCTGGACGCGCCGTTCGACGCCAGTCTGGGGGTGGTCCGTGCCCAGCCAATTGACTTCGCGCAAGGCGATGCGGCTTTGGCCCAGGGCCTCGCGCGGGCCGACCACCACGCGCCGTGCGCCGGCGTCCAGCCGGATCACATAAAGCGGTTCGCCGCCGCCGATGCCCAACCCCTTGCGCTGGCCGACGGTGAAACGGGCGATGCCGTCATGGCGGCCCAGAACGCGGCCGTCGATGGCGTGGACGATCTCGCCCGGCTCCATTGCCGTCGGATTGAGGGCGGCGACCACGCGGGCGTAATCGCCATCGGGGACGAAGCAAATATCCTGGCTGTCGGGCTTCGACGCGACCGGCAGGCTCAGGCGCTGGGCCAGGGCGCGGGTTTCGTCCTTGCCCGACATGCCGCCCAGGGGGAAATGCAAGAATTCGAGCTGGTCGCGGGTGGTGGCGAACAGGAAATAGCTTTGGTCGCGGGTGGTGTCGGCGGCGCGCAGCATCACCGGGCCTTGGTCCGTATCGGCGCGGCGGACATAATGACCGGTGGCCAAGGCCTCGGCCCCCAGATCGCGGGCCAGAGCGATCAGGTCGCGGAACTTGACCGTCTGGTTGCACAACACGCAAGGGATCGGTGTTTCGCCCAGACCGTAGGACCGGGCGAAGGGCTGGATGACGTCTTCCTGGAAGCGCCGCTCGTAATCGACGACGTAATGGGCGATGCCCAGCGCGTCGGCGACCCGGCGCGCATCGCGGATATCGACGCCGGCACAGCAGCTGTTGGCGCGGCCCACGGCTTGGCCGTGATCATAAAGCTGCATGGTCACGCCGATGACGTCCCAGCCCTGTTCGAGCAGGAGCGCCGCAGTAGCCGAGGAATCGACCCCGCCCGACATGGCGACGAGAATACGCTTTTTCATGCGGTCAATACCGGTTCGTTCCTAATATTGGCCCAAGGCGCGGCGGGTGCGGGAATGGAATTCGCGCCGCCACAGCACGGCGACCACCATCAGCGCCGCGACGATCATCGCAGCCGGATGTATGAACCAGCCGACCACGGTCAACGAGAAATAATAGGCGCGTAAACCCTGGTTGAAGCTGCGCGCGCCCAGATTGCCGACCCGGGCCGCCTTTTTGGCGAAGGTCAGTTTTTCATCGTCGCTTGCCGAGACGGGGGGCGCGCCGCCGATCACGACGCAGCAATAATTGAACTGGCGCAGGCTCCAACTGAATTTGAAGAAGGCATAGACGAACACCAGCCCCAAGGTCAGCAGCTTGAGCTGCATCAGCCCTTGCGATCCCTGGGCCAGGAAGGGCATGCCCTGCACCGAGGCGTGCAGCCGGTCGGATGCGCCCAGAAGCGCTAAGACGGCGCCCAGGATGATGATGGTGGCCGACGCCAGGAACGACACGCTGTGCATCAGATTGCCGATCAGGGTGCTGTCCAGGATGCGGTTGTCGCGGTCGCACATCTTCAGCATCCATTGCAGGCGCAGACGGATGACCGAGGCGCTGAGGCTGTTCTTGGCCCAGCGCGAGCTTTCGACCAGCCAGGCAAAGCCTTGCCATAAGGCCCAGGTCAGGATCGGAGCGAGAATATCGGGTAGAAGAGTGGTGTTCATCGTGATGTCAGTTGCTGGCTTTCAAGCCGGTTTCCCAAAATTGCGCTTCCAGGATTGTGGCCTTGCGGAAGGTTTCGATCAATGACGCCATGCGTCCGTCACCGCCGCGCGCGGCCAGGGTGCGGTCCAGCTTTTCGATATGCGCTGCCGCTGCTTTGGTGTAATCCGCGCCGGCATAGGCTTCGATCCAGGAGCGGTAGGGATTCTGCGCCAGCCGGTCGCCGTTTTCGCGGGCCAGTTGCGCGCCGATTTCGGCATAACCGATGACGCAAGGGGCCAGCGCCACGTCGAGGTCGAGAAGATCGCCGGCCATGCCCCGATCGAGCACGAAACGAGTATAGGCCAGGGTCTGGGGCGCTTCCGCGCACGCTTCCAGATCGGCCTCGGCGATTCCCCAATTCTGGCAATAGGCCACATGCAGCCGGGTTTCGTCCAGGATCGCGGCCAGCCCGTCCGACCCGCGCCGCGCTTCTTCGATCGTTTCGGACTTGAACACCGCCAGCCCATAAGCGCGCGCGAACTGGATCAGGAACAGATAATCCTGGCGAAGATAGTCTCGGAACGCCGCCTGGGGCAGGGTGCCATCGCCCAGCCCGCGCACGAAGGCATGGTTTGTATAAGCGGCCCATTCCGAGGCGCAGGCGCGCTTCAGCTGGTCGAATAAAGAAATCATGCGTTTTCCCCTAAAGATCAGTCCCGTTCGTCGATCCAGGCCATCTGAATGGCTTCCAGCACTTTTTCACTCGACGCAGCCGGATCGTCGGCGAAGCCGGGCAGGGCGCAGACCCAGCCATGCAGGTCGGTGAAGCGCAGATTGACGGCATCCGCGTCGGGATGCGTCTCTTCCAAAGCGATGGCGATGTCGGTCACATCGCTCCAGCGCAGCGGCTTCACTTGTCCACCATCATGTTGCGGGTGGCGGCGGGCAGGCGCACCTCAAGCCCGTCCAGCTTGTCGTCCATGACGATCTGACAGCCCAGCCGCGAGGTATGGGTCAGGCCGAAGGCCAGATCCAGCATGTCCTCCTCTTCCTCGCTGGCCGGTTCCAGGCGGTTGAACCAGGCGGGATCGACGATGACATGGCAGGTCGAACAGGCCAGAGATCCTTCGCACGCGCCTTCCAGCGGCACCTTGTTGCGGTGCGCGATCTCCAACACCGAAAGGCCGGCGGGCGCATCGACCTCGCGCCGTGTGCCGTCAGTCTCGATGAAGGTCATCTTGGGCATGGTCTCGGCTCCTCTCGATTCTTGGCGAGAGGCGGTTTCGTCCTCTACGCCCAGGCTTTGGCTCAGGGTTTCGACGGCCATGCCGGCCAGGGCCTTTTGGATGCCCCGGTCCATGCGCCGTTCGGCGAAACTCTTGGTCGCGTTTTCCAGCGCCTCCGACGCTTGCTGAACCGCGTCGCGGCTTCCCTGGCTCAGTTGGGTTTCGACACGGGCGATGGCGTCGCCGATCAAAGCGCGCTCGTCCGCGCTCAACAGATCGCCATCGACGCCCAGGGCGGCCTTGACCGCCAGAACGGAACGCTCGGCCTCGACCCGGGATTCGGCCAGCAGGCGGGCTTCCATGTCGTCGCGGGCATGGACCATGGAATCGCGCAGCATGGTCGCCATCTCGTCGTCGGACAGGCCGTAGGATGGCTTGACCGAAACCTCCTGGGCGACGCCGGTGACGGTTTCCTGGGCGGTCACGGTCAGCAGCCCGTCGGCATCGACGGCGAAGGTGACGCGGATGCGCGCCGCACCCGCCGTCATCGGCGGAATGCCGGTCAGCACGAAACGGGCCAGGGAACGGTTCTGATCGACCAGTTCGCGCTCGCCCTGGACGACATGGATCAGCATGGCGTCCTGGCCGTCCTGATAGGTGGTGAAATCCTGCGCCATCGCCACCGGGATTGGCGTATTGCGGGGAATGACCTTTTCGACGATGCCGCCCATGGTCTCGATGCCCAGCGACAAAGGTGTCACGTCCAAGAGCAGGGTGTCCGCGCCCACGGTCAGCGCTTCGGCCTGAAGCGCCGCCCCCAGCGCCACCACGGCGTCGGGATCGATATCGGCCAAGGGTTCCTGTCCGAACAGTTCGGCGACGCGCCGCCGCACCAGGGGGATGCGGGTCGATCCGCCGACCAGGACCACGCCCTTGACCTCGGATGGGGCGATGCCGGCATCTTCCAGCACGCCCCGGCACAAAGCGATGGTCCGGTCCACCAGCGGCGCGGCCAGGGATTCGAACGTCGCACGGTCCAACCGATGGCGGGTGACGTGGTCGTCGATTTCCAGCATCCATTCGCCGCTGTTGCCCGACGACAGGCATTCCTTGGCCAGTCTGGCGGTCGCCAGCGCCTGTTTGGCTTCGCCCTGGGAAATCGCCGGCGCATTGGCGCCTTCCGCCCGTTCGGCCAGGAAGCGTTCGGCGATGGCGTGATCCAGATCGTCGCCGCCCAGGGCAGCGTCGCCGCCGGTAGCGCGCACCTGGAAAACGCCCTTTTCCATATGCAGGATCGAAATATCGAAGGTGCCGCCGCCCAGATCATAGACGGCGTACAGCCCCTCGGCCTCGGAATCGAGGCCATAGGCCAGCGCGGCGGCGGTGGGTTCGTTGACCAGCCGCAAGACGTCGAGCCCGGCCAGCCGCGCGGCATCCTTGGTGGCGCTGCGCGCGGCGTCGTCGAAATAGGCCGGCACGGTCACGACCGCGCGATCGACGGGGCGGTCCAGCACGGCTTCGGCGCGAGCCTTGACGGCGCGCAGGATGTCGGCGGAAATCTCGACCGGCGTTAAGGTGCGGCCCGATATGCGCAGGCGCACCATGCCGCCTTCGGCGGCGCTGTCCAGCTCGAAGGGCAAGGCCCCGGCCAGGGAGCGGACATCGGCGACACCACGGCCCATCAGCCGCTTGATCGAACCGATCACGGCGTCGGGCATTTCCAGCAATTCGCGGCGCGCATTGGCGCCGACGACGACCGGACCGTTGGGGTCGTAGAAAACCACCGAGGGGATCAGCGCCCCGCCTTTATCGTCCTTGAGCACACGGGGACGGCCGTCCTCGGCGATGGCGACGACGGAATTGGTGGTACCGAGATCGATGCCGATGGCGGCTCCCCGATCCTCGGTTTGGGGACGGGACGCTTCGCCCGGTTCGTTGATTTGCAGCAGCATCAGGAAACAGGCTCCGTCATCAGGCGGCTCCGCCGGGCGCGGGCTTCTTCCACCAGCCGCGCCAGATAGCGCATGCGGGTGGTCAGCCGTCCGGCGGCGTCAAGATCGTTGTCGGCAAAGGCTTGCGCCAGCGCCGTCTGGCAGGTTGCCACGGCGGCCTCGGCCTCGGTCAGCAGCCGGGCGGCTGTTGCCGGATCCGCCGCGTCGGCCAGGGCTTCGCGCATCTCCATCGCTTCCATCAAGAGGGCGGGATCGCTGACGGTGGCGTTCTTGTCGATATCGGCGTCGCGGCCGGCCAGATGCAGCAGATAGGCCGAGCGCCGCATCGGGTCCTTCAGCGTTTCATAGGCTTCGTTCAAAGCGGCGGCCTGGCCTTGCGACAAGGCGCGTTCGCGGGCCGGGCGGCGAGAAAAACGGTCGGGATGCAGGCAGCGCTGAAGCTGGAAATATTGGCGGTCGAGCAATGCCGGATCAAGCGCGAATCCGCGTTCCAGCCCCAGCCGGGCGAAATGGTCGAGATCGCCTGCGGGCTGGACCGCGTTGCATGTCGCGCAGAACAGGGATTGACGCCCGACCGGCCCCTTGCAGGACCAGCAGGGCCGCGGCATGGCGGCATTGGAGAACGTACGCTCGACCTCGCTCATGGTCTTTGATCTGGCTTCTATCAAGAATGTCGCCGCCTTAGCCCCGTCCTGTCCGTTCGAGCCGGACGGCGGGGCAAGGCGGAACCAAGGTCAGACGTGGAAGGATTCGCCGCAGCCGCACCGGCCCTTTTCATTGGGATTGCGGAAAACGAAACCGCTTTGCAGCTTGTCGGAGACGAAATCCATCTCGGTGCCGATGATGAACATGGTGGCCTTGGGGTCGATCAGCACGGTCACACCGTCCTTTTCCACCATCTCGTCCAGCGGCCCTTTCTCGTCGGCATATTCCAAATTGTAGGTCAGCCCCGAACAGCCCCTGGTCTGCACGCCGATGCGGATGCCCAGCGCCGGTTTCGAGCGCCGAGCCAGCAGGGCCTTGACCTGCGCCACCGCCGAATCGGTCAATGTCAAAGGAGCCATGGTATCGGTCATGTCGTTTGCCTTTCCCACCCGTCGTTTCAGTCCGCCGCGCCGTCTTCGGCGAGACCGTGCTTCTTTCTATAATCGGCGATCGCGGCCTTGATCGCGTCCTCGGCCAGCACCGAGCAGTGAATCTTGACCGGCGGCAGAGCCAGATGCTGGGCGATGTCGGTGTTCTTGATGCCCGACGCCTCGTTCAACGTCTTGCCCTTGATCCATTCTGTAACCAGCGAGCTGGACGCAATGGCCGAGCCGCAGCCGAAAGTCTTGAATTTCGCGTCCTCGATGACGCCGTCGTCGCTGACCTTGATCTGAAGCTTCATCACGTCGCCGCAGGCCGGTGCGCCGACCAGGCCGGTGCCGATATTGGTTTCGTCCTTCTGGAACGATCCCACATTACGAGGATGCTCGTAATGATCGATGACTTTTTCGCTGTATGCCATGCTTGTCCTCCGCAGAACCCTTCGGGCCTTCTTTCTTGGTCAGTGGTCGGCCCATTCAATGGATTTAATGTCGACACCCTGCTGATGCATCTCCCACAGAGGGCTTAGATCGCGCAGTTTGGTGACGGCCTCGACGATGTGATCGACGGCATAATCGACGTCCGCCTCGGTGGTGAAGCGTCCGATCCCGATGCGCAATGACGTGTGCGCCATGTCGGAATCAAGCCCCAGCGCGCGCAGCACATAGGACGGTTCGAGCGAAGCCGAGGTGCAGGCCGATCCCGATGACACCGCGATGTCCTTGACCCCCATCATCAGCCCTTCGCCCTCGACGAAGGCGAAGCTGATATTGAGACTGCCGGGCAGGCGGTGATCGTGGTCGCCGTTCAGATAGACCTCGGGCAGACGGGCCGTGATCGCGTTCAGCATGCGTTCGCGCAAACCCAGCAGCCGCTTGCTTTCGCTTTCCATCTCCTCGCGGGCGATGCGGCAGGCGGTGCCGATGCCGACGCACAAGGCCGGCGACAGGGTGCCCGAACGCATGCCGCGCTCCTGACCGCCGCCATTCATCTGCGCCAGCACCCGCACGCGCGGCCGGCGGCGGACGTAAAGAGCGCCGATGCCCTTCGGGCCATAGATCTTATGACCGGAGATGCTCATCAGATCGATATTCATCGCATTGACATCGAGCGGGATCTTGCCCACGGCCTGGGCCGCGTCGGTATGGAAGAACACGCCATGTTTGCGGCAGATCGCGCCGATTTCGGTGATCGGCTGCAACACACCGATCTCGTTATGGGCCGCCATCACCGACACCAGCACGGTCTTGTCGGTGAGCGCGGCTTCCAGCTTGGCCAGATCGACCAGCCCGTTGCTTTCGACCGACAGATAGGTAACCGAAAAGCCTTCCTGTTCCAGATGGCGGCAGGTGTCGAGCACGCATTTATGTTCGGTGACCAGCGTGACGATATGGTTCTTCCGTTCCTTATAAAAGTTGGCGACGCCCTTCAAGGCCAGATTGTTGGATTCCGTCGCGCCCGAGGTAAAGACGATTTCCTTCGGGTCAGCGCCGATCAGCCGGGCAACCTCGGCGCGGGCGTTCTCGACCGCGTCCTCGGCTTCCCAGCCATAGGAATGGCTGCGTGAATGCGGGTTGCCGAAATGCTCGGTGAAATAGGGCAGCATCGCTTCGACGACGCGCGGGTCGCAGGGCGTGGTGGCCTGATAGTCGAAATAGATCGGCTGTTTCGGGCGGGCGTTCCGTTTCGGATCCGCGACGCTCATGGCCTCGGTGTTCTCCGTTTTCTGGCTACCGGCTATCGTCATCTGTCCCTCATCCTCTTTAAGCCGCATGCTGCGCCCGGCGTGAGCCGGCTAGACGCGAAAAGGCAGCAATAAATCCATCCACATCGTCGAGGCCGCTGTTCCAGCCCAGGCTGACCCGGATCGCCGATCCGGCCAGGGACCCTGCGCCCATTGCCTCCAGAACGTGGCTTGGCCCGACCTTGCCCGACGAACAGGCAGCACCCGCGCTGACCATGATCCCGGCAAGATCGAGCGCCATCACCAATGTTTCCGCCCTCATCCCGGGCACAGCGAGACAGGCGGTGTTGCCGACGCGCCGTGTCCCGCCGCCCAGTACGGTCAAAGCGGGGCAGACGTCGCGCGCACGTTGTTCCAACGCATCGCGCAAGGCCTCGATCTGGGCATTGTCGCAAGACGCGTTCAACGCGGCGGCGAAACCGGCGATTCCAGG
>Ga0265295_1008276_pt1 | contig 11597 bp, 7 predicted proteins | sample Munlansysbiofilm_FD_192503 | JGI IMG/M metagenome (GOLD analysis project Ga0265295, IMG submission 192503) | Leachate microbial communities from a municipal landfill in Southern Ontario, Canada - Methane capture system biofilm | ecosystem: Engineered > Solid waste > Landfill > Unclassified ... | reverse complement strand
AATGGCGAGGACAACGATCATCTGGTGATTGATCGCATCTCCAATATGCACGGAGAAACCAATCACTTTGATGAAGATACTCAGCAATTGATCTGGTTTCTTTCCACCACCCGCACTTTGCACGTGATGTATGCTCCGGATGGGAGTCTGACCGCTTTATACTATGACTCCGTGTTTCCCGAGCTCTTTATCATGCACGATGCCGAGTCCCCGGCTCCCTCTCCCGAGCCGGAAACAGAGCCCTGAGCGATACCTTAACGGCTGGCTACCGCCTGCGGATTTTCATGCTGTTCCATCCGGGTGCGGATGATTTGCTTCTGACGTTCAAATTCTGCCATCTGCGCGGCATTCAGCTTTTCTGCTCCTACCATGCGCAGTTGATTGGGATTGATGTATCTCCCTGCTGAAATCAAACCGAAATGCAAGTGCGCTCCCGTGGATACGCCAGTAGAACCAACTCTGCCAATAACCTGACCACGCTTCACGGTTTGACCGTTTCTTACTCCGATCGAGGATAAATGGGCATAAAGGGTTGTGTAGCCACTGGGATGTTTGATCCGAACTTCCTTGCCATATCCACCATTCCAGCGAGCTGAAGTAACTGTTCCATTGGCCACAGCATAGATCGGGGTGCCGTAGCGGGCACGATAATCCACTCCATCATGATGAGCCCAGCGCCCACTGACCGGATGTAATCTGCGACCAAAGGAAGAACTCACATGGATGCTGGATAGGGGATAGCCCACTCCGCTGGTGTTGTTGCTCTTGCCTTCCTTGTTGTAAAGCCCGTTCAATACCGATTTTTCATCATCCTGTTCATAGCGAAATAGCTCATGCATTCCAGTCCGTTTGCCATCATAACTTACATACAGCACTTTGGCACGTGGCAGGGGCTTACCTTCAAAAATGCGTTCTTCGAGAAATACCTTGAAGCTATCGCCCTTGCGGGCATCACTGTGAAAACTAATCTCACCCTCAAGACCATTGTTTATGTTCTGCTTATCCGCAGGAGCCAATCCCAGCGACAACAGGGCTGCATCCAGAGTGCTTTCCAGACTTCCCTTCAGGATGCGCACCCGCTTCTGCACAGGCAGTGCCTCCATGGTGTATGACAGAGAGTCATCAAAAGCTACAAAATGATGCCGCACTGTTGGCTCTTGCACATACATCATCTTCGTGATCCGGGTTCCCTCTTCGTTGAGCAAAACGCGGAGAGTATCCCCAGGCTGGATCGTTGTTACATCAATATAATCACCAATACGATATGATATCATACCGATCTCCGGTCCAGGTAAACTGAGCTTTTCCAGAACGGAGTAGATTGAACCTCCCGCAGGTATCACCTCTGTGATCCAGGGATCCATGGGCTTCTCAAGCGGGGCAAATTGGGGATCGTCTTTATCTATTTGAAAAATACTGGAAAGACTGAATACGGCAAGACATAGAAGAACCAGGGTTAAAAGTATCTGTTTTCCTATATTCATATAGTTTTAACTCCTTCTGGGGTGGTTTCAGTTTCTTCAAAGGGGTGGTAATGAATGTGGACATTACGCAAGCCATTATCAAAATGCGCCAAAAGGCGATGTTCCACATTATGAGAAATAACATGAGCCTGATCAATGCTGAGATTTCCAGCTACGGCAATGGTCATGCTGATCGTATAGTAGGGTCCAAAACGGTGAATACCAAGCTCTTCAATACCTTTCACACCATCTTCCCGCAGGGTGATATCCCTTAGTTCCCGGGTGAACTCATCATCAGGGAGGCTGTCCATGAGTTCAGAGGAAGAATCCATTATGATCTCAATGCCGGTTTTTATGATATAGATCGCTACGATCGCCCCGGCAGCGGGATCCATCCAGTAATAACCCTGGCGCCCCATGATCACGCCAACGATCACGGCAAGAGAGGCCATGATGTCGTTCATATGATCATTACTCAAGGCTCTTAAGGTGGGGTTATGCGTCTTTTTGGCTGTGCGTTTGGTATATAGATACAGATAGATCTTCAGAATGAAGGTGCCCAGAGCTATCACCAGTGCCCAGGACGAAGCAGAACGCCCAATCTGGGTGTTGCTGATCAGTTCATACACCTTGTTGATGCTCTCCCAGAAGATGGCAATTCCGGTGGTAAGGATAAAAGCTCCCACAACGATGGCGGCAATGGATTCAAGCTGCCTGTGTCCATAGGGATGCTCGCTATCAGCAGGCTTCTTGGCCTGTTTCATAAAGATCTTTACCGCAATGTAATAGACCACATCGGAAGAGGAATTGATGCCATCTGCCAATAATGCCGGGCTATGCCCCAGGATCCCGATACTGGTCTTTAACCCCGCCAGAACTACATTGCTCAGTAAGCCAAGATTTACGGCCAGAGCAGTAAGCTTGTCCCTATCCTTAATCACAATTACAACTCCATGATATCAATAAAGGTTTTCTCGATGTGCATCTTGCGGATATAATACCGAAATTCTGTTGCATCCTCAGGGCTTCTGGCCACAGACCAGGGATTCAAAGCGTATAGCTTTACTCTAAAGGGAATCAAGCAGCTAACCCTACAATCTCTGCGGAACTCAATCAGTTCCCTGTAACTAAGGGATATGCACTGCGGATGCCGGAAAATCAGATTCCTCTCTTTGCCCTTCAGGAAAGGGAACAACCTGGCATGCAAGAGACTGGTGTAGGCAGTGGGGATATAGACTGCTTCCGGATCCAAAGCCATCAGATCCCGAAATTGCTTTTCGTGACCAATCAGACTGGTGATCTCGCTACGTTGCCAGGTCTGGTTTCGGCACCAGGCAATTGATCCGGATTCCCTGAGCTTTTTGTAGCGATATGGTGTAAAGTAGGATTGGGGAATGTTGATCATCAGGTTCAGGCGTTTGAGTTCGTGGGAAACCTCTTCCTTGGTGCCAAAGCTTGCCCCCACGCACAGGATTATCGCGTGCACACTATCTTCAAAGGCAATGGATTTGCGATCAAGAGAGCCATCGATAAGCACCTTTGTGGCTCCCAAAGCCAATAATTCTTTGGCCATGCGGATCTGATCGCTAACATTGGAAGGGCCGGTGATCTCGGTCTCAAGATCTTCTTCAGCCTGCAGAATCCAGAGTTTTCGCCCACTATACAGCTCACTGCTCAGAATCCTTACCCGGCTGCCCAGGTGATCAAGGCTGGATGAATCAGCGCAATAGAGCGCTCCTTGGGGCATAAATACCCGGGGTTTGGGAGTTTTGTACAGACGATCGCTGGTTTCGCCATCCAGTCCTGTACTCATCACTGCCCACTTGATCTGCGGGGCGTGCTTGAGAATGCCATTTAACAGGGTGGTTTTCCCTGAGTTTTTGCTGATCCCCACCAAGGCAATGGTTTTGATTGACCTGGTGGAGATCAGCGTATCTAACATATCTTCAGTGTTTGCGGCGTAGATTACGTTTGGTTTCAGCAGGTCCGATCGAAATGTGTTTGCCCCTGAGCAGACTCATCACACCTTCATTACTAATCCGCTCACTTGGGCAAAGATCGCGATAATCCTCGTCCCTGATCGCCTCAAAACCGGGCTCGGTATAACTGGTAATGAAGCCTTCATAGTTGCGTAATATCACTCTGCCTGGCATCTGAGAGATGATGTAATTTGGCATTACGGGGATTTTTCCTCCGCCACCGGGAGCGTCCACCACATAGGTCGGGACGCAAAGTCCACTGGTGTGACCCCGCAGGGATTCGATGATCTCGATACCCCTGGCGATGGGAGTGCGGAAGTGTCCAATGCCTTCAGACAGATCGCATTGATAGATATAATATGGTCTCACGCGATTGCGTACCAGCTTGTGTACCAGGGCTTTCATCACGTCCACATGATCGTTGATACCCTTGAGGAGTACAGATTGATTGCCCATGGGCAAACCGGTCTCAGCAATGGTAGCCAGAGCTTTGGCGGCTGTTTCGCTGATCTCCTGCGGATGGTTGTAATGCGTATTGAGCCAAACAAAGGGGTATTTTTTCAGCACTGCCATCAAGGACGGAGTGAAGCGCATCGGCAACACCACGGGGGTGCGGGTGCCCAATCTGACAATATCCAGATGATCAATCTTGCTCAGCTTGGAAAGGATCTCGTCCAGGCGCTCATCGCCCAGGGTGAGAGGATCGCCTCCGGATAGCACTACATCGCGCACTTCCTCGTGTTCGCGGATGTACTCAATGGCTTTATCCACATTCTCTTTGGGCATGGGAGCGTCGTGCTCACCAGCTTTCCGGCGCCGGGTGCAATGCCGGCAATACATGGCACATTGATCGGTAAGCAAAAGCAACACGCGGTCAGGGTAGCGGTGGGTCATACCAGGCACTGGAGCATCGCCATCCTCATGCAGAGGATCAGACATATCGGAAGAGCTTAGATAGCTTTCCTGAATCCTGGGTATCGATTGCATCCGCACAGGATCATTGGGATTACTGTGATCGATCAGAGAAAGATAGTATGGTGTGATCGCCATGCGAAAGGAAAAAGCCTCATCGGCAAAAACTGCTTCCTCTTCTGGAAGAAGCTCGATATATTTGCGCAGAGTCTGGGCATCGGTGATCCGGTTCTTTAGTTGCCAATGCCAATCATTCCACTGTTCATCAGTGGCGATTGAGCGGATATTGATAATGCTCATCATGACTCCTCAATCGGTATAACGTTCCTTGAAAAGCTTCATTAACACAGGGTTTCTACGCAACAGATCAATGGAAATGGCGGCATGATTACGGGCGTAGCCATTGCCAAGGATCATATCCACGTCAGCCCCGATTCCTTCAGCACCCAAAGCTGCCTTGGTAAAAGAAGTAGCCATGGAGAAGAAATAGACCAGACCGCGATCTTTTGCGGCCATAATGGTGGGAAGTTCGGTATCTTCGATGTTCACCACGTTGATCACCACATCTGCCATCTTGCCCCCGGTAAGTCGAGATACTTCGCGTTGGATGGTGATGGCATCAGTTGCGCTGGCGATAATCACGTCGTGGCAGCCGGTTTCCTTGCAAGTGGGAATATAGTTCTCATTGCGCACAACCCCGATCACTTTCCCGGATACTCCGGTACGTTCGCGAGCAACGGCATTGCAGAGGATTCCGCTTTTACCATTGGCACCGATGATCACCACTGTATCCCCCGGCTTCACCAGACGCTCAGCCTGGGCAGGAGCTCCAGCTACATCAAGCACGGAAAGTGCCAGGTTTTCATCCATATCATCCGGCAACTTGGCATAGATCCCACTGGAGAAAAGAATTGCCTGACCTTCGATCTCAACCTGATCTTTATCCAGAAGAACCTTCTTGATCTTGTTGATTTTCAAGGGAGTAAGCGATAGCGAAACCAGGCTGGCAACCTTGTCGCCCACCTGGATTTTGTCCTTCATCTCAAAGTTCGGACCAATAGCAGCCACTCTGCCGATGAGCATTCCGCCGCTGCCAGTATCTTCATTTTTGTGTTTTCCGGTACGGGTGGTAAGATCAACCGCATGCTCCGCAAAGGCTTTCTCCAGGTCATTATGACCCTGGGCAATCAGTTTGTTCTTGATTTGATGAAAGGAAGCACTATCCACATTAAGCCGGATCACGTCGATCAGCAGTTCATTGTCCCAAATCTCGTTCATGTCGTTGTTGAGTACACGCGCAGGTTGTGGTAATACACCAATAGGTTCAATCACACGATGGGTTCCATAGCGGCAACCACCAGTTTTCATATTTCCTCCCAAATGAATCTAATCTATTGTATTTAATAACACTTATCCTTATTCAACCATTATTTTGGATCGGCCTATTATGTCAACTGATTTGAAGATCACTGTTGCAGTGTTAGATTCAGCCAGAAGGTGAATTAACTGAATATCATTTGATTTTGCTTGACAAGATGCTTCATACCATTAAACTAAGACTATTGATCTTGCACTATAGGAGGTGAAAGATGAAAGTGTTTGTTAAAATACTGCTGCTCATGCTCTCAGTATTCATGCTGGCATCCTGTGATAATGACGAAAAAGAGACTCCAGATGCTTCAGCGGCATTGGCAGGATATTGGGAGAATCAAAGCAATCTAACAGCAAGTCTCGTCAGCAGAGATGCGACGATGCATTCTATGGAACAAACCATTCTTGCATTGGGATCCAGTAAAGATGAAGACCCCTTCGCCGAATGGGAAACCTTGGTAAATACTTACAATCAACAATGTGGCGATGCTGCTAACTACTTTATCGACATGCGCAATCTGGAGGACAACATTGTGCCTTACGGCAGCGATAAAGGGCTCTTGGGCGATATTGCCAGAGGCGTCTATAACAAAGCTGCCGATGCTGTGATCTCCAGCGGGCGTATGGTACGTTCCGGTTTCCGCGTTCTCACCGGAAAACAAAGCCTGCGTCAGGTCTTGAACGATCCGGAATCGGGCATCCCCATCGTATCTTCATTCGCAGCGGAACTGCAACAACACAATGCCGCTCGTGACGCTGCCATCAGTCAGTCAATTTTGAACGGTGACTCTCAGGAAGGCTTTGTACCCATAAATGATCTTCCCGGTGCCACAGCTCAGGATAAGGTAAACTACTATCTGAATCTGCCCGATGAAGATCCTCAGAAGCTGGAACTACGCAGCTATGTGTCGCTTTGGGATCCAGACGAACGTATCCGCACTGCTGCCACAGCCAAAAAGCTGGGTGAAACCGGCGTCAAGCTTGTGGGCGATGCCTACGGCGGCGGCGTTGGCGAATGGACAAACGAAGTGCTGGTGCAACACATGAATGACGATCAGGACCCAGATGACAAGGGGAGCTTGAAGATCAAGGTCAATAGCGCAGATAGCGGAACTCCTCCCATTGAAGGTCCCAAGACCATCATCATCGATCGCGCAGACGTTCCTGAATCTGAGCCCAAGATCACAGTGATCATGGATGCTCCCCAGGAGTTAGTCCAGGAATTGCCATCCGGTAACTACAACATCATCGCTATTGCTGATGAGTTTATCCGCAATGTGGATAGCGCAGTCACCGTCGCCAAAGAAGTACTGACCAATCAGGTGAATGAGTTGCTGAAACTTGCCGAAAACGCCATCATCGTGGAAGGTATCAGCGCTAATCCGGAAGTCATTACTCTGGGCGGAACTGCTTATGTAAATATTGCATGTATGAGTACTCTGGGGCAAAACCTGGATTTCAACTGGAGCATCACCGGCGGCGCTTATACCAACATCAGCGCCAATAACAACCAATTGTCTTTCAAACCATCGGCTGAAGGTACATACAATGTCGCCTGTGAAATCAAGGACAGCTTTGGAAATCTGAAAAACGTCCAAAGCTCAGTCTCGGTGATCAATGCCCATCTGACTCTTCAGCAAACTGAACTGACCAATGAACAGATCACCGATAGCATATTGAATCCCGGTGAATTGGCTACCTACCGAATTTACGTGACCAACGACGGTGAGGCTGATCTCACCGGCACTGCCGGGATGCAAGGCTTTGATGGCGTGCAACTCGGTTTTAACAGCGGTTATGCCGAGATTCCTGCAGGTGAAACCGCCCAATTCATGGTAAATGTACAACTACCCGCCAATTTCTCCGAACCGAACGCCAACATGGAGCTGCAATATCTGGTGGAAGATAGCAATCAAAATCCTGTACTCCTCAGCGTACCCATCTCCATTCCCGTTGATTTCTACGCCGAGATCGATCCCATCGAGTCACCGGTCACCGATCGCGTACTCACCATCAGTGGCACAGTGGCAAATCCCATGCTCCAAAATGCCAACCTGATCATTGACGGTGAATCAGAACAGGCCTTTGAGGTGGAACTTACTAACGGACGTTTCTCGCAACAGGTTGCCATCGGCGGCTCAACTGCCGAAACTCCCCACACTGTGGAACTTACTGCCACTTCTGGCTCTCTTACCGCTTCGACCACAGCAAACTTCACTTCACAGGTACTGCCCACCGCCCTCAGGATTACCCTTTCCTGGGATACCGGGGGAACCGATGTGGATCTCTGGGTCACCGATCCCAATGGCGAACGCTGCTATTACGCAAACCGCAATACAGCCAGCGGACTGAGCCTGGATTTTGACGATACCAATGGCTATGGCCCGGAGAACATCACCACTTCCAGCATTATCCCTGGCGACTATGTGGTGCAGGTGCATTTCTACAGCGATCATGATTCAGAAAATGCCATCGGAACCAATGCCGGAGTTGTTATCCGTATCAATGAAGGCAGCCCCGATGAAACAGTGAACAACTACTATGGCTTCCTGAGTGATACCGGAGCAATGTGGGCTGTGACAACGCTCACCTTTGATGGTACAACCTGGAGATTGAAAGAAAAGAATACCCATACGCAGGTAGATCCTTCCAACCTACCCGTGAAGTAAGATCGAATCAAGCCAGCACTCCTCTGGAGTAATTATGATAATAGAGCGGTGGCAATGCCGCTCTATTATCTTATCTTCTCCATTGAGTGATTACACACCAGGATGGCGCATCCACATTAGTTGTCGTCACGATGCGGTTACCTTGCCGTTACTTTTGTGACCACATCGTAACGGCATCGTGACGATAACCAATGGGCATGCTATGGGTTGCCAATGCAAGCAAACTTGACAAAAAGAACGGCCTCAATAGCTTGGCACGTAAAGGCTCAATATTTTCATTTTTCCCCGATAAATAAACATCCTGAGGATACTAATGCAAGAAATCATCATTGATGGCATCACCCTGACTTTAGAGGCAGTGGAACAAGTTGCCCGCTACAATGCTCCCATTCGTTTGGCAGAAGACAGCATTGCCAAAGTCATAAAATGCCGGGATTACGTAGATCAAGTAATTTCCAATAAAGAAGTTGTATATGGATTAACGACTGGTTTTGGCAAGTTCAGCACCGTCACCATTCCGGAAGAGAACATCGCGGAATTGCAGCTAAATCTGATCCGCAGCCATGCCGTGAGCGTGGGTGAAGCCTATGATGAAGCCACCACCCGCGCCATCATGCTTTTGCGCATCGCAGTGCTTGCCAAGGGTCATTCCGGGATTCGCCTGCAAACCTTGCAGACTTTGGTTGACATGCTAAACAAGGGCATTCACCCGATCATTCCCAAGCGCGGCTCGGTAGGTGCAAGCGGGGATCTTTCTCCCCTCAGCCATTTGGCATTGGTTCTTTTGGGAGAAGGTGAAGCGCTATACATTGGGGAGCGCATGAGTGGAGCCGCTGCTATGCAGAAGGCCGGAATCAATCCCATTCAATTGGCTGCCAAAGAGGGTCTGGCTTTGAACAATGGCACCCAGGTGATGGCAGGCATTGGCGTTCTGGCGTTGTTGGATGCGGAAAGGCTTTGTCAGCAGGCAGATATCACTGCGGCTATGTCCATTGATGCCCTCAAGGGCACTCCACGTGCTTTTGATCCCCTAATCCACAATTTGCGGCCTCATCCAGGGCAGAAAGCTTCTGCCGCAAACATTCACAAGCTTTTGGAAAACAGCCCATTACGAGAATCGCACCTGAACTGTGGTAACGTTCAAGACGCCTATTCCCTGCGCTGCAGTCCCCAGGTGCATGGAGCTGCTCGTGACGCGATCCGTTATGCCCGCAGTGTACTGGAAATCGAGATCAACAGCGCAACGGATAATCCTTTGATCTTCCCCGATGAAGGCAAGGTGATCTCCGGCGGCAATTTCCACGGTGAACCTCTGGCGATTGCGCTGGATACACTGGCGATTGCCATCAGTGAAGTTGCCAATATCAGTGAACGCCGGGTGGAACAGATACTGAATCCAGCCTTGTCACGTGGCTTATCACCCTTCCTGGCCTCCCGTCCAGGATTGGATTCCGGCTTCATGATCATGCAATTGACCGCTGCCGCATTGATCTCGGAAAACAAGGTGCTGGCTCATCCCGCCTCTGTGGATAGCATTCCCACCTCAGCCAATCAGGAAGATCACGTATCCATGGGTTCAGTTTCCGCTGTCAAACTGCAGCAAGTAATCGAAAACGTGACCAATGTGATCGCTATCGAGCTAATTATCAGCTCTGTCGCCACCGATCAGCGCGGCATTGCATCATCAGCAGCCCTGGAAGCAGCCAAACGCTGTTTGCGCAAGGAAGTTGCAGGTCTGGAAAATGATCGGGTAATGTATCCTGACATCGCCTCTGCCAGCGCTCTGATCAAGAAAGCTGCAATTCTGAGTGCCGCAGAAGCAACCGGTATAAAAATAGATTGACAGATTGAAGCGTTACTGAGGCTTTTATCGCATGAGAAAAATCTTTGGCCTTGCCCTGCTGCTGATCCTGGCAGCCTGTGGTATTGACAACACCATGTACAATGCGCAGAGTTATTTTAAGAGCGCTCAGGAGCGTCCCCTGAATGCCAATGGCCGCCCCACGCCTCAGGCTGTTGACGAATATACGAAGACCATCCAGAAGTGCGGCGTGATTCTTTCCAATAACAACAAAGGCCCCCGCGCTGATGATGCCCTGTTTTTGATGGCACGGGCTTTGTATTACAAGGGAAACTCTGCCTTTCAAGCCAAAGATGCCTTTGAAAGCCTGATCAATGGCTACCCCAAAAGCAAACATGTTCCAGAAGCCTACCTGTATCTGGGCAGAGTGTTGCGGGATGTCAACCAGGTGGCAGAATCCGAAGCTTTGCTGGAGCGCTTTGTCAGAGATCCCAAGTACATCAAACACCATCCCCGGGCACTGCTGATTTTGGCGGATTATGAGATCAAGGACAAGGATTATGTCCGGGCGCAATTCTGGCTGGAGCGCATCATCTCCAACTACCGCAAAACCCCGGAGTTCAAAGAAGCATTCTTCCTCTTTGGGAAAAACTACTATATGCAGAATGACTTTGAGCGCTCTCTGCAAGAGTTTCAAAAGTTCCAAAAAACCCGGGGCATAAACAAAGAGATGAAGCTGGAAGCCCAATACTATATAGCTTTGAACCAATACAAGCTGGACGACACAAGTTCTGCCATGAAAAACATCCGCAACCTGATCCGCAATGAAGTCCGGCCTGAATACCTCTCTGCTGCCCGAGTGCTTCGAGCCAGGATTCTATTGGCAGAAGGCAATATTGAAGAAGGCCTGGCAGAGCTTGAGGATGTCACCAAAACCTATCCCCGCACCGAGCAATCTGCCGCTGCATATTATCATTGGGGAGAATATCTGTATTTCAAGAATGGAGATATCGATGCAGCCCTACCCCATTTGAACAAGGTCCGCACCGAATTCGCCAAATCTGAATTTGCAGATCTTGGCCAGGGAATCGCCACTGCTTTGGGTCAAATGAAGAAACCCGCCTCCCTGAGTAGCAAAAGCAATCTCCAGGATTTTCTGGATTATCATTACCTCAAAGCGGAATACTTTATCAATCCTCTGGCCCTTCCCGACAGCTCTCTGGCCAGTTATCAGGCAGTGATGGATGAATATCCCATACTCCAGGCTGAGCGCGACAGTCTGAACCTGTTAAGCTCAAACCTGCAAAGCCAGATAGATAGTTTGAATGCTCTGCCGGAACTGATCCAGGCCGATAGCATCGAAGTCATGACCGAGCAAGCTCCGGAGCTTGAGGATGAGATG
>Ga0265295_1008275_pt1 | contig 11599 bp, 13 predicted proteins | sample Munlansysbiofilm_FD_192503 | JGI IMG/M metagenome (GOLD analysis project Ga0265295, IMG submission 192503) | Leachate microbial communities from a municipal landfill in Southern Ontario, Canada - Methane capture system biofilm | ecosystem: Engineered > Solid waste > Landfill > Unclassified ... | reverse complement strand
CTCCGCTGGGCCGGCGCTGTTGCCTGAACCACATCCATTCGCGGCGCTTTTTCTACTCCGCCCCTGAATCTAATACCGCCAAGGTAAATTTAAAGCCATTCTTCTGCAAAATCTCACGTCCGCGAATACTTATATCGGCAGTGAAGTTAAATTGTTGCTGCGGATCGACTGGATACGCTCTAACCTTATAATGCGTGCCCCAAGGTTTCTCCTTCAGTACCACCACAATAGGCTCGTTAAGAGATACATACGCACTGCTCAGAGCAACGTCGTACAGGATATCTCGCACTTTGCCCCCGTCATGATGTGGATCAAGATAAAAATCGGTTACCGTTTGCAGCCGAGGCGTACCATTGTTGGCGTTGGCGACCACTTCATTCCATATCTTCAGGTGCGGGATGTGATACAGCGTATCATCTGCACTGGTAACCTGCACCGTGCGCAACCCCACATGGGTTACCTCGCCGTACACACCTCCAATCTCGATCCAGTCGCCGCTGCGGTACGGGCGCTCTGCCGTAGCGACAATCCCTGCAATCAGACTACTGGCATAGTCCTTGAGGGCAAATCCAAGAGCGATCCCCAGAGAACCAAACAGTGCCACCATATTCTGCAGCGAGGGTTCGATAATGATAGGAACGCTGAGAAGAAATGCTAGAATTATGATGATTAGTCGCAACAGCGGCACCAGCGCTAAAATGTAATGCCGCCGTTGATCGTGCAGGCGCGCGGCAATCCACGGGAACACCTTCTGCAGGACCATGGTACTTGCTATGGCAACTGCCAAGATCAGGGCAAGGTGCAGCATTGCGGATGGATCGAGGGAATTGAATATATCCGCGATCTTTACTTTTTCCATCTGTTTTACCCCCAAAACTGATCTATTAGGTAGTTGCGCTCGCGCAGGTAAGTACAGGTGCCAGCATACCCGAGCGGAGCTACATACCAGAACTGCTCACACTCCTCGACAATTCCCCGTCCCTGAAGACGCAACAACGTTGCCATTATGCGCGCATGCGACATGGGCAGGAGCTGGGGAAGCAATTCCTCCGGCAGTCCTCGATGTAAAAGTAGAGTGTGGAGGATAAGGGCAACACTGTCCGTGCCATCCGCGGGAGGCAGTGGACTTGCAGGCAAGGGAGCAACCCATACAGTGGGGGCGGCGTCTTCCTTGGATTCACCAACGTCCGCACCACCCTCTTTAGTTTCCGCCGATTCCGGTTCGGAGCGCAGAACATCGCGCCAGTAGCGCAGCGCCAGCCCCACATTGCCGCGCGTACGCACCGCAAGCTTTACCATAGCCGCACTCACCTGTGCATCACTCCCATCTTCGGCACAGAGCACCGTGTCGCCACTGCTTGCGTTCTTGAAAGTGTAAGGGGTACGGATATGGGTCACGCTCAACTGACGCAACAAGCGGGTCAGACGTGCACCATCAAACGCCTGCAGTGTAAGAACGCTGGAAAACTGTGCTGGCCACACATGTTGCAGATATGCCCACGCCCAGCTATCACACCCTATAATCCCCGCACCGTAAGTTCCACGCAGCGCCTGTTCGAGAAAATGACGCACCAGATTGAGCCCCTCGGCATGACGCACATAGCAGCGCTCCAACTCGGGCAGCACCCAAGGCTGCTCTCCAGGTTGCGGAATTTGTTCCCACGTGCGCTTGTACTGCAGAATCTCAACATAGCTGGGCGCTTCAAAACATGAAGCCTGGCGTGCCGCGGCCCAGGCACGTAAAATCTTGGCATGCCCGCTCCACGGCGCCCCAACCACAAAAACCACCTTAGGCTCTCCGGCAGCCCCACTCCAGCCGCCAAGGGCTTCCTCCAGCGCTGACAAAGCGCCGCTCCAATCCACCGGACCGGTGAGGAGCTGTAAAAACTCGGCAGGCAGACGCTGCAGTTCAGATTCCGGCTTGAAAGGGCTTTCCTCCTCCGCTGAATCACGCTTGAATATCCGCTTAACGGCATCCCAGCGGCGGACAATATGCTCTGCGCCACTTTTAGGTGCAACAAATGCACTCGGTGAAACAAACTCCCACAGTGGGGGTGCTTCACCCTCTGCAGATGCGGCAGATTTCGGTGTTGGTGTTTGCTTCCCCATATCACCTTCCTAAACTAAAGTAACTGTTTCGCTCTACTCTTTACCCAGATGTCCTGTGGCGACAGTGCGATTCACCACGCTCAGTCGCATCCACATAAAAAATTGACCTGCATCAATGGCGCCACCTTCTCAGCATGGCATAATTTCAGCCCACGCTAGAGCAACACGCAACAATTAAACACCAAAACTTCCCCTAAAGGAGCTGCAACATGTATCTCAACCTTCGTGCTATGCGCACCAATCTGTTTCACTATAGCGGTATCATATTCATAGCTGCCCTAATGCTCCTCGCCTCCGGTGGTATGAAGGTAGCGCAAGCCAACTCCACCATCCAATGCCACTGCTTCCAAGAGCGCATGTTTGACACGAAAAAACCCGGAGCTGCAGACGCCTACTATCTCGCTACCACCCACAACGCCTTTTATGCTCAGGCTGGGGGAGCGAGCAAAAAAATAATCGTGCGCGCGCGCCAGCGCGGCTTGCACGAAGAAGATCTGTGGCTCGCATTTGCATTAAGTCAAAACTACACTAATGAACTGGAACAACTGCTCACAACCAGACTACAGCATACCAGCTGGGATGACACACTGAAAGTAGTAGGGATCGAGGCCGATACCCTAAGCCTTGAGCTCAAGCGCGCCCTGCAGGGAGAACCAAGCAACATAACAGAGGAAACCCTGATGCAGGCTCTGGTGCAACATAACCTTGCTGATACCGTTCAATTACAGGAACTACTCGAGCTCAACGCAAGTGCGAAGGAGTTTCTTGCCAGCATTCTGCTCCAGCAATATGGTAAGCAGAGCGCATCCGAATATCTGCGCCTGGTGCGCAGCGGTGCGCATTGGGACTGGCTCATGCATGAAGCGGGGATAGATATAGCCCAAGTAGAACAGCTATGGGCCTACGCTCTTGGGCTAAAAACCTAAGGCGCTGCGCCACAGCCACAGATAACAAAATCGGGCAAATAGTATGTTTAGAACAGCTACTATCTGCCCGATTTTTCGTGTTGTTTATTGCAGTTTCTCCTTACAGAACAACTCAGCCCTGACAGGATTCTAGATATTCTTTCAATACCACTGCCTGATTATGCTCCGGGTCGCGCGCGCCATAAATCAGGGTAAGGCGCTTGTGCTTCACACCCTTAAGCAGCTCTGCGCCCAGCCTGTTATCCTTTAACTCCGCAAGGTAGCGCACCCTAAACTCCTCCCACTTTGCCGGATCGTGGTCAAACCATTTGCGCAGCTCCGTCGAAGGGGCGATCTCCTTGTTCCACTCATCCAGAGCCAATTTCTGCTTAGATACCCCGCGCGGCCATAGGCGGTCGACCAGAACGCGATAGCCGTCTGAGGGAGCGGAGTCCTCATACGCACGTTTAATCTGAATCTGCATAGACTTGCCTTTCTGGGTCATCAGCCCGCCTAGGGATGATTCTTCTTCAGTTCTGCGATCTGCTGTCTAAGTTCCTTCTCTTTGTTCCAGGCTTTGGTAACGTCGCGCAGGATGGAGGCCATTCCGGTAATTTCGTTGTCGTCATCTCGCATAATAATCATTGAAAAGGCACAGGAAAGCTGACTACCATCCTTACGCAGGGCCGGAACCGAAAGTAACTCGTATTTGCCGTAGCGAATTTCTCCGGTTTCTATGGCGCGGTTATATCCATCCCAGTGGCGCTGGCGCAGACGTTCTGGAATGATCAGGTCTAGAGATTGTCCTATCGCTTCAGCAGCGCTGAAGCCGAAAATGTGTTCGGCCCCTTCATTCCAGAGGCGAATAATCCCCTCGCGGTCAGAAAGCAGGATCGCGTCGGGCGCATGTTGAATAATCTGCATGTACTCTTTACAACCAAGCGCTGTAGACATATTTTTCCTCCTAGAGGTACAGGTTAAAAAAGTTTATTTTCCTCCCACTCTACAGATGCAAACCAGTGTTGCATTTGACTGAAGTCAAAAAAACCGCTCTAACTTGACAATAGTTTGGGTAACAGCTTTGATACTTAAAGAATAATACCAGTTGCGGGGTGGATGTACATGAAGCAACCAAGCTAAATCTTATTTTACTTGCCAGCATATGGAAAAAACATGGAATTTACAGATCTAGAGCGCGCATGCGCAGTTTTTGGCCTGAGAGATAAAGCGAGTTATGCAGAAATCAAAAAACGGCACCGGGAACTGCTCCGCCAATACCACCCAGATCACAATGCAGACGTTGATGGAGAGATGATTCGACGTATCAATGAAGCATACGCGATATTGGAGGAGTATTGCGCCAACTACCAGTTCAACTTCAGTAAAGAGGAGTTATTCGAGCAGCATCCGGAAGCGCGCTTGCGCGACCAGTTTGCCTATGACCCCATATGGGGCGGCGCCGCACAACAAAAACCGCAAAAATAAGGTTGCCACGGCGGCAAAGGATAACTCCTAACAGCGCACAAACTGGCCGCCCCCTGATAGATTGAAAATTTCGAAAAAAGTTCCACCTGGATTGATAGATGTCAATTTTATGGGTAAGCTTCAGAGGTAAAATGCAAACCTTGGGCAGACATCAAAACTGAGGAATGCAGCACAATATATTTATTTACACTAACACAGGGAGACAAAAGCTATGGCGAAAACAGTATGGGTTGACGAGGAAGAGTGTATCAGTTGCGGGTTGTGTATAGATAATCTCCCCGAAGTGTTCAGGTACAACGATGAGGGCAAAGCTGAAGCCTTCGATAGCTCCGGCGCCAGTGAAGATGAAATTCAAAGCGAAGCGATCGACCAATGCCCGGTGGAATGTATCCACTGGAAGGAATAGGAGCGAGAACTTCCATGTTGCCCGTCAGGAGCTAAGCACTTGATCTCACTGCCAGGGAGCGGACCCCCAAGGGTTCGCTCCAGCTGTTGTTTAACCGCAGCGCTAGTTCAGCATAATCAAGGTACCATCTTACGATCCAAGCTTCGGTACTGCACCGCCTCGGCCAGATGAGGTTGGAGAATATTCTCTGCCCCGGCCAGATCGGCAATGGTGCGGGCAACCTTGAGGATCCGTGCGTAACTACGCGCCGAGAGCCCCAAACGGTCGGTCACCATCTCCAGGAGCTTATCCCCCTCGGCATCGATAGGACAAAACTTGCGGATATGCCGCGCTTCCATCTGGCTGTTGGAGTGGATGTTAAGCTGAGCAAAGCGCTGTTGCTGTATGACACGTGCAGCTTCCACACGCGCGCGGATGGTGGCGGAACCCTCAGGCTGGTGCTGTTGTGACAACTCCTGATACGGGATGCGCGGCACCTCTACATGTAGGTCGATACGATCTAGCAGGGGGCCGGAAAGGCGGTTGCGATAGCGTTCCAGGTTGGCAATGGAGCAGGTGCATTGATGCTGGCTATCGCCTAAATAGCCACACGGACACGGATTCATCGCCGCCACCAGCATGAATGAGGCTGGATAGGTCAAACTCATGCTTGCACGACTGATAACTACCATGCCGTCTTCCAGGGGCTGGCGCAGCAACTCCAATACATTTTTCTTAAATTCAGTTAATTCATCTAAAAAAAGTACACCTCGGTGCGCTAAGGAGGTTTCACCGGGGCGCGGATAACTGCCGCCTCCAACCATCCCTGCATCGGAGATGGTGTGATGTGGTGCCCTAAAAGGGCGCTGGGTTATCAGGGCATCGCGCTTTGCCAACAGCCCGCACACAGAGTGGATTTTGGTGGTTTCGAGCGCTTCATCAAAAGTAAGGCGGGGGAGGATAGTGGAGATACGCCGCGCGAGCATAGTCTTACCACTTCCGGGGGGACCAACCATCAGCATATTGTGGCCGCCGGCGGCGGCCACCTCGAGAGCGCGCTTCACATGCTGCTGCCCGCGCACCTCAGAAAAATCCGCCATCCCAGTCTCAACTTCAGGATCAAAAACCTCGGGCACTGGCTCCGGCTCGATGCGGCATTCGCCGTTGAGAAACCCCACCACTTCGCTGAGATCGCGCACTGGATACACGGGAAGATTGTTCACTACCGCCCCTTCGGGAGCGTTCTCCTGTGGGAGGATAAGACCATCCACATCCCATTGGTGTGCAGCGCACGCCACCGCCAGACATCCATGCACCGGCTTGATCCGTCCATCAAGGGAGAGCTCTCCCATATAGAGATAGCGGCGCGCATTCTCCTTCAGAGTACCAGTTGCACTCAGTATTCCAATCGCAACCGGCAGATCCAAGGATGCGGCATCCTTGCGGATATCGGCTGGAGCGAGGTTAACCGTAATGCGGCGGACCGGGAAATCGAAGCCACTGTTTTTAATTGCGGACTTCACCCGATCTTTACTCTCTTTTACTGCCCCTTCCGGCAACCCCACCGTAGCAAACTGGGGCATCCCCTGACTTACATCCACCTCCACTTCAACTGGATATGCGTCGATACCGATTAGTGCCCCTGAATATAAACTTGCAAGCATGTCCCACCTGTGTGTTGACGATAATTATTTAAAACTAACCGCATCAATATAACAGGAGGATTTGCATGCAGCAAACAATGTTTTTGAAATAGAAACAAACAGGCCGCACCCCGACAGCGCTGGAATTCGGCCCGTTTTTGGCTTATGGGGTGTTGGTGCTTCTGTATCAGAGCACCTTGAGCCCCTCTTTTTCCATAAGTTCAATGCCGTAGTCGATCGCAACAGCATAGGACATATTGGTCATAGCCTTCACGGTCTTGCTTCCATCGGTGTAGTCCAGCGCTGCACTGGTTGCGTCGAAACGTCCGTTGACAATTCCGATCACGAGTCCATCTTCTACCCTACCAGTGGGCCGCCACGGTCTCCGTCGTGAATCATATTATCGAACAGTAAAATTTTACTCTTCATAGACTGATGGGGGTAAATTCGTTCCCCGGGGGCGCTGGCACTACAATCAGATGCGCGATAATATGGGATACTGAGAGCAGGTAGAGACACGTGCAGCTTCTGGCGTGCCCGGCTCTACCAACGGGGAGGCGACAAAATGAAACATCGGTTCCGCCACCCCATAAAACAACGGGCCAATCCCCATCCCGGCGGAGATAAAAAACACCTAGGGATGCACATTGAGGTGAAATCATCCCCCCTCTTCCGAATTTTTGCGATCGTTTTGCTCCATACACATAGCTCCCACATTTAATATGCTCCCGCTTCTGGCGAGCAATATAGATTTTGAACCAGCTTTAAGTTCGCCACATCCATAAATCGTTAGCGCAGCATGTTAAAATCTGGCCCAATTCAGTTACATACAATAAAAAATAGCTTGAGATTACTAACATTTCAACACGACACATGCAAATCTGCCCCTACACATAAGCAGCATTCCCACACGCATCAGGTCGCACCAAACTGAAGTCGTGCGCGTACTACCCCTTGACGCTCACGTATAAACCAGGATAATACGCAAAATAAAACTATTATTTATCCCACTAAACAAGGAGATTTCCATGGACCTAATTAGAGTACTTTGTGCCATACTCCTCCCACCACTGGGTGTATTTCTGCAGGTTGGCATCGGTGGTGCTTTCTGGCTCAACATCATTCTCACTCTGTTCGGGTACATTCCTGGAATTGTGCACGCAATCTGGATTATTGCAAGGCGCTGAACAAGCTACGCGCAGGTGGAAGGGCACCACCTGCGCTGTTGCCTCTTTCTTTCATCTAAACCACTCCACACCTTCGAAGGATTCCCACCCATGCCACATAGGGCTAATTTTACCTCTACATTTGCTGAATCTGAGTTATCTACGCCTGCATCCAGAGCACAAACCTGCCGCACCACAAACCATAGCTAAATGCTCCTCTCGCTGCTGCTACTGTTCAGCACGGCTTTTCTTGCCGCCACCATTCTGCCGCTTTCCTCCGAAGTGGTTCTGTTTGCGCTGCTGCGCGAAGGGTACGCACCTGCATTGTTGGTTGCTGTCGCGACTCTTGGGAACACTCTTGGTGCCGTGGTCAACTGGTGGATGGGGGTATATATCCTCCATTTTCGCCACCGACGTTGGTTCTATTTTAATGCACGCCAGATAGAGCGCGCGCAACAGTGGTTCCAGCGCTACGGCTTTTGGATCCTGCTGCTTGCCTGGCTCCCTGTTGGTGGGGATGCCCTCACCCTGATCGGCGGCATCATGCGTGTCCCCTTGTGGCTGTTCTTGCCGCTGGTCGCCATGGGTAAAGGGCTACGCTACATTGCGGTGGTCTATTTTAATGCATGGTGGTAGGAGAGGAAGCACCGTAAGGGGCACACTGTGGCGTGCCCCTTACGGTGAAATTACCCTTAAGAAGAGGTGTCTTTACTGCAGGGGGATACTGAGGAGATAGCTGGCTTCATTGCTGTCGAGCAGATTGCCTACGTCGGTTGCAAGCATGTATGCCTGGCCGTTGGCAATGCAGATCCCCTGGAGAGGGCGCTCAAGCCTATCTCCCACGGAGCCTTTAATTACCATGCCGTTGCGGTATTTAAACACCGCAAGCCAACTGTTATCTATGGCAGAGGCGACCCCCACACTGCGCAGGATATTGCCATCTGCAGCTGGTGCCACAATTTCTCGCCTACCATCGCCATTCAGATCTGCCGCCACCGGCGCAACCTCAATGCTGGCATTGTTAATCATCGGATTCTGGGCATCGGGGTCCACGTCATAGGTCACAGTAGAGACCGAACCGCCAATCTCGCTGCTCGATTTGTAGATCTGCTCCGTACCCTGGAATATATACAGACGCCGTTTGCGTATATATATCGCCTCCACCTTGCCATCCCCAGTTATGTCAGCAAGGAGTGCACCAAAAATCTGAAACGAGCGTGGCAGCACCATCGGTGGCGGCGATGCCTCAAACTTACCGTTGCGCAACGTCAACGCATCCACACGCCTGCCGTAGAAGTATTCACGTTCGAACTCTTGCCCCAAAAGCAATTCTGAACGCATGTCCCCATCGACATCAAACCCTGCAACCATACGGGGATAACCGCGAATCACCGGCGCAAGGGTAGAGCCTTCCAGCTTGAGCAGATCGGTGCTGATTTGCTCATCATGCCACACCGTAACAGCGAGGTAAGCTTCCCCCGCCTCGGGCTGATACCAGCTCAGCGACAAGATTTGCCCCATAGTGGTGCTATCACCAGTTGCAACCAATTCCAGCTTTTCCTCTACACTAAACACCTCAATGGTTTCGCCATCAGTGGTAGCGAGGAGAAGCTTTCCGTCTACCTTCTCAAAGTCAGCCATTACGGTTTTTTTCTTAAACTGTCCAACCTTATTGAAGCGGGGAAACTCCATATTAAAGATATCGACACCGGTAGTTGCTTGCGCTGTTTCACCCGAGGGTGACGCTTCATACTGAACTGCGCCCTTACCCGCTCCCGACGTTGCAAGTGCATTCACTGCGGCGCCCCCCACTACGGCCACCCCTGCACCGCCTGCAGTTGCACTGGAAGTACCCTTAACCACCGGGGCTGTAATGAGATTGGTAGGGATGCCCTGCGCCGCCACTGTAGTTGGTTTCTCCGGCGCATAAGAGCGGATCAAAACCCCTTTACTATCGCGCACCTCAAGACCATTGGGAGTCACGGTGAAAAACAGATCCGCAATGGTGGCACTCATGCTCTCCTGCCATTCCAGCTGTGGCAGCGCACGCCTCAGATCGGCGTACATCGCTTCGGACACGCCAGTTTCATCTTTAAATATCGCACTCAGGTTGCTAAAGCGCTCCAACTTTGTCCCCGCGTCGATGGCGGCAGAGGCCTCAGCTTCAAGCACCTTTGCGTAAGAGTAGCCGGTTTTAACCTGGGTGACCTGAAGCACCGCCATGGTTTTATCCAGCGTGCCGAGGATCTTCTTCGTCACCGGATGGACTATCTGCGCCCCCTCCTCTACCACCGCCAGCAAATCCCCCACCGCCACTCCGCTGGAACCATCCAGATCGATAATATATTCATCGATACTGGCTGCCATCACCACTACACCGGAGGTGGGGGAAAAATCTTTCTCAACTTTCTCAACCACGCTCGCAAGAGCAGACACACTCAGCAGCACCCCTGCTAACAACGCCGTTACCGTGAAACTGAAGTTCTTCAACTTGAACCCTCCATATGCCAAATTCAACATGTTGTTCGCTTTTTTTACCAAGCATCAAAAATACGTTTTATCGAATTATAGCGCGATCGCCTGGGACTGCCCACACTCAAACTGAAAACCAACAAAAAAGCCGGGCGCTATGGGCCCGGCTTTTTTATTCCTACATATACAACATTGTTTAGAACTTGTAGCGGATACGGGAGCTGATGATATAGATATCCTCATCAGAGCTACCATCGCGATCGATCTCATAGTAATCCATGGCGTTATCAGTAATCAGATAACCGCCCTGAAGAGCTACTTCAGTATTGCTGAACAGCTGGTAACTGGCATACGCATCAAACTCCACCCCAATCTTATCGTTTTTACGCCACTTACCGTTATTGTCGCTGTATTCAATATCTTCTGCAGTCATCAGATACAGTGCCGCAGCCCCAACTCTGAGCTTATCCGACACTTGGTAGTCATAGCCGAGGCGGTTCAGGATCAGACCTTTATCCTGCAGATAGGGTGAGGCAGAGAAATAGTCGTCATCGGTATAACCTTCAAACAACACCACGGAATACTCAGAGTTGATGTCAACATCGGTAGCGACAAAGGCGTCGAGGTCGGTATCAGTAGGATCATCATCACCAGACGCATACCAGAAGGTGTAGGTGAGCTTCCCTTTGCCAATGTGCATCCCTACATCGAAGTGGGCAAAGTAACCACCGAAATCATAGTCATTCATGAAATCACCAGTCTGGAACATGAGGTCCCAGTTGGCAAAGAAGTCACCCTCTTTCCAGCTGCCGTCGATGCCGAAGGTGTAGAGATTCAGGTCTGCAGGGGTACCATCAACGGCAAAGCCCTTGACGTAATAGTGAGAAATATCACTGAAGCCATATCCATCACCGGTTCCAACCCCATCACTGTGCTGGTACACCGCGAAGAGCCCGAGTTTGGTTCCTGCATACGGCTTCAGGTCGTAGCGCACATACAAAGAGTCAAGATCTTCAAAGTCGTTATCGCCGGGCGAGGCAATCACCTCATACCCACGATACCAACCCACAGTCAAATCCCCGGGACCTGCCGCCACTTTGTAGTCAACCCCGGTTGCGGTCTCAACCCAGAAGAACTTGTTGATGTTTACCGGCATCAAGCCCACGCGGGTGCGCCCCTGCCCTAAAGCAAAGTCGATATACGCCCAGCGCGTCTCTACGTTGACGCCGTCCCCGGAAAACTGCCCCCCTTTGTTGCTGTCACCAAACTGAATCCCCCCAACCTCAATGGCATACACCCCTTTGATGGCACCACCGTCACTGGCGATAGTGGTCCACAGGCGGTACTTGATCTCCCCCATGGTGTCGTTAGTAGTATCATCGGAAACAATTTGGTTGTCGTACGTTCTCCACATGTTGTTGTAGCTTGCCAGCC
>Ga0265295_1008274_pt1 | contig 11600 bp, 10 predicted proteins | sample Munlansysbiofilm_FD_192503 | JGI IMG/M metagenome (GOLD analysis project Ga0265295, IMG submission 192503) | Leachate microbial communities from a municipal landfill in Southern Ontario, Canada - Methane capture system biofilm | ecosystem: Engineered > Solid waste > Landfill > Unclassified ... | reverse complement strand
GGAGCCGAAGAATATATCATTGAAGCCCTGAACTGGTGCGGTATTCATTATGATGAAGGTGTGGGAAAAGATGGGCCACATGCCCCTTATCGTCAGAGCGAACGTCAGGAAATATATAAGCAATATGCCGATCAACTGATTGCCGAAGCAAAAGCTTACTATGCTTTTGATACGCCCGAAGAGCTGGAGCAGATGCGTGAGCGACTGAAAGCCAAAGGTGTAGCTACCCCTCAATACGATGCATTTACCCGCGGGGAAATGTTGAACTCACTTACGCTGAATGCTGCCGAAACGCAGCAAAGGCTTGATTCGGGTGAGTCCTACGTGATTCGGATTCTGATTCCAGAGAACGAGGAAGTGGTGGTCAATGACCTGATCCGGGGAGAGGTTTTGGTGGATTCTTCACGTCTTGATGATAAAGTGCTGTTTAAATCGGACGGAATGCCGACTTATCATCTGGCCAATATCGTAGATGACCATTTGATGGAAATCAGCCATGTAATCCGTGGTGAAGAGTGGTTGCCCTCTGCCCCGTTGCATGTGCTGCTATATAAATATTTGGGATGGGAACCACCTTTGTTTGCCCACTTACCACTGTTGCTGAAGCCAGATGGCAATGGCAAACTGAGCAAGCGCGATGGCGACCGCCTGGGCTTTCCGGTATTTCCACTACAATGGGCCGATCCAAAAACCGGAGAGGTTTCTTCCGGATATCGTGAATCGGGCTACCTGCCCGATGCGTTTGTAAATATGCTGGCTTTGCTGGGCTGGAATCCCGGTACCGAACAGGAAGTTTTCAGCATGGATGAACTGGTTGAAACGTTTTCCCTCGAAAGAGTGGGTAAATCGGGTTCGAAATTCGATCCAGAAAAAGCCAAATGGTTCAACCACCATTACCTTTCACAATTGGCCGATGAAGAAGTCGCCGGGTTGCTAAAGAAGATATTGGCAGAAATAGGATTGTCTTTCGAAATGAGTTTTCTGATTAATGTGGCCGGGCTGGTAAAGGAACGCGTCGTACTCATCCCCGATTTATGGGAGCAGTCGCACTTCTTTTTTGTAGCACCGGAATCTTATGACGAAAAAGTAAGACAGAAATTCTGGAAACCGGAAACCCCGGCTATGCTAAACGATTTAATCGCATTTTTTGAAAAACAAACCGATTTTTCCTCTGAAAACCTGGATGGTTCGCTGAAAGCATGGATTCAGAGCAAAGGCTTTGGCATGGGTCAGGTAATGAATACCCTGCGGCTTGTTCTGGTCGGTGGGAGCTTTGGTCCTGGCGTGGCAGCCATTGCGTCAACGTTGGGGAAGAAGGAGGTTATTGCCAGACTGCAAAATGCATTATCAAGATTGGTGGAATAGGGATGCTAAAAAGGGGACGAGGGACACTGAAGAAGGGACGAGGGAAGGTTTGTTGTGCCCGAAAATCCTACTTCGATTAATATGACAAAGGGACATGGAGATAAGAAGAAAATAAAATTTTGGGATGAAGGATTTTTTATGGTGGTTGGTTGAATCCTGTAGCTATCGGAGCGGGAAAGAGATAAAAGACAGGGATCAACGTCCCTTGCCCCTCGGCCCACTTTTATGAACAAATAGTAAACAAAAAAATGAACGGCGACCCCCTACTCTACCGCAAACTGGAAGAACTTCGTATTCCTTTTGAATATTATGAGCATCCGGCTGCACCTACCATCGAAATTGCAGTGCAATACTGGAAAGACATTGAGGAAACCACTCACTGTAAAAACCTGTTTTTCAGAAACCATAAAGGAAACCGGCACTATCTGGTAATCTTTGACCACCTGCAGAACTTAGCCATTCACGATCTGGAAAAGCGCCTGAAACAGGGAAAGCTGAGTTTTGCCTCAGAGCAACGGATGCAAAAATACCTTGGTTTATCGCCTGGTTCGGTCTCTCCTTTTGGATTGATTCATGACGAGCAACACCATGTGCATCTTTTTCTGGACGAACACCTGAAAAAATTGCCCAAAATAAGTTTCCATCCCAATCTGAATACCGCTTCACTGGTCATTGCTTTCAGCGATTTTATCAATTTCCTTGAAGCCATGGGAAACAGCTACGAATTTATCCGGTTATACGACGACCTTTAAGCTACTGACTATCCATGCGCCCCGGAAAAATTGCCTTATTTATTTTCACTGTCCTTGGGTTGTTATTGCTGATCTCGGTATTCAGCACCTCCGACCGTGGAGTAAGCAGTGGCATTGAGTTACCCGGGTTTAAGATAAAATATCCGACTACATCGGGGTTTCTTCAGCAAGAAAAAGCTGAAGCCAACCTATTGGCCGACAGCATAGTGCATGCTATTGAAGCTGTGTTGCCTGAAGAAGAATTCAAGCCGGTTATCCCTGATTTTTCAAAAATAGATACGGCGCGCCTGCTTCGCATTTCCTGGCCGGAGCATAAAGAAACCTATGTAAATGAATTACATGCATATCTGGAAAGTGGCCGTTGCCGCATATTACATTATGGTGATTCGCAATTGGAGGGTGACCGCATTTCGGGCTACCTGCGCAACCGGCTGCAAGGTATATATGGGGGTAGCGGGCCTGGTTTTCTGCCCATAAAGCAGGTATATGAACAACTCGCTGCAGAAATCACTGTTACCGGAAACTGGCTGCGGTATGCCATATTCGATCCCACTCAGGTTAAACTGGCAGACATGAATTACGGGGTTTATGCCTCTGTTTCGAGGTTTACGCCAATTGAAATTGTGAGTGAAGACAGTACGAAAACCGAACCTTTGCCCCTGTTCACCGCAGGAATCACCATCAGGCCGTCAGGCAAATCTTTTTCGCGGCTCAAACAGTTCAATCACATTGGCTTACATTATGGTAATGCTTTGGTGCCTGTGGAGGTTGGGGTTTTTGTCAATGGTGAGCTGATAAAAGAAAGTACCCTGATTGCTGATGGTGCTTACCATTGTTTTGAGATCGTTACGGGTAGCACGCCGGGCGAAGTCCACATAGAACTTTCAGGCACAATAAGTCCAGATTTTTATGGGCTTACGCTGGATGGTGAAAGTGGTATTCAGTTAGATAACATCGCCATGCGGGGAGCTTCCGGAACTATTTTCAGCAAAATGAATGCTTCGGGTTTCAACATAATGGCGGCAAAACTTGATCCGAAGGTGGTCATTTTACAATACGGTGGCAACACCGTGCCTTACATCAAAGATTCACTTGGTGTGATGAACTACAGCCGGTATTTGACAGGCCACATCAGTTGGTTGCGCAAACGCATGCCTGAAGCGGTATTTCTATTCATTGGACCGGGCGATATGAGCACTTTAGTGAATGGAAATTATACCACTTACCCGCTTCTCCCCTATCTCGACCAACAACTGAAAGAGCGCTGTTTAGCCAATGATGTAGCCTATTGGAGTATGTTTGAAGCCATGGGAGGCGAAAATTCCATGCAATATTGGGTGAAACAAGAACTGGCCTCCACCGATTATACCCATTTCTCCCCCAAAGGTTCACGCATCATTTCCGAGTTGTTTTTTAATGCCCTTTATCTCGACCTTTCCCGATGAAAATATCTGCCTCCCTCCTACTGTTCTTTATTGCGCTTTCGCTGAATGCTCAGAAATACGTGCTCGATAGTATTCGCTCTGCCGACAGCAGCCTGATTCATGAAAAATTTAACGAGCTTGCTTATGCGGATTCCTCTCAGGCGTTTATTCATTTTTTTGATAAGTTAGACAGCGTTTATCGTGGCGAAAATACGAAGGTGCATATCTTCCATATTGGAGGCTCCCACATTCAGGCTGATATTTATTCCAATAAGTTGCGCACTTACCTCCATAACATGAATATAACTGCCCAGGCGCAACGTGGCTTCATATTTCCTTTTCATCTGGCTTCAACCAACAACCCCTTGAATTACCGGATTGAAGGCAACAAGCGGCGCTGGGAGCGTTTTAGAAGCTCTGTTAGGAATGAGCATTCAATTTGGGGGCTTTCAGGCATTACCGTGACGTTAACCGATACCATTGATACCTTGCGAATCGCTGCCAATTATAAAAATTATACCCTTCAGCCCTATATGTTTGACCGGATCCGGATATTTTATGATGCTCTTCCTGCCGCCTACTGCATTCGGGTATCCGATTCACTTAACTTTATTGTGAGCGAATACCGGGATACGCTGGCCGGATTTGTTGAATTTCAACTGGACAAAGAAACGGAAACACTTGAGCTTGAAATCCGACGCACCGATTCCACCGGAAACCCACAATTCAAACTGATGGGTTTTGAGTTAATGAACAATCATTCAGGGGTGGAATATACTTCTATTGGGGTGAATGGTGCCAGTTTTGAATCGTACAGTCGTTGTATTGCCTTTGAACAACAACTCTCACTCTACAAGCCCGATCTTTTCATTATTTCTATCGGTACAAACGATGCTTATACTCCTGATTTTGACTCATTGAAGTTTGAAGCTTATTACAATTCTTTTTTACAAATGATCCTTCGTGTAAACCCAGATTGTGCCGTATTGCTTACTGTACCCAACGATTCCTACTACAAGCGGAAAAATGCCAATAAAAACACCCGCATCCAGCAGTCCATCATTCATCGTCTGGCCCGGAAACATCAAATGGCTGTATGGGATTTTTATGCTATTATGGGCGGTTTGGGATCTTCTCAGAAATGGTACCATAAAAAATGGATGCCACGCGACAGAATACACTTTACATCTATGGGGTACAGCATAAAAGCTGATCTGTTATTGAAGGCGCTGGCTACACAATGGGAAAAAACCTGCGGATATGAGGCGGGAGAGGTATTGAATTCCATAATTCGCAAAAATGAATAGGCTGCAGGAGATATTTACCTTTTCGGAAGCCTTTCCGCTGATTTTTACCCAGGCCAGCTTCTGGATTTTCTTTGCCATTATTTATTTAGGGTTTGCACTCGTTTACAGCCGTAAAAACATAAGAAACGCTTATCTGCTATTGGTTTCGCTTTTCTTCTATTACAAGACCTCGGGCGTTTTTGTGGGATTGCTCGTTTTTACGACCCTTACCAATTATGGCATTGGTTGGTGGATTTTTAAAAGCAGGACCAAAACCCTGAAGCTTGCTCTGCTTTCGCTGAGCGTAACGCTTAACTTATTGATTTTAGGTTACTTTAAGTATGCATATTTTATTACCGATTCCATCAATTATATTTTTAATACCAGTTTTCAGGTAAACCACTGGCTGGCCGAATGGGGCAACAGCCTGAGCCGGAGCACCTATTTTACGGTGAACAAAATCATTCTTCCCGTCGGAATTTCGTTTTTCACCTTCCAAACCATCACTTATTGTGTGGATATTTACCGTGAAAAGCTTAAACCGGTTAAATCGGTGGTTGACTTTGGTTTTTTCGTGACTTTCTTCCCACAATTGGTGGCCGGTCCTATTGTGCGGGCAGGTGAGTTTATCCCTCAAAGCCACCGCGAAACCCGCATCAGCCGGGCCGATTTCAACATGGGTACCCTGATGATCCTAAAGGGATTGATCAAGAAAATGATTTTCGCCGATTACATTGCCATGCACTTTCTGGATAAAGTGTTTGATGCGCCTTCCATGTTCTCAGGCTTCACCAATATCATGGCAATGATTGGCTACTCATTGCAGATTTATGGTGATTTTTCCGGTTATACCGATATTGCCATAGGCCTTGCCCTGCTGATGGGCTTCCGCCTGCCCGAAAATTTTAATTCGCCTTACAAAGCACTGAACTGCGGTGATTTCTGGAAACGTTGGCACATCTCACTCTCTTCATTTCTTAAGGATTACCTCTATATTCCTCTTGGCGGAAACCGCAAAGGTTCTGTAACTTCGTTTGTGTTCACCGGCATCATTATTGGCGGTATGCTTATCGCTTTTGCCAGTCTTACCATAACATTGATTGTAGCCGGACTGGTGGTAATTTCATCGGTGCTCGCATATTTTATCCCATCTGTAAACCGCAACATCATCACCAATATCAACATTATGCTTACCATGCTGATTGGCGGTTTGTGGCATGGCGCTTCGTGGAAGTTTGTAATCTGGGGTGGACTGAATGGTCTTGGAATTGTTTTTTATAAATACTGGCGCCGGATTAGTCCGTGGGAAAAGGTGAACAACCGCATTTCGGTCATCTGGAAAATAGCGCTAACCTTCACTTTCATCACCTTTACACGGATTTACTTCCGGGGCGAAAGTATGGAACATATTGAGCAGTGGTACAATCAGGTAGCGGGTAACATGGACTGGGGCAATGCCCTGAATGTGCTGATGGCTTATCGCCTGGTATTTATGGTGATGCTGCTGGGATACATCAGTCATTGGCTGCCCTATCGCACCAAAGGCCGCATTGCGGAATTTTATGGCCGAAGCCACATCTCGGTAAAAGTGATTGCCGCTGTATTCACCGGTGTATTGTGCTATCAGGCATATTCGGCAAGCTTTCAGCCGTTTATTTATTTTCAGTTTTGAGAGGGAAAGGTAAAACCACTCAATCCCGAAAGCCATCAGGACGCGGAGACCCAGCCTTCATTTCATTACGGTGGGCAGGCGCTGAGAAATGAAACGATGTTTGGCTCCCTGACAAGGTTAGTGGAATGTCAATGTTTTAAAAGTTCTGCAATCTCCTTTTTTAGCGATGGCAAGTGACGTCACGCGATTTCGCATGCTTATATTTGTCTCTTGCTCGAAATGGTAATTTCCGGGTTAATTTTATCTATTCGACTCATTGCTTCTCCCATAATTTCAAACTCGCGTTCAAACACCCGGCGAAGCATCATATTTCTAATATAGATTTTGAATTCCCGGGTATCACCTAAAAAACTCTCAATGGAGTTGATAGATTCAAAAATATCTTACAGAAATTTCTTCACCTCAATTTCCATTAATCAACTTTTTTGTACGGTTAATAGAATCAATAAGGTATGGATTTGACAGTGATTTATTGGTAACCAGATCCACTGGACGATGAAAGATGCTTTCAATCTTATCAGCTAAAGTAAAATAAGTGTCCGCGTAGTCACCATAGTCCATCGGATTGAACGAAACCAGTAGATACATATTACTGTTGTCGTTATATTCATCGGTACATATGGAACCAAAGGCAAATAAAGATCTGACATTATGTGCCTCGCATAATGCGCTGATTTTATCCAGGTTATTTACGAAAAGACTATGCATGCCCCTGTTTTCTAAAAAGATACAATAATCATAATAAAACAAACATACTATTCCATTGTTACCGCCATCACTGCAAAAGTTGCCAGCCAGTGTTCGCCGGCATAATCACCATCGGCCACATTGGGCAGGGCGGCATCGATGTGTTTTTGGGCTGCTGTATGTAAAATTTCGTGGTTCATGCCGGGTTTGTTGGCCAGATGTTTCAGGCACCAGGCACGGGAGAAGTTAAGTCCATCCAGGTGAACCAGTTTGCCATCACTGCGGTCGCCCACTTTCGCTGTTTCGTTCATTATTTTCAACGTGCCGGTGTTTAATCCGGGAAGGAAAGCATTGATCCATTCCAAAAATTCCTCATCGGGCAACACCCTGGCCATCAAATCAGCCTCAATCAGACAGGGAGAGAGAAAATCGTAGCCACTGGGTTCCCACGATTCAGGGCAGTTTTGGTCATTTATATAGAAGTCCCTCGCCCGGGACACAATCATCGCTTCAAGCGGCTTATTTTGCGTGGCACGGGCATAATCGAGCGCAAAAGATAAGCCAAAGGCCGTGTTGGAGTGCTCGCCCACCCGGATGGGATAAACCAATTTTGGTAAAAAGTCGAGGTAATACTGGCAAAGCAGGTCAGTAAGGGGTTGCAATGCACTTTCCCATTGTCTGGCATTGGGGTTATCCCAGGTGTGGAGCTCATCGGCCAGCTTTAGCAGCCAGGCCCAGCCATAGGTGCGTTCAAAGGTTTTGTTGTTGCTGTCTTTGAAGAATTCAACTTCCATAAGTATATTTTCCGGTGTAAGGTTGTTGTTGAGGGCTGTTTTGATTTGTCCGGCTTCCGGCATATCCGGAAATTCTTTCAGCAGTTTCACCAGCATCCAGTGGCCATGCACTGAGGAGTGCCAGTCGAAGCAACCATAAAAAGCCGGACGGTACTCCCGCACCGGTTTGATGTCCCTGACACTGCCAACCACTTCGCCGGGCTTGTTGGGGTATTCCTGTGGAATGCATTTTAGGGCCAGCTTTGCAAAATGGGATGCCTTTGCTTCGGTTAGTGACGATTGGCTAAAGGCGAAAAGTTGGGCAAGGAGGAGGAAAAGAGTGAGGGTTGTTTTCATATCTGAAGGTTAAAGAGAGCCACTAAGACTCAAAGGCACAAAGTTACACAAAGTAAAAAGCTATTTTAATGAACCTTTATTTCGGTGAGCTTGCGTGGTAATTGGCAACCAGTCACAGTGCATCACCTTTTGACTAAATCCTCATTAAAATCATTAAAGATCAAGTACAATAGCTATATTTTCTTTAATCAGGGGCAAAAGTTCCGCCGGAATATCCCCAATTTTCTTTATCAGTCGCTGGTTGTTAATTGCCCTGATTTGGTCTATCAGTACATCACAATCTTCAATCAGATTCGCCATGCCTTTACTCAGGTGAACCCTGAGTATATTAGCATCTAATTCAATGTATGTGGTGAGCGGGCAAATGATGGATGAAGGATGGGGAACTTTATTCAGCAGATTTGTCTGAACAATCAATACAGGTCTTGTTTTCCCGGGGTCAGTGCCAATTTCGGGGTTTAAATCAGCCAGCCAGATTTCATACTGTTTAACTTTCATCACCCAGCCTTTCAAATTCTTGAAGCACAGTTAAAGACTCTTTTGTTACAAGTCCTGATTCGTGTTTCAGTGCTTTTTCAAGAAGTGACCTGCGCTGATGGCGATTGTAAAAATCTATAGCCTCGTTGATATACCTGTTTCTAGGTTTTTTTAGCTTGCTGATGATTTTTTCTGTCTCACTGAAAATAGAGTCATCAATTTTAAGGGATACTGTTTTCATAGGTTTTGATTTGATATCACCAAGGTATATATAATTAGTATATCATAAAGAAGAATTTAATTATCCGGGTACACAATTCTTTATGCACATGGACTGACTTAGAAGTCGCATTGTGGAGGTTAAAAGAGCCAATGAGATTCAAAGACACTAATGTACGCAACTTAAAAAATAATCTTAGTGCGACTTTGTGTCTTCTCGTTTTTGCGGCTAATTTCCCCTTATTTTAGATAATCGCCAAAAACTATAATAAGGAACTTGCTTATTATAGTTTTGGAGAATAACGTAAAAAAAAGCTTACTCGCTGAAAAGTTTCAGGTAGTTGGTAAACTCATAGGTTCTCCCTCGCTTTCCACCGGTGGTTTCATTCAAAATTCCCAGCTTTTCGAGTGAAGCAATCAGCTTATAGGCAGAAGCATTTGAGATACCAGCCACTTCTGTAACTTTTGCTGCATTGGTAATGGGTTTCTTGTAGAGAGACTGCATTACTTTCTGAGCATTGGCCGCCCGGCTTCCCAGCGTTTGAAGGGATGTTTCTACCGACTTTTGCAGTCGCAGTATATTATCGAATGTTTTGATTCCATTTTGTGCAGTTTCAATAATCCCCGAAAGGAAAAACTTAAACCATCCAGAAATATCGTCATTTTCTCTGGCCTGGGTGAGTTTGTCGTAATACTGACTTCGGTTGTGTTCAAAGAAATCTGACAGGTAAAGCACCGGATTTTTCAGGATTCCGCGACTTACCAGATAAAGCGTTATCAGCAAGCGGCCTACCCTTCCGTTGCCATCTAAAAATGGATGGATGGTTTCAAACTGGTAATGTACCAAAGCAATCCGCAGTAGTTCAGGAAAATAAATACTTTCATTGTGAATAAATTTTTCCAGGTCACTCATCAATTCTCCAACGAAGGAATGAATGGGTGGAATAAACACTGCATTTTTCAGGGTGGAACCGCCAATCCAGTTCTGGCTTTTCCTGAATTCGCCCGGACTTTTATGCTTTCCCCTTACGCCTTTCAGCAATACTTTATGCGTATTCCGGATTAACCGCGATGAAAATGGAAGTGTTTGCAAATCAGCAATTGCCGTGTGCAATGCACGTATATAATTTTGAACTTCATCCCAATCATCCCTGCTTTCAGGCGGGAGGTCTTCTTTATCAAGCAAAGCTTCCCTTATATTGGTTTGTGTGCCTTCAATCCGGCTGCTTTGTGTTGCCTCTTTGATCACATGCATGCTTATGAACAGATCAATATTTGGGACACATCCCGAAAACATATCGAGGCGACCCAGTTCCCGGTCAGCCCGGCCAAGCATTTCAAGTACCTCCATATTATCAAGCATCCATTGCCTGTTTATGGGATTGGGTTGAAAACTTTTATACCCATCCTGAGTGATGTATGTGCCTGCTTTGAATGATTTCATATTAAGGAAATTGGGCACAAAGATAATCCTTATTTTATAAAAACGCAAAAAACTAAAATAAGAAACGGGCTTATTTTAGTTTTGGAGAATAAGGTGAAATTAAAGGTGCAAGATCATCTTTCTGAGAAAGCGTGCAGAAGCAATTTGGCAGGGCAATTTATCAAGCCAAAGGATGATATGGATTCAAGGATGTTAAGTTATATCTAAAATCATAGATATTTTCGCATTAAGGAAACATTTTCCAGCACATTGTGGTTTAATTTTTCTGTACTTCTCTCATTTTACTCATAACCTTCCCAAAAAAATTAACTGTATTGCACGTATGCCTGCGATATAGTCTGCAATTTTTTCAATGCAAAAGTTCCTGTTTTATTCATCTTTTCTTAACATTTTGAGCTATGAACAAAAAGCTTCTTTTTCCTTTGCTGCTGCTTGGAGCAGGCATTGTATTTATTGTGATATCCTTATTAAACCCTGGCGGTGATTTGGGTGGATTGGATATTAAAATTCAAAAAAGCAGCCTGATTATGCCTGCTGCGCATAAGGTTTATTCTAATCCGCAGGCGCTAAACGGGCAGTATTATCTCTTTAAGGCTTTGATTACCAATAATGGCAATAAAACCCTTGAAAGAGTAAGCATGAAATACCGGGTGCCGGGCTATATTGAATGGACAGAACTGGGCACCCTGGGGAAAATGATTCCAGGACAATCGGCTGTAGTGGCATGTTATCCCTCTTTTGATGAGAAGATTACCGGAAAAACCACGGAATCTATGGAAAAAGCAGAGATAGTAGTTGAATGGGCAGGAGCCTCAGAAAACGATTTTCTTGAAGAGTCGTTTAACTTTAAAATACTCAACCGCAATGATTTCGCATACACCAATGTTCCGGCAGATGAAATTATGAGTTGGGGTGATATGTTCGGCAACAGCTCTTTGATTGCCTGTTTTGTTACCCCTCACGATCCCATAGTGAAATATTACACTCAGGTAGTTCAGGAAAAGGTAATGAAAGGCGAATCGTCAGGCATTTCCGGAACCGCCGAAGGAGCAGTAAAGTTTTTACTGAGTTTGTATGAAGCTACCCGAATGTCGCACATGGTATATAGTTCAACAAAGGCAGTACCTCAGTCGCTGGATGATGT
>Ga0265295_1008273_pt1 | contig 11601 bp, 8 predicted proteins | sample Munlansysbiofilm_FD_192503 | JGI IMG/M metagenome (GOLD analysis project Ga0265295, IMG submission 192503) | Leachate microbial communities from a municipal landfill in Southern Ontario, Canada - Methane capture system biofilm | ecosystem: Engineered > Solid waste > Landfill > Unclassified ... | reverse complement strand
GAAGGAGCTAGAGGGAATTGATAAGCAAATGTCGACACAGCGAAAGAGCCGAGGCGCCTTGGTTCGAGTTGCCCTGGTGGGGTACACCAATGTGGGCAAATCGACCATAATGAATATGCTTAGCAAATCCGAAGTGTTTGCCGAGAATAAGCTCTTTGCCACCCTCGATACAACTGTACGTAAGGTGGTTATTGGGAACCTGCCGTTTTTGCTATCCGATACGGTTGGATTTATCCGTAAACTGCCTCACCAGCTGGTCGAATCGTTTAAATCAACACTCGATGAGGTGCGTGAGGCCGATATGCTTGTCCATGTGGTCGATATCTCGCATCCTAATTTCGAGGAGCAGCTGCATGTGGTTTCGCAAACCCTGCATGAACTTGATGCTGACGATAAGCCTACGCTGTTGGTATTTAATAAGATAGATGCCTATCGTTGGGTTGAGAAAAACGAGTTCGATGCTATGCCAGTTACAAAAGAGAACTATAGCTTGGAGGATTTAAAGCGTACCTGGATGGCTAAGAGCAATTCCCCCTGCGTATTCTTGTCGGCTACAAAAAAGGTAAATATCGAGGATTTTAAGCAGCAGCTTTACAGTATGGCCAGCGATATTCACAGGGAGCGCTATCCAGCTAATAACTTTCTGTATTAGTAACTATAGCTGTAGATATAGTACCCCAAAATGTAGTATTAAAGGAGAGTATCTTCATCCTTACTTATTGCCAATAAAGCCCATACTCTGAAGTTTCTCAACAATTTGAACAGTGTTTGTTGCGGCTCCTTTCCTGAGGTTATCGGCTACAATCCACATATTTAATGTTTTTGGCTGCGAAAAATCTCGGCGGATGCGCCCTACAAAAACACTGTTTTTCCCTTCAACGTACCTTGGCATTGGGTAAATGTTTTTCTGGGGTTCATCCTGTATAATAATACCAGGACTCATTCTTAGTATCTGTTTAACATCATCAAGGGCAAAGTCGTTCTCAAATTCAATGTTAACCGATGCCGAATGACCCCCCTTTACTGGAATACGAACAGCTGTAGCTGTAATACTAATCGATTGGTCGTTCAGTATTTTACGGGTTTCGTAAATTAGTTTCGTCTCTTCGGTTGTATACCCATCATCATCGAACGAACCCCCATGCGGAATACAGTTTAGGTCGATATGGTGAGCGTATACCATGGGCCCCGACACACCCGCGCGTTCGTTGTCCATCTGCTCAACTGCTTTTACACCTGTTCCTGTAACCGATTGGTAGGTGGATATTACCAGTCGGTTAATCTTGTATTTTTTATGTAAAGGGGCCAAGGCAACTACTAGCTGTATGGTTGAGCAGTTCGGGTTGGCAATTATCTTATCGTTATGGGTTAGGGTGGAAGCATTTATCTCTGGAACAATAAGTTTTTTATCTATATCCATCCGCCAAGCGCTCGAGTTGTCAACAACAAAACAACCTGTTTTGGCAAACTCTGGAGCCCATTGCTTCGACACCTTGCCTCCTGCTGAAAATATTGCTACGTCGGGTTTAGCCGCAACACCTTGCTTTAGGCTAACCACCTTGTGTTCTTTGCCTACAAAGTTAATAATACGGCCAACCGATTTTTCTGATGCTACTGGAATAAGTTGGCTAACGTTTATTTCCAGCTCGTTTAGTACCTTTAGTATTTGGGTGCCTACTAATCCTGTGCAACCTACAACGGCAATTTTCATATTTTTATCCGATTTTTTATTACTTTGCAAAAGTAAGCATTCATTAAATTAATAATGATATGAAAAATCATATTTTGTTCATTTTCCTGTTTTTGGCCCCATTATTCTCCTTTTCGCAAATGGTGTCCTACGATTTTGAGGATTTTAATTTAAGCGATTGGTTTCAGTACCCTGGCTCACGCTGGGAGGTTTCGGCCGAGTACCCCATTAGTGGTTCATTTTCCTTAAATCATGCTTTGTCCGAGGGGACAGGGAGCGATAGGATATCAATCCCTTTACCCGATGTCGATGGGGAATCAGGTGCACTGGTTTGGCGATTTAAGGTTCGCCATAGGTACAACCCTTCGGGTTCAAATAACTGGGCGGTATTCTTTTCGTCTAGCGATAATGCGGAGGGTATGGATGCAGGGACATCGGTAAATGGGTATGCTGTAGGGGTTAACCAAACGGGTTCCGATGATATTCTGCGTATCTATAAGGTAACCAATGGATCGTTCGCGCCTTTGCTTACAACCGATATTAATTGGGAAGAGGCTGTGGGGTCGAGAATTAGCTCGATTGCCGCTATTGAGGTTGAGCGTAAACCGGCAGGAATTTTCACGCTTAAGCTTTCAGCAAATGGCGATTTTGGCAATCTTCAAACCCTAGGTGGTGTAACAGATAATGATTTCCCAGTAGGGGCTTTTTTTGGGATATGCTATAGCTACACTACGAGTGGCGCAGGGAAATTTAGTGCCGACGATATCTCAATAAGCTATAAACCAGTTAATACTAACGATCATGTTGCTGATGTGCTGGAACCTACTCAGCAGGTTACAGATGGTCAAATTCCGTCAACAGCAACCTGCGATAGTTCGGCAGTTGAGGTCCTTCGCTTTATTATAAGCGAGGTGGGGTCAACCGATAGTCTACCCATAAAGGTTTCTAAATTGCGCTTTAGTAGGGTTGATATTGCGGATGGTACCGATTGGATACAGACTATTGGGGGTGCTAAAATTACAACAAATGGTGAGGATATACCCGCTGAGGCCGTTTATGTAAATTCTGATGTTATTGAGATTGACCTACCTAGTAATAGTATGGTAGTGCCAAATAATGGGAGCGCAGAATTCTCGCTTTGGGTTTACCTAAACCAGGATGGAATAGTTGATGGAGAAAAAATACAGCTTAGTATCCCCAGCGAAAATCATGGGTGGGAAACGGATTTTGAGGGTTCAGATTTTAAACCTAGCTTTTCAGCCGATATTGTATCGGGTCAATTTACCATTGTTGTTATTCCAACGGATCTTAGCTTTTTTGAGTATCCAAACCCGTTGGTTGTTAATAAACCCTTTCGGGTAGTTGCTCACGCATCGGATGAGTGGGGGAATCTAGCGTCATCATATTCTGGTGGGGAAGTACTCCTTTCTTCTATTGATGGTGAGGGAACCCTGCTTCCCGAGGCCAACATGATATCAGAAGCGAACAATGGGGTTGTTGAGTGGTACGATATACATTACTCTCAGGTTGGTAGCATTAGGCTTGTTGCCAGTCCGCAGGGTGAGGAGTCTCCATTACAATCGGCACAGTCCGATATTATTAGTGTGATTAACGATACCACAAGTATAGTTTGTGAGCCAAGTGAGCAGGTGGGTAGTCGTGTAATCTCATCAACCTTAAATACTATAGGTAGGGCGGTTGAGGTTTTTCGCTTTGGTGTTGTAGATAAGGGTAGTTACGATGGTAAGCCCACGTACGTAAGTAAGATTTTTATTAAAAGACCCTCGGGGTCAAGCTCGGCTTCGTTTAGCAGCTCTCTTGGTGGAGTGGTGCTAAGGGTAAATGGCGAGGTGGTGCCCACTGGCAATCCGCACATTCTTACTGCTTCCATATCCATTCCTATACCCAAAGGTGCTTTGGTTGTTCCCGATGGCGACACCCTTGAGGTTTCGTTGTCGGTTTACCTTCGTAATGGTAAGCTGGCCGATGGGCAAATTCTTAGGTTTGCCATTGATGCCATTGACCATCAATTTACTGCTGATGCAGAGGGGTCCTCTTTTACCTCGTCATTCAGTGAGAGTATAACTTCTGAGGATTTTATTATTGATGTGGTGGCAACCGGCCTAAAATTTACCAGTGTTCCCGATTACGTAGGGTATAACAATCCCTTTGATGTTGAGGTGTCGGCTGTTGACGAGGGTGGTAGTGTTGATATGGATGCTGATGCTGATGTTTCAATTTATAAAAATCTTGGCGATGGATGGTTGTCGATACCAGAAACCACAGCCCCTTTTGTTGAGGGCAAGGCCGTTTTTACCGGTTTGGAATACTCGTACTTTTCTCCTGGACCATTTAATATTTTAGCTTCTGTAGGCGGATTCTCCGATGTGCTATCGCCTATGATTTACTGTTCCGATAGGGACACGGAAGTTTTACACCCGTTGGCTACTTTGCAGGATGAAACAATTAGTTCATTGGCAGTTAGTGCCGATGATGCGGTTGAGGTTATGCGTTTCAGGCTGCGCGACAAAGGAACTACCGACAAGTTGCCAACCCAGGTTACCCAAATGGTTTTTCAGTCGCAGCAACAACAATCCGATGCTGATTTATCGCGAATGGTTGAGGGTGTTGTGCTAATTGTTGATGAACAGGATATTACACCCGAAGTGGTTACCATCTCTCAAGATAAAATAACCCTTGGGTTTAGCGAATCAGGGTTGGTTGTACCCGATTCGTCAGAGGTTGATGTATCGGTTAAGGTATATCTAAAAAAAGGTGGACTGATTGAGAGTAGTACCATTTCGTTACATATTCCAGCTTCGGGGCATGGTTTTAAGGCTGCACTTACAGGCTCTGGTTTCCCATCAGATTTAACAACAAGCATAATGGGCCCTACGCTAACCGTAAAAACGGAGGGTACACATATCACATTTATCGAGCAACCCTTTGTTGCTTCTATGGATAACGATTTTGAGATGACAGTAGCCGTAACCGATGCCTATGGTAACATTAGCGTGGAGTCTGGTACAGAAGTAATGCTTGAGGTACTATCGGGACCTAGTGGCTCGAGTTTTACTCCTCTGGTTAATTACATTACTAATGGGCTTGCCACATGGGATAATGTAGCGCTTAGCGCTTTAGGCGAATATGTTTTCAGAGCCCATTGCACCGATGGTAGTTTAGTTAGGGGTAGCTCCCAGTCACTATGGGTTGGCAAGAGCGTAAATACACTTTACGATGAGGATTTTGAGGAGGGTGCATTGGCTTTTCCCTTAAATCACCATTGGAGCCAGTCAACCGTTAACCCAATAAACGGCGAAGCCTCATTGCAGCATGCGCTGGTTGGTGTAAGCGGGCAAAGCCATTTGCCAATACAACTATCGATTGAAAATTTAGGCAATGCTCCCGCAGAGTGGTTGTTTACCATGCGCAATGGCGAATGGGACCCCACATCCGATAATGCATTCTGGTTTGTGCTAGCTGCCGATAGCGTAGGTATTGCATCTAACGAGTATAATGGCTATGCCGTTGGTGTTAACTTATCGGGTAGCAGCGATTTGCTCACGCTTTGGCGTATTACTAAGGGCGAAAGTCCTAAAATCGTAATCGAGTCCGATTTTGACTGGGACGAGGGTGAAACCGTTCCTATTAAGGTTACTCGTGCGCCCAATGGGCATTGGGGCCTGTTTTATAAACCGAGAATTGATGCGAAATCGACTGTGTTTTGCGGAAGTGCTCATGATGTGGCGCATTCTGAAGGGCTATACTGTGGCCCCGTTTTTAAATACACATCATCGCGTGCAGGCGAGTTTTGGCTCGATGACTTCTCGTTTAAAATAGCGGAGTATCCTCCTGTAATACAATCGGCTAGATTGTTAACCCAAACATCGGTAAATGTTGTTTTCTCTGGTGATGTTAACCCCAACCATGCGATTAATGCTTCAAACTATGCTATTAAACGCGTTAGCGGTAGTGGGTTTGATGTGCTGGGCGCATATGCTAAAACCGACAACCCTAATAGCATTACCCTGCGCACAGACGTACTGCCATTGGAATCGTTAATGCTTTACGTATCAGGTATAAAATCGGCTGAAGGAACCACCACTGTTGACGACAGCGTTAGAATAGGAATGGGTGCAGCGGGTACGTTTGGCAATGTGATTATTAACGAAATAATGGCACGGCCCTCGGACAATCTGGGGTTGCCCAATGTTGAGTATATCGAGCTGTACAATAGAACCGAAAAACCCATGGACCTAAGCGGATGGAAGATTAAGGGTAACGATAAGGTTGCTACAATTGAAGATGCGATGGTAGAGGCGAATGGCTATATAATTCTATCCAAAGAAAGCGGCACTCCCAGTCTGCAAGAGTACGGCAATGCCGTTGGGGTAAAATCGTTCCCCTCGTTGCTTGTGGGCGGAATGTACCTAGGTGTTTACGATGAGGCTAACAATTTAATTTCGTGGGTCGAGTATTCTGATAGCTGGTATCGTGACGATGTGAAAAAGACCGGAGGCTACTCGCTTGAACGAATTGATGCCAACAACCTTGTTGAGGGAAGCGCAAACTGGGTCGCTTCGTCCGACCCCATGGGGGGTACTCCCGGACGGGTAAACTCGGAAAATGCTAGCAATCCCGATAATACCAATCCTTGGGTGGCTGAGATTAAGGTTGTTGGAACTAAAAGCATCGAGGTTGGGTTCTCGGAGCCAATGGATAGCCTTTCAATTACCCTTACTGATAGCTACGAGGTTGATAGAAACCTGGGTAGCCCAATATGGGCAACAGCTTATGGCCCTAAGTACGATAGGGTTTTATTATCTTTTGATAAGGAAATGGTTACAAGGGAGGTTTATAGCTTGTGCTTTGAACCAACCATTACCGATTTTGCTGGTAATTTACTCGAAAATATATGTGTCGATTTTGCTTTACACGAGGAGCCCGCAAAGGGCGATATAGTTATTAACGAGGTGCTTTTTAATCCCTACACAGGCGGAACCGATTTTGTGGAGATTTACAATAACTCCGATAAGTCGTTCGATTTGAGCAAGCTATGGATTGCAAACAGGGATAAGGAGTCGTTGGGCATTAAGGAGTACTATCCAGCATCGCATAAGTCATATACACTGTTCCCTCACGAGTATGCAGTGATAACCGCCAGCCCCTCGCTCATAGAGCAGTTCTACTACGTCGAGAACCCCGATGCCTTGGTTGAAGTTCCTAAAATGCCCTCGTATCCCAACGATTTAGGCTACGTTTTGCTGTTATCCGATTTTAGCGTTGAGGTAGATGAATTCGCATATACCGATAAGATGCACAATACTTTATTGGCCGATGTAAAGGGCGTTTCGCTTGAGCGTATTCACCCCGATATGCCCTCAACCAGTAGTTCCAGCTGGCAGTCGGCGGCACAAACAGCTGGTTTTGCCACACCCACCGCACAGAATTCGCAATTTACCCTGCCCACAAAGGTTGACGATGCATTTACCCTTTCACGGAAGGTGTTCTCGCCCGATGGCGACGGTTTTGAGGATTACGTAATGATTACCTATGAGCTGCCCGAATCGGGTTACATTGCCAATATTATGGTGTTCGATTCGCGCGGTAGGCGTATCAAAAGGCTTGCCGCCAATGTTAGCCTTGGCACCTCAGGAAGCATTAAGTGGGACGGCACAACCGATTCTGGAGGCAGAGCCACTTTGGGTGCCTACGTTATATTTATTGAAGCATTCGACTTAAAGGGCGATGTTAAACGCTACAAGAAAACGGTGGTGGTGGCTACCCGATTTAGGTAGGTTGCTGTAGGGAAAAGTTAGATAGACAAGGAAATGCCGCTGCCACTGCTGCCGCATGATTGGCTTCGCCAGCTCGTCCTTCGTCCTCGGTTGGCTGCGCTGGTCTCGCCAAAGAACGGCTCGATGTTGTATCGGCCGGCAATTTTTACTTAAAACTACTCGAAAAGATTTGCTTTGCCGTGCTGGTGGTTTGCGTTGTAGTAAAATTTGTTTTGATAAGTGCTGGCGCTATCCTTCTGCGGATAATGCTTCACCGTCAGGCATTATTGAACAGTTCTAGGAATTTGTTTGAAAATGCAATAAATTGCAATAATTTGTTTTTTTCAGGTAAAGGTGTTTTATTTTCAATTATGGGGGGGGTAATCGCTTCTTTATAGCCTGTTTGTATTGTATACTTATAGATTATAGTTACAACAAAAAGCATACTAATTTAGACACTGTTAAAGTGAATGCCGATGGCAGCAACAAGCGGCAGCTAACTTTTGAATACCATTTTTAAATAATAACATTACCTATGGATAGAAAAATTCTTTATTCTATTGCATTTGCACTCTTGTTTGCCAATTATGCCTGCGAGCGCAAGGAGAATCCATCTCCAGAAGAACCATTCGATTTCAGCACCATTGATAGCGAGCCGGCATGGAGCCCCGATGGGCAGTGGATAGCATTTGTACACAGCAGCATGCCTAACCATGGCATTTACCTTATTAGCCCCGATGGTGAGGAAATCCACCTGTGGCATCAGGGAATAGCCAGTTCACCAGCGTGGAGCCCCTGCGAGCAATGGATTGCCTTCTCGCAGAATGCGCAAATATGGAAGAAAAAGATTAATGGCGACAGCCTAACCCAACTCACGTTTGAGGGGAGAAACTTTTTTCCCGCATGGAGCAAGTGCGGCAGTTATATTGCACATGTTCAATCTGTCTGCAATTACATTCAGTGTGGACTTTGGCTAATTAACCTTAGCGAAGAAAGCAATACACCGATTGTGGAATATGGAACAGTACCTGATTTTCATCCATTAACCCCAAAAGTTCTTTACAAAAAAAGTTGGATTGAAGCGGGGGGGCAACATATAGGAGATAGCTTATACTTTTACAATTTAGAAACTGGTAAAACAACATACATAACTAGATTAAGCCATCATAATTATGACAATAGATACTTCAAAATAAGCCCAAGTGGGGATAAAATTGCATTTACTTCTCAAAGCGAAATTACAGGGGCAATTCGAATATGGTCAATGAATATCGATGGCTCACAGTTAACACAATTAACAAATTCCCAGTCTTATAGTAATGCTTGGAGCCCCTGCGGTAGCTATATTGTTTACACCGATGCCCGCTCGGAGAGCGGCCGGTTCTGGATTATGAACGCCGATGGCAGCAACAAGCGGCAGCTAACTTTTGAGCATCATTTTTAAAATCAGTTATAATTCAATTTGTCTAACCCCAAAAAAAATCGATATGAAAAAACAATTTTTAACGTAATCATTTCTTCAGCCTTAATGCTTATGGCATTCAGCTGCGACAAGATTACACCTGAAGCCGATTACAAAGGCGTTTCCCTTTACCGTACAAAAGGGGATTACTTTGAGAATGTTGTTATTTGGATGAATAAGGATGGTAAGATAGCAGGGAACCCCGCATTTCCCTTATCCAACCTTTACATCACGGAAACTGATACAACAAATAAGTTTAGGTTACGAATTGTAGATGGTTATGTTTTAGATTTTGAGGGCACCATAAGCGATGCTTATCTATCGGTTACCTACAAGGACTACCTGCTTTGGCTTGAGAGGTACGATGAACTTGCCTTTCCTGATGACACTATATGGAAGTATATGCTCGACTTGGACCCATACCTTGAACATTGGCGAGCTAAGGATAATGAGGCTTTTACTCGTAACAGTCATATGCTAATGGATACTGTTGGACTAAAGCAGATTATTCTGGATGGAAGGATTGAGGAGTACTTTACACGTATTAAAATAAACACAATACGATGAGAAAGCATTTGATAGCTATCCCTACAGTGTATACGTAGGCACGCCCCCTGGTCGCATTGGGCCGCCCTTAATTAATGATTAATGGGCAGTCGGTGTTTTGCATCTGGCCCAATCAGACCGCCACGGTGGGCGTGATTTCGCACCCCGAGGTAACGAAGTACTTCTGGGTACTACACAACGAGGCGGAGTTTCTTATGTATTTGGGTAACGAGCAAACCACCATCCCTTTTAGCGTTAGCGGGAATTACCCCCAGCGTATCCTGGAGCTAACGGAGCAGATTCCTGGTTGCTCATCCGTAACCTCGCAGCAGATTGTGAGGTGCTGTGGGCACGGCGACGAGCTGTACGTGAGCCCAAACCCCGCCCGAGAGGCTATCACTATTACCGAGCAGGATAACGGTAAGGGCAGCGAGCCCTGGACGCTACGCCTGGTGAGCCGGCAGGGAACCGTTGCCGTAAACGTTACCACCACCCTGCCCAAAACCATCAGCTTGGGCGGCATCCAGCAGGGGGTTTACATCCTCCATGCTCAAAAGGGTAACCATGTGGAGCAGCATAGGGTAGTTGTAGAATAGCTTTTTGCGGCTATTTTTTGGAGATGTTGAATATGTTAGATTAGAAATCATAGAATGAGTTTGCACGCCTACCGCTTTCAAACGCCCTACATTTAGCGAGAATGGTTGCAGCTAAGAGCCTCTACTTTTTTGCTTTTGCAGCAAACTATTTGTAACTTGTTTGCAGTTTACATCCTTAAAACCAGTAAGCTATGGAAATACTTACCCCACCAAACGGGCAACGCCGCCTAGCTCAGGGTTGAAAAGTTAAAAGGATAGTGCTTCTTTTCTATTTGAGTTTTTTTAGCATTTAACTAACGGGAAGGGGTGGTGTATAAATCAATCATTCTATATTTTTTTTCAGGACACCATTTTTTCACTAAATTTCTAGTGGAACCATTAGAAAAAACATTGGCTTTAAAAATAAGATACTATCTCAATTCAATAAATAGGCCAAGTTTTTATAAATAACCCTGTGAATTTTGACAGCTAACAATCTAAAAACCACACCATGAAAACACTAACCAAAATTTGTTTTCTACTTTTAGTGCTTCTAACCGCCTGCAAGAAGGAGGATTTGGGCGACCCTTTTCCACCCCACACCGAGGTTGGGGCAAATACATTCTACTTTAGGGTAAACGGAACTCTTTACGAGGCTATGGTAGGCTATTTACCAACATCGCCAAGGATCGGGGTTTATTATAGCCATATCGACACAAGTTTCTTCAAGGATTATCTATTTGCTATTTCTGCTGCAAGAATTCTAGGAGAAGACAATAAAACGTTAAAAATAAATATCCAAACAATGCCTGCTGCTGGTAGTTACAATCTTGGGGTACAACTACCCATGGGAGAATCTAACTATGCTTATTATTGGGATGTAAAACCGATTGAGAAATACTACTATACCGACTCCGACAATACTGGAGTGGTTAATATAACCAAGCTCGATACTGTAAACCACATTATTGCTGGAAAGTTTAAGTTTAGGGCTAAACGGTGGCTCCACAACCAGGTGAGCAATGAGGTGATTACCGTTGAAGGGCAGTTTGATGTGAAGTATCAGCCAAGTATTGGGGTAAATTACTACTAACAAAAAAATATAATTTTACGCAAGACCAATCGCTAACAATCTAAAAACCACACCATGAAAACACTAACCAAAATCTGCTTACTGCTTATAGTGCTACTAACCGCTTGCAAGAAGGAAGACCCCGGCGACCCCTTCCCACCCTACACCGAGGTTGGGGCAAATACATTCTACTTTAGGGTAAACGGAACACTTTACGAGGCTATGGTAGGCTACCTACCAGTTCTCCCAAGGATAGGAGTTTATTATAGCCATATCGATACAAATTTCTTCAAGGATTATCACTTTTCTATTTCGGCTGCAAGAATTCTTGGTGAAGACAATAAAAAGTTAAATATAACTATTCCCTAAATTGAGCGATTTGTGCAAAAAAAGATAAAAGATAGTTTGTTTAATACCCTGATAATGTGTAATTTAAAGGTGTCAAAACTAATAAATAACACTTCACCATTTGGGTGCAC
>Ga0265295_1008272_pt1 | contig 11602 bp, 14 predicted proteins | sample Munlansysbiofilm_FD_192503 | JGI IMG/M metagenome (GOLD analysis project Ga0265295, IMG submission 192503) | Leachate microbial communities from a municipal landfill in Southern Ontario, Canada - Methane capture system biofilm | ecosystem: Engineered > Solid waste > Landfill > Unclassified ... | reverse complement strand
TCATGAAGGAAGGCTCCGAGATCCTGATCGCCTCCGACGACGCCGCCGTGGTCGAGAAGGCCTTCGGCGTCAAGCCCGTGGACGGAAAGGCATGGCTGCCCAAGGTCATGTCCCGCAAAAAGGACGTCGTGCCCAAGTTCGAAAAGGCTTTCGCCTAAGCCCTGGTTTTTTGAATGCAAAAAGCCCGTCCAGGTTCGCCTGGGCGGGCTTTTCATATTCCATCCGACCACTTCCCTTGACCAAGGACGCCAGCTTCACTAGGTCTATGGATACAACGACGCATCCCCGGGGGTACCCATGATCGAGTTGCATCCCAGCTACCTTGTGGACGAACAGGCACAGCGAAAGGCGGTGGTTCTGTCCATTGAAGAATGGACCCACATCCTTGAGGCCCTGGAAGAACTGGATGACATCCGGATGTATGATGACGCCAAAGCCCGAAAAGACCAAGCCGTCCCACTCGAAAAAATTCTCCAGGAATCTTCAGCTGGCTACTACATGACCGGGAACTGATGGTATTGGTTGTAGCCACTGGCAAACGAAGCGAAACATACCGGACCTGATCTTGCTCGCCAGAAGTGATGATTCAACTCTACGATGCCTTTGAGGGGAATACCCCCTCCCCCTGCGGGTACTCCCCCTTGGCAGGGGGAGATTCAAGACTCATTCGTCAGACATGCATTCATTTCAAATTTTCGCTCAGCCATTCTTTGAAAATCCGAATACGGGAGTCGCTGCGGGGTGTGGCGGTTGTCCCGGGCAGGGGCCGCCGACTGTTTGACTGAGCGTGGCATCGTTTGTTGAATCATCGCGGGCCGCTTGAAAAACGGTGTGTGTTCGACAGGGGCGATGATTCAACTCTACGAGGCCTGCGAAGGAGTTTCGGCGGACCCTGTCCGGGACAACCGCCACACCCCGTCCTCCAGCCAGGCAACACCCATTTGCCTTCTATTGCAACTTTTCCCCACCCACATCCGCCCGCAGGGCCGCGACCTTTCCGCGCAGATATTCAGCCACCAGATCGCCCATGTCGTCCGCGCCGGAATGCTTGCGCGCGTATTCGCGCAGATCGTCCTCGGTCTGTTTTTCCATGCGCTCGGATTCCATGAACATCAGAAAAACCAGCCCCAGGGCGGCGTTGTTTTCCACCGTGCCGTCGCACAGGTGCTGCAATTGTTCGTCCGGCACCGTTTCAAAGAGCCTGTCGGCGAATTCGCCGATCCACTTGGAGTAGAGCTCGGGCATGAGGTCCGGGATGAGTTCCGCGAGCCGCTTGGCCGCGTCCTCCGGAACATTGGGCATGGTCACCAGAAAATACTCGGCCAGGGCCTCCTGGCGACGCTCCCTGCTGCCGGAGAATCTATCCAGAATGACAAGAAAGATATGGGCCCGCATCTGGGCCAAAGACAACGGCATATATTCTCCTATATTCCGAAAGGGGTCAGACAGCGGGGGTTTTCATCCACTGCGGCCATGACGATGCGGGCGCAGGCCTCGGCATCGGACCCGGCATGGTGATGATTGAGGTCAAGGCCCAGGTGACGGCAGACGTCCGGCAATTTGGTGGGCCGCAGATTCCACTGGTTGCGGGCCAGGTCCACGGTGCAGACAAAGGGCAGGTTCGGCGCAGGCAGGCCGGCCATGGTGCAGCACGCGCCAAGCACCGAGCGATCGAATCTGGCGTTGTGCGCGGCCAAAAAATCAATTCCTTCCAGAAACCCCGCATTCTCGATCCAGAACTCCCGGAAAGGGGGGGCGTCCTTGACGTCGGACCAATGAATGCCATGCACATTCACGCAGAATGGCGAAAAGCGCGAGCGCGGCGGACGGATCAGGCCATAGAGCCGGTCCACAATCTCTCCGCCCCGGACCTTGGTCAGGCCCACGGCGCAGGCGCTGTCGCGGCGCGAATCCGCGGTTTCAAAATCGATGGCCACATAGGCCAGGGAACAGCTCATATCAGCAGATGCGCGGCAACTGTTCGCCTTCGAGCATGTCCATGAGCCGGGTGCCGCCCAGGGGAGTTTCCAGCACGACCTTGCCGGGGTGCTCTGCTCGCACGTCGCCGATCTGCACCGCGTCCGCACCCAGCGGGTCGGAGCGCATGATGGCCAGGGCCGCCTCGGCATGCTCCTGGGGCAGGATGCAGATGAACTTGCCCTCGTTGGCCAGGTACAGAGGATCGAGGCCCAGGAAGGAGCAGCCGCCGCTGACTTCGGGGCGGACCGGGATTTTCGATTCGAAAATCCGGCATTCAACGCCCGACTGTCCGGCGATCTCGTTCAGGGTCGTGGCCAGGCCGCCCCGGGTGGGATCGCGCAACACGTGCACGGACGGGATGGCTTCGAGCAGGCGCACGATGAGATGATTGAGGGACGCGCAGTCTGAAAGCACGGGGGCCTCGAAGGTCAGGCCTTCGCGCTTGGAGAGGATGGCCAGGCCATGGTCGCCCATGAAGCCGCTGATCAGGATCGCGTCTCCGGGAGCGGCGCGGTGCCCGCTTGGGGCCTCGTTCACGAAGATTTCGCCGATACCGGTGGTGTTGATGAAGATCTTGTCCACCGTGCCCTTGGGCACGACCTTGGTATCGCCCGAGACCACCAGCACTCCCGCTTCGCGGGCGGCCTCTCCCATGGACTGAACAATGCGCTCCAGATCGGCCATGGGCAGGCCTTCCTCGATGATGAATCCGCAGGTCATGTATTTTGGACGCGCGCCGAGCATGGCCACGTCATTGACCGTTCCGTGCACGGCCAGGGATCCGATGTCGCCGCCGGGGAAAAATATGGGGTCCACGGTGAAGGTGTCGGTGCTCATGGAAATGGGGCCGCTGACATGCAGGAGGGCCGCGTCGTCGAGACGGTCAAGAACCTCGTTGCCCAGGTATTTGAGAAAAAGCTCGCCGATGAGCCGATGCGAAGCCTTGCCGCCGCTGCCGTAATCAAGAAGAACTCTTTCCACTCGCTTCCCCCTTGCGTGACACCATTGCAAACTGGTCTAAAATGAAAAATCCCGGAGAACGTCGAAAATTGGTTCTGGCAAGGCGCGAGCCGTTTTTGGAGGGCGATGTGTAGCCGACTACATGAATCCTTCAAAAACGGGGAGCAACGCAGTCCAGAATCAGTTTGCGGCGGCCTCTGCTAAATCCTGTATTTGTAGTAGGCCGCGCACGACCCTTCGGTGGAAACCATGCACGGGCCCACCGGGGAGGCGGGGGTGCAGGCTTTGCCGAAAAGCGGGCATTTTTCCGGCGACATCTTGCCCTTGAGCACGTCGCCGCAGCGGCAGCCCTTGATTTCCGGAACATCGCGCAGCTGCATGCCGAAAACGCGCATGGCGTCGTAATCAGCGTACTCGTCGCGAATGGTGAGCCCGCTGCCGGGAATGAGGCCGATGCCCCTCCACAGGGCGTCGCAGGACGAGAAAACCTCGTTCATGATCGACACGGCCTTGGGGTTGCCCTCGTCGGACACGACGCGGGTGTAGGCGTTGACGACGTCGATCTTGCCCTCGTTGCGCATGGTCACGAACATGTACAGGGCCTGCAGGATGTCCACGGGCTCGAACCCCGCCACCACGGCCGGCAAGCCGTGTCTGGACGCCAGGAACCGGTACGGCTCCACGCCGATGATGGCGGAGACGTGGCCGGGCAGCAGAAAAGCCTGCACCTTGAGCTCGGGGTCGCCGACCAGGGCGTCCAGGGCCGGCGGGACGAGCTTGTGAAAGCAGAGCACGGAAAAGTTGCCGATGCCCTGCTCGCGGGCGACCTTGACCGTGGCCGCGATGGCAGGAGCCGTGGTCTCGAAGCCCACTCCCAGGAACACGACCTTGTCATGCGGGTTGTCCTGGGCGATCTTCAGGGCGTCAAAGGGGGAGTAGACAACCTTGACGCGGGCCCCCTCGGCCTGGGCGCTCTTCAAGGTCCTCTTTTCCGGACCGGGCACGCGCATCAGGTCGCCGAAGGTGGTGATGATGGCGTTCTTGCCGGCCAGTTCGAGAAAGGCCGCCACTTCGCTGTCATGGGTCACGCAGACCGGGCAACCGGGGCCGGAAAGGTGCACGACCTTGTCGGAGAGCAGGGAGCGCACTCCGCTGCGAAAAATGGAAACCGTATGCGTTCCGCACACTTCCATGAACCTGAGTTCCCCGTCCAGTTCGTCGTGGATGCGGGCCAGCAGGGTCTTGCACAGCTGGGGATCCTTGAAATTGTCAAACAAGTTCAATGTTCAGCCCTTCCTCGAAAAGTTTCAGGGTGGCGATGGCGTCCTCCCGGTCCAGGCGGGTCAGGGCGAAGCCGGCATGGACGATGACGTAGTCGCCCACTTCCGGGAATTCGGAAATCACATCCAGCCGAACAACATGCCGCGTTCCGCCAACCTGCACCTCGGCACTTTGTCCCTCGATCTTGAGCACTTCCATTGGAATCGCTAGGCACATAGGGCGCATCTCCTGCTTTGCTTTTTGTCAACGCTGTTGCTAAATCCCTGGATGTTTCGTGTCAATGAACTCTTCCCGCGCCGATTCGTCTCAAAGGTTCGTACCACTATGCATCAACCCGGAATCCCTCTGACCCGCATTCCCGTCGAAAGCCGGGGACGCATCCCCTCCGACGACGAGTGCCGGAAATGGTGGAACATCTACGGCATGCTGGACCACATCAAGGACCACAGCGAACTGGTGGCCGGCGTGGCCACGACGCTGGCCGAGCTTGCGGCAGGACAGGGTCTGGGCAACCCGGACGGCCTCACGCGGGACGATTTCGTCCAATCCGTGCGCGCGGCCGGGCTTCTGCACGATCTGGGCAAGACCTACTCCATCAAGCACGGCGGCAACCACAGCCAGATCGGCGCGGCCTGGGTCATGGATCTGATCCGAAACCCCCGCATCGCCCAATGCATCGTGCACCACGTGCATTGGCCGGGCCCACTGGACCTGGACAGGCACTTCCTGCCCCTGGCCATCATCTACGCCGACAAACGGGTCAAGCACGACAAGATCGTCGGCATGGAGGAACGCTTCGCGGACCTCTTCGAACGTTACGGACACACCGAGCGCAGCCGGGAGTGGATCACCCGCTCCTTCAATCAGGGCCGCGAACTCGAACAGCTCTTAAGCACCTTTTTGGGAGAAGATATACATGAATATCCTTTTGATCGCCGGGGGATGGTCCGGTGAACGCGAAGTCGCTCTAAGCGGAGCCAGACAGATCGAAAAAGGCCTGCTCACCCTGGGCCACAGCGTCACCCTCTTCGATCCCGCCCGCGACCTGCGCGGCCTGTACGAGGCTGCAGCGGGCCATGAATTCGCCTTCATCAACCTGCACGGCTCGCCCGGCGAGGACGGGCTCATCCAATGCCTGCTGGAGCGCATCGACATGCCCTACCAGGGCTCGGACTCCCGCGCCTCGCTTCTGGCCCTGAACAAGGCGGTGTCCAAACAGATCTTCGAAGCCGCAGACCTTCCCACCCCGGCCTGGGAATTCGTGCCCGCCTGCCATGTTGTGGAATGGCGACCGCTTCTGCCCTTTCCCCTGGTGGTCAAGCCCAACACCGGAGGATCGAGCCTGGGCGTAGGCATTGTCTCGTCCGAGGAAGAGCTTGAAGCCTACCTTGCCCAGCCGGAGATCGCAGGTCAGGATCTGCTGGCCGAAACGCTGATCCGCGGCCAGGAACTGACCTGCGGCGTGCTTGAAGGCCACACCCTGCCGCCCATCCTCATCCGACCCAAAAGCGGCGTTTTTTTTGATTACCAAAGCAAATACGTGGCCGGAGCCACGGAAGAGATCTGCCCGGCCCCCATCCCCGCGGAGCTGACGGAAAAATTGCAGACCCTGGCCCGCGCCGCCCACGACGCCCTCGGCCTGTCCGACTACAGCCGCACGGATTTCATGGTCGCGGCGGACGGAACCCCATATCTGCTTGAAGTCAACACCCTGCCCGGCATGACCGCCACCAGCCTCCTGCCCCAGGAAGCCCAGGCCGTGGGCCTGTCCTTCGAACAACTGCTGGCGAAACTCCTTGAACTGGGCCTGCGCAAGAAACGGTGATGCAGCCTTCTCGCAAGCTTGCGGAACGCCTCTTTTGCGCCGCGTACTCCCTGCTGTGGTGCGTGGCGGGGCCGCTCATCTTTGTCTCGCCCAGGATGCGCCAGGGCTGGAAAGAGCGCCTTGGGTTCGGCAAGATCCGCCCGTGCGATATCTGGATCCAGGGGGCATCGGCCGGGGAATGCGGCCTTGCGGCAAGCCTGCTTGAACGCCTGCCGGACGTCCCGGTGCTGGCCACGACCTGTACCAGCCAGGGGCTCGACGTGCTGAACAGGGTTGCCGGACCGAACCTGCAAACCCGCATGCTGTCCCTGGATCTGCCGCGCGTCATGGGCCGGATGCTCGACCAGGCCCGGCCCAAGGTGGTCGTGCTCCTGGAAACGGAGATCTGGCCCGGCCTGCTCATGGCCTGCGCATCGAGAGGCGTGCCCGTGGTGGTCGTCAACGGACGCATGACGGCCAAGTCCCTGGCCGGCTATCTGCTGCTCGCCCCCCTGCTGCGCCGCTGGACGCCGCAGGCCGTCGGAGCCATGGCCCAGGCCGATGCGCTTCGTTTCGGGCTGGTCTTCGGGGCCGATAAAACGCGAGTGACCGGCAACATCAAGTTCGATCGCGCCCTGAACACCCCTCTCATTTCGCGTCAGGAAAACCCGCTGGCCGGGCTTGTGGCGAGCGAACACCCCTTCGTCGCGCTCGGCTCCGTTCGCGAAGAGGAAGAACCTCGGGTGCTGGAACTGATCCGGCAACTGCGCGACAGAGATCCCGGGTGCGTGATCGGCCTTTTTCCCCGGCACATGCACCGCGTCCCGGCATGGCAGGAGTTGCTGGCCCGCGAAGGCATGCCCCATGTGCTGCGCAGCACGCTGGAGAAGCCCGCCATGCCCGGAAACGTCGTGCTCTGGGACAAATTCGGCGAAATGAACCCGGCCTATGCCCTGGCGCGGCGCGCCTTCGTGGGCGGCAGCCTGGCGCGGCTCGGCGGACAGAACTTTCTCGAACCCCTGGCCCAGGGCGTGCTGCCCTGCGTCGGTCCGCATACCCGCAATTTCGACTGGGTAGGGACGGAAATATTTAAGAGCCTCGTCTTCAAATGCGACTCCATCCCCGAGATCGCGGACTTCCTGCTCTCCCCTGCGCCGCCGCGCGCGCAGACGCGGGAAGCGGCCCTGGCCTATGTGCGCGCAAGGCAAGGGGCCACGGACGCATCCCTTGAACTCATCCGAACTTTTCTCCACCGGAGTGCCCATGCCTGAGGTTATCGCCATCATCCCGGCCAGATACGAAAGCTCCCGTTTTCCGGGCAAGCCCCTGGCCATCATTCACGGCAAGCCCATGTTCTGGCACGTCATGCAGCGCGCAGGCCAGTGTCCGCTGGTGGGCGCCGTGGCCCTCGCCACCGACGACCAGCGCATTTTCGATGCCGCCCAGGCGTTCGGACTTACCGCGCTCATGACCAGCCCGGAGCACTCCAGCGGCACGGACCGGGTGCTGGAGGCCGCGCGCCTGCTGGGCGCGGGCCCGGACTGCGTCATCGTCAATGTCCAGGGCGACGAGCCGGCCCTGAACCCAGAGATGCTGACCGAACTGATCCGACCCTTCGACGATCCGGACATCCACGTCACCACGCTCGGGCACCCGATCAGCCCGGAAGAGGCCCAATCACCGGACCGGGTCAAGATCGTGCGGGCGGCAAGCGGCCAGGCCCTTTATTTTTCACGCGCGCCCATTCCTTTCGGTCGCGACAACACGCCGGAATATTTGGGACATATTGGCCTCTACGGACTGCGCATGCGCGTCCTTGAAAAATTCAGCGCTTTGGGCGAGAGTCCTTTGGAACGGCTGGAGAAACTGGAACAACTCCGGCTGCTCGAAGCCGGCATCCCCATCCACGTGGCCCTCACGCGGCACAAAAGCCACGGTGTGGACCGCCCCGAAGATCTGCCAACAGTCAGCGCGCTCATGCGAGGAGAACATCATATATGAAAGCTATTCTGGCCCTTGAGGACGGCACCTGGTTCGCAGGTCAGTCCTTCACCGGCCCCGGCGAAGCCGGCGGCGAAGTCATCTTCAACACCGGCATGTCCGGATACCAGGAAATCCTGACCGATCCGTCCTATTACGGGCAGATGGTCTGCATGACCTACCCGCTCATCGGCAACTACGGCGTCAATCTGGAGGACGTGGAGTCCTCGCGCATCCACTGCCCGGCCATGATCGTCAAGGAATGCTGCAAGGAGCCGTCGAACTGGCGTTCCAAGGAAAGCCTGCCCGATTACTTGAAGCGCCACGGCGTCATGGGCCTCGAGGGCATCGACACCCGCGCCCTGACGCGCCATCTGCGCATCCACGGAGCCATGCGCGGGATCATCTCCACGGCCGACCTGACCCCGGAAGAGCTTGTGGCCAAGGCCAAAGCCCTGCCCTCCATGGAAGGAGCCAACCTGGTCGAATTCGTGGCCCCCAAGGAGCCCTATTACTGGAACGGCACAGACCCCGTGCCCGCGAACATGGACGGGGACCTGCCCCTGTGGCCGGAGAACTCCGAGGGCAGCCTGCGCGTGGTCGTATACGACTACGGCATCAAGTGGAACATCCTGCGCCTGCTGGCGGCAGAAAATCTGACCATCCTGGCCGTGCCCCCGACCTTTCCGGTGGAACTCGTCAAAAAATTGGCCCCCAGCGGCGTCTTCCTGTCCAACGGCCCCGGCGATCCGGCGACCCTGAAAGCGGAAATCGGCATCATCAGGGAACTGTGCGAACTCTATCCCGTGGCCGGCATCTGCCTTGGCCATCAGCTCCTGGGCATCGCCCTGGGCGGGACCAGCTTCAAGCTCAAATTCGGGCATCACGGCATCAATCATCCCGTGCGCGACGATATTACCCGAAAGATCGAAATTTCTTCACAAAACCACGGTTTTTGCGTAGACATCTCCAATCTTTCGTTCCTGGAGCAGACGCATCTCAATCTGAACGACCAGACGCTTGAAGGATTCCGGCACAAGACCAGGCCCATCTTCGGCGTGCAGCACCACCCCGAAGCCGGCCCCGGGCCGCACGACAGCCAGTATTTTTTCGCGCGCTTCAGGCGCATGGTCGAAACCGGCCAGGTTCAATAAACATCTACATCGCGCACGCCGCGCAAGGAGCGCCCATGTCAGCAGAGATTCTCAAGGCCAAGAAACAGCTTGGGGAAGTCAACATGCTGCTCAAACAGGGGAAGCTCCTTGCCGCCGTGGCCAATCTGCACGAGGCCGTCGGATTCATCCTCAAGGCCCAGCTCATGAAACATGAGATGCAGTCATTCACCGAATCCCTGGACAAGGCCGCCTACCACCTCGCCAACGACCGCGAACTCAAGAAAATCTACCCCCTCCAGATCAGCTACAAGCCCGGCGAAGAACGGGAACTTCTTGCCAGCCTCTATGCCCTGCTGACCTTTCTGCAGGAAAATCTTGCCGACGAGGCCAACTCGCACCTGGCCGCGCTGGCGGAATACCGGCGCAAACAGCTGGAACTGGCCCGCACCCTGCTCCAGAGCGACGACGTCGCCAAGGCTCAGCAGGTCTGTGGTCGGCTCATCGACGCGGCCAAGACCGACACGGAGCTCAAAGTCGCCGTGGCCGACATCTTTCTCGAATTCGGCAAGTACGACGAAGCGCTGGAATATCTGAAGGCCGCCTACGCGGACAATCCGGAATCGGCCCACGTCTTCAACAAGCTGGGCATGGTGCTGCGCAAGTCAGGCAGGCTGGAAGAAGCCGAAAAATTCTACATCCAGGCACTCGAACGCCAATCCCACGACGAAGTCATCTACTTCAACCTGGGCCGGGTCTATCTGGACATGAAGCGCTGGAAAAACGCCATCTCCGCCGCCGACCGCGCCCTGACCATCAACGCCGAATTCGCCGAAGCGCGGAAGATGAAGATGTACGCGACCAAGCAGATGGGGGGATGAGGGGCGCGAGTCTCTCCACGCACCCATGCTCAGCGAACGCCAATACAACACCCTCGTGGGCCCACGCGAATACCTGTGGTGGGATGTCGCGGACAAACGCCGGTTGTCACTTGAAAGCGTGGTTGAGGGCATCCTGACCAAGGGAGACCTTGAGGACGTCAGGGAGCTGCTTGCCGTGATTGGCATCCCGGAAGTGCGTAGAATTTTTGAACAACAGATCAGAAAAGAACGCTGCAATTACCGCCCGCCGACCATCAATTACTTTTCTCTCTATTTTGCCCATCATGCATGAAGAGATTCTGAGCGCAGTCCAATTAACCCTGGCCGAAACGATTCTGCCCAATTTCCCGAAATTCTATCTTTGCGGCGGCACTGCCCTGGCCCTGCAGATCGGACATCGAAAATCCATCGATTTCGACCTGGCCACACCCGAAGAAATCCGGCCGGAATCAATCCTTCGTACTCTTCAGGCCAAAGGCTATCTCCCGGAGCATACGTTGACCGCCACAGGCGATGAGCTGACCATCATCGTCCAAGGCGTCAAACTGACCTTCTTCTCCTTTCCATTCCCCATCCGCCCCACAGTGTCGTGGGCGTGTGCAGGAATCCGACTCCCGGAAGTACCGGTCATCGGATCCATGAAAGCGTATGCGCTGGGCAGAAGAAGCAAGTGGAAGGATTACGTGGATCTCTATTTCCTGCTCCGCGACCACGTCGCCCTGCCCGAACTCATCCATCGCGCCAAGGCGCTTTTCAAAGGCGCCTTCAACGCCAAGCTCTTCCTGGAGCAACTGTGCTATTTTGATGACGTGGATATGACTGAACGGGTTGATTTCACGGATGAAGCCGTCCCGGATGCAACCATCAAGGAATGGCTGACCCTAAAGGCCATGTCCCTGTAAAGACTTCTTTCCAACACTGCCTCATGCACTTGCAGCGCCCCTCGGGGCAGGATCAGCCGAAGCTTGGCACGCCACGTGCTAAACATTTTCGGACAGCTCCAGGCTGAAAGTAATTTGACACCTCTTGCCAGGATGGCGGGAAACACATGCACTTACGAAAACGAGTTCTTGTCACGGGCGGCTCCGGATTTCTGGGATCACATCTCTGCGAACGTCTGCTGGATGAAGGCTGCGAAGTCATCTGCGTGGACAACTTCTTCACCAGCTCGCGCCAGAACATCGAGCACCTGCTCCCCAACCCACGCTTCGAGCTGATCCGCCACGACGTGACCTTCCCGCTCTATCTGGAAGTGGACGAGATCTACAATCTGGCCTGCCCGGCCTCGCCCATCCACTATCAGCACGACCCGGTGCAGACCATCAAGACCTGCGTGCACGGGGCCATCAACATGCTGGGCCTGGCGAAAAGGCTACGCATCCCGATCTTCCAGGCCTCAACGTCAGAGGTCTACGGCGACCCGGACATCCACCCGCAGCCGGAATCCTACTGGGGCAACGTCAACCCGATCGGCTACCGCTCCTGCTACGACGAAGGCAAACGCTGCGCGGAATCCCTCTTCTTCGCCTACCACCGCCAGCACGGTCTGCCCATAAAAGTGGGAAGGCTGTTCAACACCTACGGCCCAAGAATGCACCCGAATG
>Ga0265295_1008270_pt1 | contig 11605 bp, 12 predicted proteins | sample Munlansysbiofilm_FD_192503 | JGI IMG/M metagenome (GOLD analysis project Ga0265295, IMG submission 192503) | Leachate microbial communities from a municipal landfill in Southern Ontario, Canada - Methane capture system biofilm | ecosystem: Engineered > Solid waste > Landfill > Unclassified ... | reverse complement strand
GCGGAAGATACAGATTTGGAAAAGGAAATAAAAATAGGAGAGGATGTTTTTGCAGTTTCGATAAAAAGATAAAAAGGGAGGATCGATTATGTTACATCAAGACGGAATTTATGCTGAGCCGGTAAAAATTTTCCCCCTGGCAATCCACTTAGCAGTTCTGACAATTTTTATCTTCGGATTGTCCCTTTTGGGAGGATTTAATTTCTGGGAGACGATGATTTTTTCCATAATGGGTTACATTTTTCTCAATCTGGGCTATTTTATTTTCAAAAGAACGGGAATTGAAATTATGGATAAATTTCCCTTTCGTCAAATCCGGATAATTTCTTTGATTATTTTTTGGATCTGGATTTTTTTCAAATACGGACCGAAATACTTTCCTTCTTTTCCGGATTTAAAAATAAATCTCGATTGGTTATGGTACGGAATCTCTCTTTTCCTAGCCCTTTTTCTAGTCATTATAACCGATTTGCCTCATTTTTATTTCAACGGATGGAAAAACAAGCTTGTGAGGTTGGGTAGTGCTTTAAAAGAGGAGGAAATTTATTGCCCCTTCTGCGGAGCGACCTCTTTTGAACCCTTTCGGGAGTGTCATCCTTTGGGTGTGTGCGACAATCCTTTTCCCGGTCATGTATCATTGCAATCGATGCAGCGGAAGTGTAAAGGTTGCGGGGAGATTTTTTGATTCTTTTCGCTTATGCCGACAAACTATGGTTTGTCGGCATGTTTTTTTGCTATTTTTATAGTATAATTATAGTTATGGAATACAAATACACCGGCATAATTTTAAACAAAAAAGATATCGGCGAAACCGATCGGATTTATAATATTTATACTTTGGAAGAGGGAAAAATATCCGCTATCGCCAGAGGGGTGCGCAAACCAAGAGCCAAGTTGGCCGGTCATTTGGAGAATTTTTATTTGGTTGATTTAACCATAATGAAAAACAGGGGGATGGGAAATATTGCGAGCTCAATTGTCGAAAAAAATTTCAAAGGATTAAAAAACGATTTTGAGTCTTTGGAAAAAGTTTTCCAAACGGTAAGAATAATGGGACGCCTTATCAAGGATCAGGAGAGGGATTTCAAAGTATTTTTTCTTTTTTTGGAATATCTGGAAACATTAAATAAAATCAGTGAAAACTCCTCAATAAATAATGAACAAAGAAGCCTTATTAATCAAGGTTTCTTGTTTAAGCTTTTGGATCTTTTGGGCTACAAATTGGAGATAGGTCGATGCGTCGATTGCCAAGGACAGTTGACGTCGGAAAATAATTTTTTCGATTGCAATCGGGGCGGAGTGGTTTGCGGAAAATGCGCTTTTAAAGGCGGGAATCTTTTATCGATTGGCAATAATAGCATAAAAGTGATCCGGATATTTTTTAAAAATGAAATAAAAAACTTATTAAAATTAAAAATAAGTAAAAGAGAATCTCGGGAATTGGTGAGAGTTTCGGATAGTTTTATAAAGTGGATTTGTTAAGTCGGATTTTTTTTGTTAAAATTAAGATGATTTTAAGCCAGTGACGAGCAGAGTAGCTATTTCCCGAAAAAAGTTTATTTTTCTCCGGCCTTTTACTCCATACGGTAGCTGCAAGAAATAATCCTTTCTCGGTAAATAAATTTAATATTACAGTATCAAATGAATTTTACTCAATACCCCTTGTTTGTGAAATTTGATTTGAATAAAAATAAAAATTAAAGCATTTTTGCAATTAGTATGTCACTAAAAGATGTTGAAGATAAATTGTATGATCCGAATTCCGATTTGGAAAGCCGAGAGCACTCCAAAAGCATTTTTGATGCCGATGGTGAGATAAAAGTTGAGGGAAAGTTTGAAGAAAAAAAATCAAATTGGGAGAATTTCAGCTCTCGGTGGCTTGATGATCAAAAAAGATTGGCTATTTATGTTTCCGCAGTTGTTTTGGGGGTGATTGTTTTTGGAATTCTTTTGATTTTTGCCATTGGTAAATTCAAGGAAAGCGCTTTTTCTGAAAAAAATGTCACCGTTTCGGTCGAAGGTCCGATTTCAATCGATAGCGCCAAAGAAGCCAAATATATCATAAGATATAAAAATAAGAATAGAGTTTCTCTCAAGAATGCGGACTTAATTCTTAATCATTCGGAGAATTTTTATCCCGACGAAACAAACGAATTGAAAAAAGTTACTGATCGAAGCAGTCGTTTAAAGATAGATGAAATCGGTCCCTTTGGGGGAGGAAAAATAGAAATAAGCGGAAAATTTTACGCTTCCGAAAACTATTTGGTGTATTTGCAACCTGTTTTGAAATACCAACCTTCTAATTTCAGTAGCTATTTCGAGGCTACCTCTCAAACCGGAGTAAAAATCACCAGTTCGCCGATGAATTTAACCATCAACGCTCCTCGTGAAGCATTGGACGAATCCAGTGTCGAATATGAATTTTTTTATGAAAACAAAGGCAGTCAAAATCTTGATAATCTAAATTTGAAATTGGAATATTCGGAAGGTTTTACTTTTCAATCCGGCATCCCTGCTCCGGTTAGCGGAGAAAATATTTGGCATATCGGTGATTTGAAGGTGGGAGAAAGCGGAAAAATAAAGGTCAAAGGTCAGGTGGACGGTGAGCAGTATGATACAAAATTGATCAAAGCGGTTATTTATAAAAATGAAGTCAATAATGCGGAAATCGTTTACGGCAAAGCTGAAGGCGTGACAAAAATAGTGGTTCCCCCTCTGGCTGTCAGTCATAAATTAAACGGAAAGAATTCGGCCAATGTTAACCTGGGAGATTCTCTGAATTATGTGATTAATTATTCCAATCGGGGAGATATCGGATTGAAAGATGTGGTTGTTAAATTAAAAATAGACAGTCCGGTAATAAATTATGAAAAACTTGATTTGCGAGAGGGCGCTTATAATAGCAAGAGTAAGGATATTACTTGGAAAGCTTCAGATATTCCTCAACTGCAGAAACTTGAGCCGGGCAATGTCGGGCAAATAGAACTGACGATTCCGCTCAAACAAAGATTGGAAATAAGCAGTTTTGAACAAAAAAACTTTATCATTGAATCGGTGGCAACCATCGACAGTTCCGATGTGGCTTTCCAATCTCTCGGCAACAGCAAAAATATTAGCAACACCATCGTCGCCAAATTGAATTCCAAGATTATCTTGGAGAGTAGGGTTTATTTTAAGGACGGGGATATAGAAAACTTCGGTCCGATTCCTCAAAAAGTAGGAGAAGAAACTACTTATACGGTGGAATGGAAAGTTGCCAATGTTTCCAATAATATTTCCGATGTTAAGGTTTCCGCCTTTTTGCCGACTTGGATAAATTGGAAGGGTCTGGTGGTGCCGGAGGATAAAAAAGTTTCATTTAATGAAAGGACGCACGAGATTATTTGGGAAATCGGTCAAATGCAAAACGGCAAGGGAATCCTCAACGAGCCGGAAATGGTAAAATTTCAAATAGGTTTGGTACCGGAAGTAAATCAAGTGGGTGAAGTGGTAAAATTGATTTACGAAACCAAAGTGACTGGGCGGGATGATTTTACTCAGGACAGCTTCAATTGGAAAACGGGAGATAATAACATTAATCTGGAGGAATTTGCAAATAGTCAAATTTATGGTAACTTTATTACCAAGTAATAAATTCGATTTGATGGAGAAATATAGACACAAAAGAATCAAAACTAAAAGCGGAGGACTGAAAACTCCGTTTTTTATGCCGGATGCTACTCGCGGTTTGGTTAAATTTTTAAGCAACGATGATTTGAAAGGGGCTCAGGTAGGCCCGATGGTGGTCAATACTTATCATCTTTTTTTGCAACCCAAAATTGAGATTATCCGAAAAGCGGGAGGCATTCATAACTTTATGAATTATCATAAACCTCTCCTATCCGATAGTGGAGGTTATCAGGTTTTTTCTCTGATTCATAAAAATCCGCAAATGGGAAAAATTACCGATGAGGGAGTTGTGTTTCGTTCTCCGATTGACGGTAAGAAACATTTTATCACGCCGGAAAAATCGATTCAGATTCAGTTTGATTTGGGGGTGGATATGATGGTTTGTTTTGATGATCCGCCGCCCAATAATTACAAAAAAGAAAAAATTTCTCAAGCGGTAGAGAGGACAATCGCTTGGGCGGAGAGATGCCTGGTGGAATATAAGAAACAATTATCCAAAAGAAAAATAAGTAAGAAAGAGCGACCTTTGATTTTTTGCGTTGTGCAAGGAGGCGGGTATGTCGATTTGAGAAAACGGTGTGTCGAAGGTTTATTGGCAGTCGCTCAAAAAGTCGGCCTGGAGTGGGACGGTTTCGGTTTCGGCGCTCGACATATCGATAGTGAGGGAAATTTTATGGAAGAGATTTTGAGAGAGACAGCCGATTTTATCCCTCGGAAATCTTTGCGCTTCGCCTTGGGGGTGGGAACTCCGGAAGATATCGTCAGATGTTACAAGTTGGGTTGGGATATGTTCGATTGCGTGATTCCGACTCGAGAGGGAAGACACGGAAAACTTTTTCTCCGAAAAAGCAATACCCAATTATCAATGCTCAATATTCAATCAAACTTCAATGACAAAAAAAATAAATTTTACAAAACGGTTAGTATAAAAAATAATAAATTTAAAAATGATTTTGCGCCGGTGGATAAGAATTGCGATTGTTATCTCTGCAAAAATTATAGTCGTGCATACTTGAATCATTTGTTTAAAATCAGAGATCCTTTGGGGATGCGCTTGGCGGCTATTCATAATTTGAAGTTTTATGCCGATTTATTGGAGGAGCTAAGAAAAATTTAAAAATATTTTAAATAAATTTAAATAAAAAGTATGTTGATACAAAAAATAGTAAACTTTTCAAAAAACAAAAAAATTATTTTTTTAATCGGGGCGGTTTTGTTGATTGCTTTGGTTTTTTTGCTTAACTTGTTGGGACAGTGGGCGATATCAAAATGGGGCGATTCACTTTTGAGCGAGGATAAAAAAACTCAGATGGCGGGAGGCGAGGTAAAATTATCCGGGAACGGTTCTCAAAAGTCAGACGCTTTTGTTCTCAAAAAGGGCTTAACGGTTTTTGATTTTGAATATAAAGGCAAGAACGGTTTTTCGGCGGTTTTGGCGGACAAGGATGGAATTAAGGCGGAACTTCTGATAAGCGAAAAGAATGATGCGGTCGAAGACTTTAAAATAAAGACTATTTCCAAAGAAGGCGATTATCAATTAAGTATTCTCGGAGAGGGTGATTGGCAAATTACAATAAAGGAATTGAATGCCAAGAAGGATGTTACCAAAAACAGAAAAATAAAAGGAGAAAATCGCGGATTGTCGGATTTTTTTAATTTATCCTCCGGACAAATCAATTTTAAGTTAAAAAACAAAGGGAGTTCGCATTATGTTTTCAGGCTTTTGAGTGAAAACGGGGAGACCGATGAAATATTGGCCAAAGGCGTCGGTTCTTTTGAGGGGGAGAAAAATATTGATTTATCTCAAGAAGGTTTTTATGTATTGGACATAATATCGGACGGGGAATGGGAGATTGCTTATTAAATTCGATCTGACGAAAGTCGGTTATTGACTAATCTCTTTATTTTTTATAAAATTAATAATGTTGTTGAGTTTTCGGAACGACCTTATTTAAGTAAAATTTAGATAAAAAAATGACAAACGAAAAAAAGAGAATTGTTTTGGGTCTTGTGGGTGCAACCGGATCGGGTAAGGATACGGTAGCTGATTATCTGGAAAAAAAATACAATGTTCAAAAAATGCGTTTTGCCGATCCGCTCAAGGAAACTTTGGCGATTTATTTTGATAAGTTTTCGAAGGAGGATCAGGGTTGGTTGGCGGTGCAGTTTCGCAAGAGATTCGGGGATGATATTTTGAGTCGGGCTCTTCGCAAAAGAATTGATAACGGAGAGGGCATAATTATGGTAAACGGTGTGCGTTTTTGGGAGGATTTTCACTTTGTAAAATCTTATACCGATAGTTACATTCTTTTTATTGATGTGCCCCAAAAAATCCGTTGGGAGAGAACCGTCAGTCGGGGAGAAAAATCCGATGATGCGATGAGTTTTGAAAAATTTCAAGAGACCGAGCAGACTATGGAGACTGAGAAGTATGTGCCGGAAATGAAAGAGCGCGCCGATTTTGTGATAAACAATGATCAAGATTTGGAGCATCTTTTGCAAGAGGTGGATAAAGTGATGGCGAAAATTATGAAAAAATAAATTAAAAAGAGGTTTTCTGAACCTCTTTTTTTTATACTATGAAAAAAATAATCCTGGGTTTAACCGGCGAAATCGCCAGTGGTAAGGGGACGGCGGTAAATTATTTAATTGAGAAACACGGCGCTTCCAGCTATCGTTTTTCTTCGATTATGCGAGATGTTTTGGATCGGTTGCACTTGGAGCATAGTCGGGAGTTGTTGCAAAGAGCTTCTTCGATGTTGAGAGAGAACTTCGGAGAAAATATTTTTGCTCGAGTGATTGCTCAAGACATACAAGGGGATAAAAACCCGATTATTGTAGTGGACGGGATTCGTCGGCCGGAGGATTTGGAAATTTTGCGAGAAAACCCGAATTTTAAATTGGTTTTTATCGAGGTTAGTCTGGAGAAGAGGTATGAGCGGATTATAAAACGAGGGGAAAACACCGACGACAAGACCAAAACTTTGGAAGAATTTAAATTTGACGCTCAGCGAGAAGCCGAGTTGACCATTGCCGGACTAAAAGAAAGAGCGGATTTTGTCTTGGACAACAACGGCACGCCGGAAGAGTTGGAGAGACAGATTGAAAAATTATTAAAATAAAAAAGTTAAGAAGATATGAGCCTCCAATAAAGTTGGGGGTTTTATTTTTAAAATAAAAACAAAAAATACATTTTATTTACGGCCGTAAAAAAGCTTTGTGGTTTTTGTGTGTACTATATTGAAATGATTATTTGTTAATGTTACAATAAAAATGCTTTAATTTATAGAATTATTTCAATAAGTATGGATAACAAAGAATTGGAACAAAAAGTGGACGAAATTTTGGATAGAGGAATTTTGGCGGAGTTTTTGCCGACCAAGGAAGAATTTCGCAAAAAGTTATTGAGCGGGGAGAAACTGAGATTTTATATCGGGGCCGATCCAACTGCTAAGGCATTGCACTTGGGGCATGCGCAAAATTTGATGGTTTTGGAAGACTTTAGAAAGTTGGGGCATGAAGTGATATTTCTAATCGGTGATTTTACCGGTATGATCGGAGATCCGAGTGACAAGTCTTCGGCCAGAGTTAAGCAAACTCGAGCGGAGGTGGAGGTCAATTTTAGTGCTTGGAAAGATCAGGTAAAAAATATTTTAGACTTTGAAGACGAGGAGAATCCCGTTTTGATAAAATATAATTCCGAGTGGCTGGGTAAATTGAATTTTGCCGATGTTTTGGAATTGGCCAGTAATTTTACCGTTCAACAGATGTTGGAGCGAGATATGTTTGAAAAAAGAATGAACGAGGGTCGGCCGATTTATGTGCATGAATTTATGTATCCCTTGATGCAGGGCTATGATAGCGTGGCGATGGATGTGGATGTCGAGCTCTGCGGAACCGATCAAATTTTTAATGCTTTGGCGGGTAGAACCTTGATGCAAAAATTGAAAAATAAAGACAAACTCGTCATCGCTACCAAGTTAATCGCGGATGAAAAAACGGGTATGCTGATGTCCAAGTCTAACGGGACGGGGGTTTTTCTTGATTTGGATGCCGGTAATCTTTTCGGGGCGATAATGTCTCAGCCGGATGGGATGATAAAACCGTTGGCAATCGGATGTACCAGGATTTCACTTTTTGAAATTGAAGAAATGATGAAATTGGAAAATCCGCGCGATGCCAAATTAAAATTAGCCCGGGAAATTGTCAAAATTTATCACGGAGAAACGGAGGCGGATAAGGCTCAAGAGTATTTTATCAATACTTTTTCCAAGAAAGAATTGCCGGATGAAGTGACGGAGGAGAAGGCAACGGAGGGTGAGGAGGTACTCAATTTTATTGTCAGAGTAGGACTTGCTTCAAGTAAAGGTGACGCTCGAAGAAAAATAGAGCAAGGCGGAGTTTCGATTGACGGTCAAAAAATAACCGATATCAAGCAAATATTGACAAAGAATTTATTTGATGGAAAAATATTGAAGGTTGGAAAAAAGAATTTCATAAAAATTATTTTTTAAAAAATAATTAAAGGATGATAGCTGTGGCTAAGGGTGGAAAAATTTTGAAATTTTCCGGATTGGCCTCGGTTCATGCCGTAATAAATTCTATATCATTTTTGTGAAGGAAAAGGCTCTTGCAGTATTTCAGTTGGCTGAAAAAATGGTAAAATAAGGGAATTCTGAATTAAGTATTCCCTTAAAATTTGTCAAAAATATAAAAGTAAAAAATATGAATGTTATAAAAACAAAGATTGAAGATGTTTTGATTATCGAACCCAAGGTTTTCGGTGATGAGAGAGGTTTTTTTGTGGAAACTTTTAATTTGGAACGATATAAGGAGACTGGGATAGATTGGGAATTTGTCCAAGATAATTTGTCCTCTTCAATGAAAGGGGTCTTGCGCGGGTTGCATTTTCAGAAAGATCCTTTTGCTCAGGGTAAATTGGTGCAAGTTATAAAGGGAAAAGTTTTGGATGTAGCAGTGGATATTCGGAAAAATTCTTCGACTTTCGGGCAATATATCAGCGTTGAACTGTCCGGAGAAAACAAAAAACAACTCTGGATCGCTCCCGGGATGGCACATGGATTTTTGGCTTTGGAAAATGATACAATTTTCAGCTATAAGTGTACAAATTTATATAATCCCACTGCGGAGGGGGGTCTACTGTGGAATGATAAGGATTTAAATATAGATTGGAAATTGGAAGAAAATGGTATTAAAGATCCGATTGTTTCCGAAAAGGACGCCAAGAATGTTTCTTGGCAAGAATTTGTCGGATAAAAAAGTTCTTTGCTTTCCCAAGAAAAGGAGGAGAAATAATGAGGAAGAAAAAGAAGCCTTCCATTGAATTAAGCGGAATTGTTTTTTATGCCAATCCGCGTTGCTTTTCTGCGGATTATCTCGCTATCGGAGAAGTGAGGGATAATTTTTTGGCAGAAAGCGCTCTCCAAGAGCTAGCCGAATATCAAATTGAAAAAATGAGTGTTTTAAGAAAAAACGGTTATGAAGCGGAGGATTGCGGAAAATGTCGAGATGCTTTTTTGATTCAAGGCGATAAATTAACTTGTAAATTTTGTTGTCTTTTTCGAGAAGTTGCGGTTTTGAATGAAATTGTCTTGTATCTTGATCAGGTCTGATTTTTTCTAGGTTTCGAATCCCAGCGGGATTCGAAACCTTTTTTCTTTTCCCTATATTTATCCGATTGGATTTGGCATTGAATTTTATTGATTATCTTGTTAAGATTAAGATATAAATCTTAAGGTAAAAAATATGAATTTGCTAGTTACAGGCGGGGCCGGGTTTATCGGTTCCAATTTTATCCATTATATTTTGGAAAACTATCCTCAGGATAAAGTAATAAATTTTGATGCGCTTACTTATGCGGGCAATTTGGAAAATTTGAAAAGTTTAGCCGGTAATCCTAATTATCAATTCGTGCACGGAGATATAATGGATACCCTCTTGTTGGAAAAAATAATTCCAGATATTGATGTGATTGTTCATTTCGCGGCCGAATCTCATGTGGACAGGTCTATTCTTGATAGTGACGCTTTTGTGCGAACCAATGTTAACGGCACCCTTAATCTTTTGGAAGTGGCCAAAAATAACGGCAATAAGAGATTTCATCATATTTCCACTGACGAGGTTTTCGGATCTTTAAACTTAGGCGATCCAGCTTTTAATGAAAGTACTCCCTATGATCCAAAGAGTCCCTATAGCGCTTCCAAGGCCTCTTCCGACCATTTGGTACGCTCTTATTGCCATACTCACAAGCTTCCAATCACTATTTCCAATTGTTCCAATAATTACGGACCGTATCAATTTCCGGAAAAGCTGATTCCTTTTTTTATCACCAAGCTGATGGCAGGGGAGAAGGTTCCGGTTTACGGCAAGGGGGATAATATTCGAGACTGGTTGCATGTAAAGGATCATTGCGTGGCGATTGACAAGATTATACGGGAGGGAAAAATCGGTGAGACTTATTGTATCGGTGGCAATGCCGAAAAAACCAATTTGGAAATTACTCACAAAATTCTCGAGTTGATGGGATTTGATGAAAAACAAATCGAATATGTGGATGATCGAAAAGGGCACGATCAGCGTTACGCGGTGGATTTTTCCAAGATTAAAGAAGAATTGGGTTGGGAACCGCAAATTTCTTTTGAGGAGGGGATGCAAGAAACGGTTAAATGGTACAGGGAAAATATAGATTGGTTGGAAAATATCAAAAACGGCAATTACAAGAAATACAATAAAGAGCATCAAGATGATAAACATCCGCAGGTTTAAATGAGCTGGTAGCAAGTAGAATATTTATTTCCCGAAAAAGTTTCTTTTTCTCCGGCCTTTCATTGCATACGGCAGCTACAAAAAATAATCCTTTTTCGGGAAATAAATTCAATGTTATAGCGTTGAAATAGGTTTTATTTGATAGCACTTAAATATTAAAAAGGGTCAAAAAAATATGCAAAAAATTTTGATATTGGGTAAAAAAGGAATGTTGGGACAGGAATTGGTAAAGGTTTTCGATGATAAAAATTATGAACTAACCGCTTGGGACAAAGAAGATTTTGATATAACAGCCGAAAAAAAAACTGTTCAAAAAATAAGAGAGCTCAAGCCGGAGATAATTATTAACGCTGTGGCTTACAATGCGGTGGATAAGTGTGAGGAAAGCGAAGCGGAATTTACGCTGGCCAAAAAAATAAACGGAGAAGCCCCGGGATATTTGGCCAAGGTGGCCAAGGAATTGGAAGCTGTTTTGGTTCATTATTCCACCGATTATGTTTTCGGAGCGGAGATGCCTGCTATCCCCGAGCCGGAGGGATGTACGGGAAGTTGCGGAAGTTGCGCTTTGCATTTTGATTATGAGCCGGAAATCGGTTTTGGCGAGGATGATCAGCCCGCTCCGGTCAATAAATACGGAGAAAGTAAATTGATGGGCGAGGAGGAGATAAAAAAAGCGGGAGAAAAATATTATATTATTCGCCTTTCCAAATTATTCGGTCGGCCGGCCGTTATCGAGGGGGCTAAGCGAAGTTTTTTTGATGTAATGTTGGAAATGGGACGAAAAAACAAAGCGGTAAAAGCGGTGGATGAAGAAACCAGCTGTTTTACTTATGCTCCCGATTTGGCCAAAAAAACCAAAGAAATCATCGAGGCTGAAAAAGAGTTTGGGATTTATCATGTGATTAACGGCGAGGCTTGCACTTGGTATGATGCAGTGGAAGAATTGTATTTGCAAGCCGGATTGGAAAATGTCAAAGTAGAGCCGGTGACGGGAGAAGAATTCGCTCGATCGGCGAGACGCCCTTATTTTTCGGTTTTACTCAATAAAAAATTAAATCCCTTGCGCAGCTATAAAGACGCCTTAAATGAGTATTTAAAGGCGCAAGGTTTTATTAAAAAAGATAAAGGATAAAAATATGAAAGTCGGCAT
>Ga0265295_1008269_pt1 | contig 11606 bp, 8 predicted proteins | sample Munlansysbiofilm_FD_192503 | JGI IMG/M metagenome (GOLD analysis project Ga0265295, IMG submission 192503) | Leachate microbial communities from a municipal landfill in Southern Ontario, Canada - Methane capture system biofilm | ecosystem: Engineered > Solid waste > Landfill > Unclassified ... | reverse complement strand
ACGCGGTTGTCGATAGTGACGAACGTTCCCTCTTGTTGGTTAAGCGACCCGATAGGCAAATCGGCACCGCCGAGCGAAGAGATACTAAACATACCGATTGCGTTGTAGCCGATACACGCATTGGCGTTTTCGTCTTTGTCGAGTTCGCAGATAAGTGAAACACCCAAAGTGTTCACCTCTTTAGGCACTACGATCAACGAGAAAGCGGTGTACTTTTCGATAAGCGCTACTATTTTTGCGATATTTGCCGCACGCGGATGGGTGATCAAATCGCTTCCCACCACCAAGGTACGTTTTTTCGCACGCGCAAACGATTTACCCATAAGCGAGAGCTCCTCTTCGCCGATGTTGCTCTCCGCCTGAAGGTACCCGAGATCGAGATCGTCAAAAAACGCTCTCTCCTCGTCGCTCATATCCGCACCTTTTAAGAGCTCGTTAGCCAAGAGTGCCGCGACACCCTCTTCGGTTCCCACTTCGTATTTCATAAACTGGGTTACCGTATTTTGTAGCAACGCATCCTCGATCGGGTGGGCATACACGATTTTGGCACCGTTGTGTTTTGCCGCGCTGGTCATCGCATAACGCACCGCAGGATTGTCGGTAGCGATGCGCGAACCGATCACGATGATCGCATCCGACTGTTTAATCGCATCAAGCGTGCCGCTGTGGTGTTTTTTCCCGCTGATAGAGCCGTATGCGTTCATAAAACTTTGGAAGGTTCTTGCATCTTCGTTAAAGAGTTTTACCCCGAACTTCTCTTTGAACATCTGCAAGATATACGCTTCTTCATTGGTTATCATCGAGCTAAAACGGATCGCCTTGGCATGTCGCAGCGCATCCACCGCTCTTAGAAACGCCGCTTCGTCTTTTTTGACGATACGGTTTTCAAAATCAAATCCGAATCTTCCCGCACCGCAAAGCGATGTAAACTCGAAGTTGTTTTTTACTCTGTAGATCGCATCCTCACCGTTGATCCCCGCATGGCGCGTTTCATACTCGAGGGCACATCCCGCCGAACAGTGCGCACAGGTTGCAGGCACGCGCGAGAGTTCCCAAGCGTTTGCACGGTATTTGAAATCGCTGCTCACAAGCGCACCCACTGGGCACACCGCGATACATTCGCCGCAGAACGTACAATCAAGCGTATCGGCATTTTTTGGGATGATAACAGAGCCGTAACCGCCGAATTTGATATCGATCGCATCGTCTCCGATCACTTCGTTACATACATGCACACACTTCTCACACAAGATACAAAGAGCGGGATCGTAGCTGATAAGCCCCCAGTTTTCTACTTTGCGCGACTGGTCACGTGCACTAAAGTTTTGCGCCGCTACTCCGAACTCCAAAGTTTTGTTTTGCAGATCGCACTCACCCGATTTGTCGCATACGCCGCATTCGAGCGGGTGGTTGACGTCGTAGAGTTTCATAATATTGGTGCGCTCTGTCTCCAACTCTTGCGAATTTGTTTTAATAGCGATCCCCTCGGTCGGAGGCGTGTTACAACTTAAAACAAAACCGCTCACGCCCTCCGCTTCTACCACACACATACGGCACGAAGCACACGGCGTCGTTTTGGAGATGTAGCACATCGTAGGGATATAGAGACCGTTTTTGCGTGCGACTTGTAAAATCGTCTCGCCCCGTTTTGCCTCTACGGAGATACCGTCGATCGTAAACTGAATCATTTTTTCCATATCTCCCCCTCTCATGTTGCTATCATCGCAATATAGTAACAGCGCATACAACGATCTGCTTCGGCAAGCGCTTCTTCTTGGGTAAACCCTAAATTTACCTCTTTGTTGTTGTCTTTTCTTACGTCCACTTCAAGCTTTTCGCTCACCATTCTCGGTAAGCCCGGAAGCCAGCCGCTTACTTTCTCTTTTTTGTCGTAGACTTTGAGTTTACGTAAGTGGTCTTCCATAATCTCATCGTCGGTTAGAGTGATCTCACCCGTTTGCACGTAGCGCGCCATAACCGAAGCAGCACGTTTGGCTTGACCGACGGCATTAACGATAGTCATCGGACCGTATTCACAGTCTCCCGAAGCAAAGATTCCTTTGCGAGAGGTCATATAATCTTTCCCGTTTGTCTTAATCGTCGCCCAAGAGGTCATCTCGATCTCCCACTCGCTCGGCAGCAATTTCAAATCTGCCGATTGCGAAACCGCAGGAACAAGATAATCCGCTTCGATCACGTAAGAAGCACCTTCCACTTTTGCAAGCTGCGGACGCCCTCCGTTTGGATCGGGTACGAGTTCAAACTTATCGATAAGAAGCGATTTTAAAACATCGTTCTCATCACGCATCTCCGCAACTGCCGAGTGGAACAAGAACTCTACACCCTCTTCGACCGCTTCGTGGTACTCTTCGTAGGTCGTATTGCTGATAATCGTTTTCTCGTCGCGACGGTATACCATATATACTTTTTTCGCATTCGCACGGATCGCACAGCGCACGACGTCCATAGAGGTAAATCCGCCCCCGACGCACACGAGTGTTTTTCCCGTAAGGTCGACATAATCGGTAGTTAAAAGATTTTTCTCTTGATCCTCTTTGGATATGGTGTAGCCGTATTTCTCGAAAAGGTTTACCTTATCCAAGAAATCGATCGCACCCCAGTACCCTTTGATCTCGGCTCTTTCGTTTTCACAGTACACTTTTTTGGAGATACGCGTTCCAGTCGCTACCATTACGGCATCGTATTCGTTCTCGAAACGACGCATATCGTCGGCTGTCACTTTATGATTGACTATAAAGTTAACCCCCATATCGCGAACACATTCGATATCGATGTTGTATTTATCGATCGGCATGCGGTATTCGGGAACCCCTACGGCTACCTCGCCGCCGAGAACCGGAAGCTCTTCGTAAACGTCTACGTCGATCCCCTCTGCCGCCAAGTAATATGCCGTCGTAAGTCCCGCAGGACCCGCACCGATAACCGCTACGCGCTTAGAGATGCTCGGTTTTTTCTCGATCGGATGGAAAAACCCGAAACCGTGGTCGCTCTCCCAATCCGCACCAAGACGTTTAAGCTCCATAATAGAGATGGGCTCGTCAAGATTTGTTCTACGGCATGCCGTCTCACACGGATGGGGACAAACGCGTCCGCATACGTGAGCAAGCGGCATTGTTTGACGGGTTGCCAGAAGCGAATCGTCAAAACGTAAATCTCTAACCCCCTCGATATACGCGGGAATATCGACGTGTGCAGGACATGCGTCCATACACGGTGCCGTAATTTTAGCTATATAGCCAACCTCTTGATGGTAATGTTTCGAGGGTTTTTGCTCGTTTATACATGCCATAAACTCCTCTTCAAAATGGGTCATAAGGTCTAAAATAGGGTTAGGAACCGTTTTTCCTATCTCACATTTAGAAGTGACCTGCATACTCTTACCGATCTCTTTAAGGTGTTCCAAATCAGATACGCTTCCCTCGCCGCGAGCAATCTTGTCAAGCATGTCGTAAAGGATTCTACCGCCCCATCTACCGGGTGCGCAGCGTCCGCATGCCTCAGAGTACTCTTGGTATTGTGCCGCGTATTCCGTACACAAACGGATCACGTCCACCTCTGCATCAAAGAGCGCTACCCCGTCCCAGCCTATAAAAGCGCGGGAGCTGCGGTGAGCGTCGTACTGTGCGGGGAGGTTGTAAGCTGATTCTTCCCACTCTTGCTCGGGCTTGCCGGCGTTATTGACCAGTTCCCCGTTCCAAGTAGAAAAATAGACTTTACCCACAATGCAATCCTAATTTTTTTTGCAAACGAGAGTCCAGTCGACTTCGTTGAATTTTAAGGAGTTTAGCAACTCGTACCCGCACTCTTTTACCAGATCCGCCGATTTTTGAATAGGAGAAAAATCTCCGATCTCAAACAAGAAGATAGCAACCTCACCCTTTTTGTGTGTCCCGAGAATCTCTTTCATTCTAGGCTCGAAAGCCCCTTTGAGATGTCTTAAATCATATCTTTTCATTAGCGGTCTACCTCTCCAAATACGATATTCGTTGTACCGATGATGGAAACAACGTCCGGAATATAATGCCCTGGTAAAAGGTCGGTGAGTATACCCGTATGCCAAAACGACGGCGTGCGTAGTTTAAGTCTGTACGGGTAAGGTCCCCCTTGAGAGTTGATGTAGTATCCAAGCTCCCCTTTAGGCGATTCGGTCGCTACGTACACTTCGCCCACCGGCGGTCTCATCCCTTGCGTTACAAGCACAAAGTGCTGCATAAGCGAGTAGTTTTGGGTCATAATATCAAGCTTAGGAGCCGAGATATATTTCGGTGCATGTGCCATAAGCTCCGTTTGTCCGTTTTTCACCGTATCTTCGTACATATCGATTGTTTGGTACAAAATACGCGCCGATTGTCTCATCTCTTCCATATAGATTTTATAACGTGCGTAGTTGTCGCCCTTGTCGGAGTAAGGCACGTCAAATTCTACTTCGTCGTAAAGTTCGTACGGCTCCTCTTTACGGATATCCCATGCCACGCCCGAGGCTCTGAGCATCGGTCCCGTACAGCCCCATGAGAGTGCCATCTCGGTAGAAATCGTCCCGACCTCTTCCATTCTCATGCGCCAGATACGGTTGGTATCTAAAAGGTCTTCGTAGTCTTTGATGTTTTGCGGTAATTTATCCAAGAAGGTTTTTAGCTGCACGATAAAATCCTCTTGAATATCAAGCGGTACACCGCCTATGCGGATCGCCGAGTGGGTCAAACGCGCACCGCAGTACCCTTCGATAATATCCATAAGGTATTCTCTTTCGCGGAACGCAAAAAGAAAAACCGTCATCGCACCGATATCAAGAGCGGTCGTCGCTAGCCAGAAAAGGTGGGACATTAAACGGTTGATCTCTAAAAGCATCATACGGATAACTTTCGCACGGCGCGGTACGTCCACGTCGATAAGTCTCTCGACCGCCAAAGCAAATCCGTAGTTGTTGGAGCTTGAAGCGATATAATCCATACGGTCGGTAGTAGGCATAAACTCGTTATAGATCATATTTTCCGCCATCTTCTCCATACCGCGGTGAAGGTACCCGATATCGGGATGCGCTTTTGTGATCTGCTCTTGTTGGAGGTGAAGCATCAAACGGAGCTGACCGTGAGCGGAAGGGTGCTGGGGACCGAAGTTTAAGATAAGTTCGTTGTCGTTTCTGTCAAACGTGATATTTTCAAAAAACGGTGTTAATCTATTTTTTACTTGCATATTTTCTTCACCTTTTCCTTATCTTTGCGGGTCATCAACGATAACCGACGTTTCTTTCTCAAATTTTTTAATCATAAACACGCCGCCCTCTTCTTGGTAGCTTTGCTCCACTCTTGGCATGTTGTCGGTGATCGGAGTCCCTTTTGGCACCTCAAACCCAAGACGCGCAAAACGCTCGGAGTCGTATCTATCAACGCGCGCAGCATCACGAAGTTCCGGTCCGATAATGTCGCGTGCTTCTTTTCCGTAGATTTTGTCCACTTCGTACCATGCGGCAAACTCGTCCCCTTGAAGCGGGTAGGTTTTAAGAAGCGGATGCCCTTGCCAATCGTAAGGCATAAGGATTCTTTTCATAAACGGGTGGTTGTTTGCAACGATACCGAACATATCGTACATCTCGCGCTCCGACCAGTCGGCACTTCTAAAGAGCTTCTCTACCGAATTGACCGCCTCGCCGTTGTTGATAAACATTTTGATACGGATACGTTTGCGTTTGTTCATACTGAGCATTTGGTAAAAAATCTCGAAACCGCCGCGCTGTGCAACGAAATCAACCGCACTCATCTCGCTTAACTGCGTATATTCAAGCTCGTCTCTTAAAAGTTCCAATACGCCGTAGTTATCCTGCGGATTGATAAAAACAACCATTTGCCCCACCTGGATGTACGCATCAAGAACCTCGAATTTTGCTTTGATCGCTTCTAGGTCGCTTGCAAAAACCTCATCGGTCGCAACATCGCTTTTTGGAACCTGAGGTGCTACATAAAATCTGTCCGTATAATACGCTTTTGCCTGTACGTCGTCTTTAGGTGTATATGCTCTCATTACATCAGCCTTTTTGGTTTTTGTGCATTGCCCGCTTTATTGGCACGGATCTTTTGTTGCAAAAGCATAACGCCGTACTGAAGCGACTCGGGGCGCGGCGCACAGCCGGGGATATAAAGGTCTACGGGGATAATTCTGTCGGCTCCCTGAACGGTTGCGTAGGTATTGAACATCCCCCCCGTATTCGCACAGCTTCCCATTGAGATAACCCAGCGAGGCTCCGTCATTTGATCGTAAAGACGTTTGATAAACTCGGCATGTTTTTTCGTCAATGTTCCTGCGACGATCATAACGTCGGCTTGACGCGGAGAAGCTCTAAAGATCGTTCCGTAACGGTCAAAGTCAAAACGGGAAGCTCCCGATGCCATCATCTCGATACCGCAACATGCCAACCCGTAGGTAAGCGCCCACAAAGAGTTTGAGCGCCCCCAGTTAACGATTTTGTCGATACTTGTCAGTGCAACCGGCAAACCGCCGTCTTGCGTATAATTTATTTTATGTTGTGCCATTCAAGCGCTCCTTTTTTCCATGCATAAACAAACCCGATTGTCAGCAATAAGATAAACATTAACATCTCGGCAAAACCGAACCAACCGAGAACTTTGAAATCGACTGCCCACGGAAACATAAACACGATCTCAACGTCAAACAGCAAGAAAAGCAATGCAAAAAGATAAAACTGCGGTGAAACCCTGTTAGGCTGTTTCGTCACCTCAGGTCCACACTCGTAAACGGAAAGCTTGATCTTTTCCGTATCTTTCGCTGCCAACGCACGGCTTGCGAGTCTAGCGATAACGGTCGTTCCGATAAACGCGCCAAACGTTATAACAAAAAGTACAAATACCCCAAAATACGGATTTGCAGTAGCAATATGCTCCATATAACCTACCTTTAATTTGAAAAGCCCCTATCCCCTAGAAAGCTTTTGAAAATTTTTGTTTTCAAACATCTCGAAACAATGCGCGTTAGCGCAATAGCACCGAGACATTTACTGAAAAAACAGTTGCATGCACTATAGCAAAAAGAGTATTAAACAAAAGTAATTGCGTCGGGAAGAAATTGCAAATGTTACGCTTGGAAACACTTGCTTAGAAAGGAAAATCTAAATGTATATTTTCGTAACACTATCGACCGATAAGTGAGTAAAAAATATACATTTATAAGTTTTATGAATCTTTAAAAGGGTATAAACTACCCATTGCCCAGATACCTTTTTCGCTTTTGGGGTTTAAGTTTTGCGATATCGACCAAGATAAATCCGTCGACGCAGTTGTCGAAATCTCGATCAATCCCAAAATCCATAAACTGCACGCCCCCCTCTTCGCAAAGGTCGCTGTATTGCTTATAGAGCGTAGGAATGGCGTACCCTTTCTCCTGCAAAAACGATTTTAAAACCAAAAGATCGTTTTCGTAATCGTCTTTGGCAAAAAGCTTTTCAAACCGCTCAAGATAGTTCTCGCACATATAATAGGTGTCTCTATGGGTAACATAGGAGTTCATGGAACCGAAATAGTGCATATAAAAGTAGATCAAAACCGAGACCGCTTCGGCGTCGTAAGAGCGGGAAATACTTACGGGGCCGAACATATAGCGGATCGTAGGATTGACGCGCAGATAGGCGCCGATCCCCTGCCACAAGTAATCAAGTGCGCGGGAGTTCCAGTATTTGGGTTGCACGAAACTGCGACCGAGCTCCAAACCGTTTTCGAAATATTCGTAAAAGGCGTCTTTGTAGCGAAACAGCGTTGCGGTATAAAGCCCGTGAACGTCGAGTGCGTCGAGAATCTCTTTTGCTTTTGCAACGCGGTAAGAACCCACGATCTCCAAATCTTTTTCGTCCCACAATATGATATGTTCGTAGTAAAAATCGAACTCGTCGATGTCACGTTTCTTCCCACTTCCCTCTTTTACCTCCCGAAAACTAATCTCTCTTAGGCGTCCTATCTCTTTAATGAGGACGTTCTCTTCGTCGTTGGCGTAGAGGTAGATTTTTTTCCCGTCGGTGGTCTCCCCTAAAAGTTCCCCTTTTTGCAACTCTTTTTTAAGCTCTTGACGGTTCTCTGCCAAAGCGATGGAGTTGTAGGTTTTAAAAACGCCGCGTCGCCTCTTGGACACCTCGTAAAGATGTTTGCGAAAGAGTTTTACCTTGTCCTCTAAAGAGAGCGAGGGGATTTCGTAACTCTCAAAAGGGATCGTTTTACCTATGCGAAATCCGATCGTTTTGTCGTGATACTTAAACATCTCATGGGGGATGATCGCCGTAGCGAGCGATTTGTTGAACATCGAGAGGAGATAAAAGTTTTTGGAGTTCTTGGCATGTATATAAATAGGTAAGATAGGTGCTTGCATTTTTTGGGCTACTTTTAAAAATCCGCTTCTCCATTTCGTATCCTTTATACCGCTAGGGCGTGCACGGCTTACCTCGCCCGAAGGGAAGATAATCACCGCTTCTTGTTTTTTGAGCGATTCGTAGATCGCTTCAACCGAATTTTTCGTCAATTTCCCTTTGACGTTCTCAATGGGGATCAGAATCTCCTTGAGATTATCAAACACACCCAAGAAGTTCGATGCCACGATCTTGATATCTTTGCGGATATCTTTAAGAACGTGCACAAGTGCAAGTGCATCAAGCGCTCCAAGGGGGTGGTTGGCGATTATGACTACTTTGCCGTATGAGGGGATACGGGAGAGCTCGTTTTGGTGGATGGAGATATCGACGTTGAAATAATCCAAAATAGACTCGATAAATCCGAAAGCATCCTCGTGGGCGTGCTTTTGCAAAAAGGCGTTTATCTCCGACTCGTGGGAGATTCTTTTAAACAACGAAACGATCGTCTGCTTGATGGCATGCGGGAACTTTTCAAACGAGGGGTAGTTGTGTTGGAGGTAGGTTTCGACACAGATCGCCATATTACGCCACCATGTAGAGTTCTAGAAGTTCACATGCCAGCGCTTCGACGTCGTCGTTTTCGGCTAAATACGCTTCCTCCAAAAACTCCCACTCCTCTTCAAGAATCCGTAGCACCTCAAAGCGGTTTATGTTGTAATACTTCACGATGTAATCGGCTATTTGCGTTGTAAAATCTGCCATCTTTTGCCCTTAACACTAAGATTTGTTGGCGAGATTTTGCACCACGGATATTACGGAAATATTACAATATGTTATCCCTTAGACTACCGACTCGACCATAAGAGCTAAAAAAGGGGGTCAAATCACATGCCAAAGAGCTTTTCTAAAGCTTTGTGATGTACAATATATTTTATTTACGCCAAAACGGGTTACGACCAAAACATATGATACGACTCAACCTCAACCGATTTCAGATTTTTTTGCTTCTTCTGGGCACTGCGCTTATTATAATAATGGGCGTTCTTATTATCAACGAACGCACCCAAGAGCTCAAACACCAAAAATACCTCGAGAGCGTGCGCGATATGAAGCAGCATCTCGATACCTACGTTGCCGAAAAAAAAGACGCCATGCTTCTTATCGCCTATACCCTTGCACACGATGCCACCATCCATCAAGCGCTCCATGCCAAGAACCGTGAAGCCATAGCGATGGAGAATTTCGTAGCTACCCTTATTCAAAACACCTCCCTTGAAGATATTTGGTTTCATATCGTAACGGCAGAGGGTCGAAGTTTTTACAGAAGTTGGACGCAAAAACGGGGCGACGACCTACGCAAGGTGCGCATCGACGTTGCAGAGATGCTCAAAGACCCCAAACCCCGCTCCGTTATCAGCACGGGAATCTACGATATCACCTTTAAAGCGATGGTGCCTATCTACTACGAAGGAGAATTTATCGGTATCGTCGAGGCGATCTCCAAAACAAACTCCCTCGTCTCCAAGCTCAAAAAAAACGGCTACGATAGCGTTATGATCGTCGATAAAAGCTATAAAAAACAGCTTATCTACCCTTTTACGAACCACTTTATAGACGACTATTACGTAGCGACCCCAAACGTTGCACCCGCCTTTCTTGAATTTATTCAAAAACACTCTTTGGAAAAACTTCTCTCTAACCGCTCTTACATTCTCGACCCCGAGAAGAAACTCTTAAGCGCAACCTCTTCGATCGAAGATATTTCGGGTGCGCCTATGGCGTACATGCTTCTTTTTAGCTCCACCGATCTTGTCAACCTCTCCGATATCTTAAAAGACCGCAACTACATCTACTTTATGTTTTTTATGTTTTTGTTTTTGGTAGGTGGCTCTTTACTATGGATCTACGTGCGCCGCACCAACCGTTTTATCCAAAATATGAACGATATGCTCGTAGCGCAGGTGGAGGAAAAAACGCGCGATCTTCGCTACATCGCCCACCACGACACCCTCACCTCCCTCCCCAACCGCCTTTTGTTTTTAGATCGTTTAAAGCAGGCGCTCTTACATGCCAAGAGGGACGAAAAAAGCGTTTACGTCTTGTTTTTGGATCTTGACCGCTTCAAAGAGATCAACGACAGTTTCGGTCACGAGCGCGGAGACAAACTTCTCGTCGCCATCAGCAAGCGGCTCAAACGGACCCTACGCAAAATCGACACCGTAGCGCGACTCGGCGGCGACGAGTTTACGATCCTTATCGAAGATGTCGATCTCGCACACGTCACGCGGCTGTTGCAAAATATCTTCCATGCCATGACCAAACCGATTATAATCGAAGGCACCCCCACCTACTCCACCTTTAGCGTAGGGATCAGCCGCTTTCCGCAGGACGGAAAAACTCCCGAGATTCTTATTCGCAATGCCGACACGGCGATGTACCGCGCCAAAGAAGAGGGGAAAAACCGCTACCAGTTTTACGATATGACGATGACCCAAAAAACCATCGAGCGCCTCAATCTCGAAACAAATCTACGCAAAGCGATCCAAGAGAACCACCTCGTACCTTACTTCCAAGCGCAAGTAGATGCCGCAAGCCACAAAATTATCGGTGTAGAAGCGCTTGTACGCTGGAGCGACCCCGAGAGAGGCATCATCTCCCCCGTGGAGTTTATCCCCCTCGCCGAAGAGATAGGGATCGTCTCTTTGATAGACGAATGGATGATGCAGCGCTGTTTTGAGTGCATCAAAGAGCTGCAAGCTGCAAACCTTTTTTTGGGCAAACTCTCTCTCAACCTCTCGGTCAAGCAGCTTGAAAAACCCCACTTCATAGAACAGCTCAAACGCTTTTTGGCAGAACACGATTTCGATCCTCGCTTTTTGGAGCTTGAGGTGACCGAAAGCCAGATTATGCAAAATCCCGAAGCCGCCATAGATGCGCTCAATACGGTAAAATCGCTCGGTATCTCTCTTGCAGTAGACGACTTCGGAACGGGATATTCCTCCCTCTCCTACCTCAAGCGTCTCCCCATCGACAAGCTCAAAATCGACCGCAGTTTTATCAAAGAGCTCCCCGAAGACAGCGAAGATGCCGCCATCGTCAAAGCGATCATCGCCCTTGCAAAAAGTCTCAGTATCGACCTGATCGCCGAGGGGGTAGAAACCGAGGAGCAAAAAGAGTTTTTACTGCATGAAGGGTGCCAGAATATCCAAGGGTATCTCTATTCACGCCCGCTACCGCT